>Ga0102812_10001889_pt1 | contig 14274 bp, 14 predicted proteins | sample ColrivemetaGS713_FD_79334 | JGI IMG/M metagenome (GOLD analysis project Ga0102812, IMG submission 79334) | Estuarine microbial communities from the Columbia River estuary - Flood tide ETM metaG S.713 | ecosystem: Environmental > Aquatic > Marine > Intertidal zone > Estuary | place: USA... | reverse complement strand
TGAAAATTTTGGATACTATTTCAACCAAGGGAATGACTTTAGAAAGCATTGATCAATTGAAATCCGAGGTGTTTGAAAAGATCCAAGAGGCTGTTTTTATTGGTTAATTCCTGACCTTTAAATTCTACCAACGACTTCTAATCATGTACTACGTCAATTCAAAATGAATCAACAGGCTAAAAACATATAAAATATTACATTTTAAAAATAGAAAAGCCCCGTCAATGACGAGGCTTTTCGAAGTGCTTCGCGTTAACCGCGACTCAGGCGCTCACCACCTGGACGAACTTGCGGTTGTTGGGGCCCTTGACCAGGAACTCCACCTTGCCATCCGCAGTTGCAAACAGGGTATGGTCCTTGCCGATACCTACGTTGGGGCCGGCGTGGAAACGTGTGCCACGCTGACGAACGATAATGCTGCCTGCCAGGACTGATTCACCGCCAAAGCGCTTCACGCCCAGGCGCTTGCTTACCGAATCGCGTCCGTTACGAGTACTACCACCAGCTTTCTTGTGTGCCATTGTTCAAACCCTCCTTTAGGCCGAGATACCAGTAATCTTCACCTCGGTGAACCACTGGCGATGGCCAGTTTCCTTCCGGTAGTGCTTGCGGCGGTTGAATTTAACGATTTTGATCTTCTTGTGACGATCGTGGGCAACCACCTCGGCGGTTACCTTGCTGCCGGCAACCACGGGGGTGCCGATCTTGACGCTGTCACCACCGCCAACCATGAGAACCTTGTCGAACTCGACAGTTTCCCCGGTAGCGGCATCAATTTTTTCCAGCTTGAGGGTTTCGCCCTCAATAACGCGGTGTTGCTTACCACCGGCTTCGATTACTGCGTACATATCTCGCTCCGTTGAGTTAGCCTGCTCGCAATTTGAAAAAAACCCTTATAAATCAAGGGGGCAAGAGCCAGGCACTAACAGTTAATTTACACTGGCAACCACCACAGGCGTTCGCAGCAGGGGCCAGAGGGCGGCGATTTTACTGAAATCCACCGCCAACAGCAAGGCCTGTTCGTTTATAAAAACAAGGACTTATACCAGACCTGTGCCCTGCTGCCGGGCATCCAGTGGTGGCTTGACAGTCCGGGGGGCGCACCCTAGCATGCGCGGGCACTTTCACATCCCTTTTTATCTATGGAAAAAATACGCCTCACGGTCGCCACTGAGTTTGAGCGGGTCAACCAGCTCATCGTGGAACAACTCCATTCCAATGTGCCGATGGTGGAAAATGTAGGCCACTATATCGTCGATGCCGGCGGCAAGCGCCTGCGGCCGCTGCTGGTATTGCTGACCGCCTCCGCGCTGGGCGGCTGCGAGGCGGCCCATATCAAGTTCGCCGCCATTATTGAATTTATCCACACGGCCACGCTGCTGCACGATGATGTGGTGGATATCTCCAGCCTGCGCCGGGGCCGGCCCACCGCCAATGCCGAATTCGGTAATGCACCCTCGGTGCTGGTGGGCGACTTCCTGTATACCCGCGCCTTCCAGTTGATGGTGCAGCTGGCCGACCTGGATATTCTCGACCATATGGCCGACACCACCAATACCATCGCCGAGGGCGAGGTGCTGCAACTGACCCGGGCAGGCCAGGCCGAGACCACCGAGGCCCAGTACCTGGACGTTATCACCCGTAAAACCGCTATCCTGTTCGCCGCGGCCTGCTATGGGGCCGCCACCCTGGCTGGTGCCGACACCCGCACCCGGGAGGCCATGCGCGAATTCGGCCTGAACCTGGGCATCGCCTTCCAGATGATCGACGATGTCCTGGACTATGAGGGTGACCCTGCCACCATGGGCAAAAACGTGGGCGACGACCTTACCGAGGGCAAGCCCACCCTGCCCCTGATCCATACCCTGCGCGAGGGAAACGCCGACGAGCAGGCCCTGGTACGCCAGGCCATTACCGACAAAACCGCCGAGCAGATTACCGGGGTGGTGGCTGCCGTGCAGCGCTGCGGCTCGCTGGATTACACCCGCAGCCAGGCCCGGGCCTATCACGACCTGGCCATGGCGAGCCTGCAACAATTGCCACCCAGCATCTGGCGCGATGCCATGGAGCGGGTCACCCACCTTTCCATCAACCGGGATCATTGATCTTACGCATTGCGCCGCCCAACCACGGTTCATATACTCAAAGCCACATTTGTTTCCACACCCCAATAGGGTCCAGTGATGGCGTTCCCACAGCTTCTGAACACCCTTCCCGCCTATCCCGTTTTACAGGCCCTGGCGGAATCCCTGCAGAGCGCATCCCTGGTCCAGCTCTTCGAGGAAGACGCGGCGCGAGCCGATGATTTCACCCTCGCTGCAGCCGGCCTGCACCTCGATTATTCCAAGCAGCTGCTGAGCCAGGAGGCATTGGCGACGCTGCTGCAGCTGGCGGAACAGGCCGGACTGGCCGGGCGCATCGAAGCGCTACTAAGCGGCGAGCGGGTCAATAACACCGAGGACCGGCCCGCCCTGCACAGCCTGTTGCGCGCCGCGGCCAGCCCAGCAGGGCTGGAGGCTGATTTCAAGGAAGTGCAGGCCACCCGCGAACGCATGCAGGCATGGGTAGAGCGTCTGCATCGCGGTGAGCTCAAGGGCTATTCCGGCGAGGTGATTACCGACGTGGTCAATATCGGTATCGGCGGTTCGGACCTGGGACCACGCCTGGTCACCGAAGCGCTCAAGCCATTCCACGGCCCCATCAGCTGCCACTATGTGGCCAACGTCGACCCGGCGGACCTGCAGGACACCATGCTGGAACTGGACCCGGAGAGTACCCTGTTCATCGTCTGCGCCAAGTCGTTTCGCACCGAGGAAACCCTCACCAACAGCCTGGCCGCGCGCGAGTGGCTGCTCAACGCGGGCGCCGCAGCAAAGGACATACACAAGCACTTCCTGGCCATCACCACCAACCTGAAGGCGGCTGCCGAGCTGGGGATCAGTGCTGAGAACTGCCTGCCCATGTGGGACTGGGTGGGTGGGCGCTACTCTGTGTGGTCGGCGGTTGGCCTGAGCAGCGCGATCGCCATCGGCTGGGATAATTTCGAGGATTTCCTGGCCGGCGCCCGGGGGATGGATGAACACTTTGGCAGCAGCCCCCTGGCCGGCAATATGCCAGTGCTGCTCAGCCTGCTTGAGCTGTGGTACTGCAACTTCTTCGACGCCGGCAATCACGTGGTGCTGCCCTACGACAACAGCCTGCAGCGGCTACCGGATTTCCTCCAGCAACTGACCATGGAAAGCAACGGCAAGCGCGTCAGCGCCGATGGCGAGCCTCTGGGCTATGCCACCGGGCCGGTGCTGTGGGGGTCTGCCGGCACCATGGGCCAGCACTCCTTTCACCAGTTACTGCACCAGGGTACCCGCCTGTGCCCGGCGGATTTCATCCTGGTGCTGACCACCCACACCGGTATGCACCGGCAACACCGGCAGCTGGTGGCCAACTGCCTGGCCCAGAGTCGGGCACTGATGGTAGGCCGCTCACTGGAAGACGCCGAGACCGCATTGCGGGGCCGGGGGCTGACACCGCACCAGGCCAGGCAGCTGGCACCCCACCTGGCCATGCCCGGCAACCGGCCCAGCAGCGTGATCAGTATGCATGCGCTGGACCCTGCCAGCCTGGGCGCCCTGCTGGCATTGTATGAGCACCGTACTTTTTGCAGCGGCCAGCTCTGGGGTATCAATCCCTTCGATCAATGGGGGGTGGAACTGGGTAAGGAAATCGGCACTCAAATCCTGGCGCAGCTGGATGGGAATGCCCAAGGTAAGGCGATGGACCCGGCCACCGAGCGGCTGATAACAGCGTGGCGCAAGGCCCAGTCCTGAGCGAGCGCGTGCGAGCACCCGGCGAGAGGGGGATCAGCCGTCGATAAGCGCCAGTAGCTCACCGGTCTTTGCCGCCATCAAGGCTTCATCAGCCCGGCTTTCAACATTCAGGCGCACAACCGGTTCGGTATTGGACATCCGCAGGTTAAAACGCCAATCCCCCATGTCCATGCTCAGGCCATCCACGTGCTCAATACTCAGCGCCTGCTCACGGTACTGGTCTTCCGCCCGCGCCAGCACTGCGGCAGGGTCATCAATGGTGCGATTGATCTCACCACTGCAGGGGTAGGCGGCCACGCGCTGGGCTACCAGGGTAGACAGCGGCTGGCCGCTGGCACAGATCAGGCCGGTCACCAACAACCAGGGGATCATGCCGCTGTCGCAGTAGGCGAAATCGCGGAAATAATGGTGGGCGCTCATCTCACCGCCATACACGGCATTTTCCTTGCGCATGCGCTCCTTGATAAACGCGTGGCCGGTTTTGCTCTGCACCGCCTCCCCGCCCAGCGACTCGACAATGTCGATGGTATTCCAGACCAGGCGCGGGTCGTGCACCACCCGGGCCGGCCCCTGCTGCTTGAGGAACGCCTCGGCCAGCAGGCCTACCACGTAATAGCCCTCGATAAATTCGCCGCTCTCATCAAAGAAAAAGCAGCGATCAAAATCCCCATCCCAGGCAATACCCAGGTCGGCATTGTGGTCGCGCACGGCCGCGATGGCCGCCGCGCGATTTTCTACCAGCAGCGGATTGGGCACCCCGTTGGGAAAGTTGCCATCGGGCTGGTGATGCAGTTTGATAAATTCGAAAGGCAGGTGCGGCTCCAGCAGGTCGATTACCCGGCCGGCGCCACCGTTACCGGCATCCACAACAATTTTCAGGGGCTTGAGCGCCGCCACATCCACATAACTGAGCAGGTGCTCCACATAGGCTGCAGCGGTATCCAGGGGATGTAATTGCCCGGCTTTGGCTGCCGGCACAAATTCATCCTGCTCCGCCAGTGCCTTGATATCAAACAGGCCGGTATCACCGGAGATGGGGCGGGACTCCTCGCGCACAAACTTCATGCCGTTGTAGTCCTTGGGATTGTGGCTGGCAGTAACCGCCACCCCGCCATCCATACCGGCATGGGAGGTCGCAAAATAGATTTCCTCAGTACCACACAAGCCAATATCGTAAACATCCACCCCCTGCTCGAGCAGGCCCGCCACCAGGGCTGCCTTGATCGCTTCACTGGTCAGGCGAATGTCATGACCCACGACCACCTGGCGCGGCTTGACCACCTCGGCAAAGGCGCGGCCGATCCGGCGGGCAATTTCCTCGTTCAACTGGTCCGGGATACGGCCGCGAACATCGTAGGCTTTGAAACAGGTAATTTCTTTCAACACGGGCTCCGCTTACTGGTCTGAATAGATATGTTCGTAGACATAGTTGGTGGCCTCCACAAAGCCCGGTACGCTACCGCAATCGAAACGGCGGCCCTTGAATTTGTAAGCCATGACACAACCGCGCCTGGCCTGGATCTGCAGGGCATCGGTGAGCTGGATCTCGCCGTTGGCGCCGGGCTCGGTTTCGCGAATAATATCGAAGATGTCCGGGGTGAGGATGTAGCGGCCGATAATGGCGAGGTTTGACGGCGCATCCTTGGGATCAGGCTTCTCCACCATTTCATCCACCCGGTAGATACCATCCCTGAGGCTCTCCCCGGAAATCACCCCGTATTTGTTTACTTCATCCGCCGGGACTTCCTGGATTGCGACTATCGAGCAGCGAAACTGTTTGTACAGCTCGGCCATCTGCGACAGCACCCCGGGCCCGTCATTGATGCACAGGTCATCTGACAGCAGCACGCCAAACGGCTCGTTGCCGATCAGCGCCTGGCCGGTAAGGATGGCGTGGCCAAGGCCTTTCATTTCCCGCTGGCGCACCATGGTAAACACACCCTTGTCGAGTACGCTGCGGATACTCTTCAGGTAGGTTTCCTTGCCGCTGCCGGAAATCTGGTGCTCCAGTTCGTAACTGATATCGAAGTGGTCGGCGATCGCCCGCTTGCCGCGGCCTGTCACCATGGCACAGGTGGTCATCCCGGCCTCGATAGCCTCCTCCACCCCGTATTGCACCAGGGGCTTATTGACTATCGGCAGCATTTCCTTGGGCATGCTCTTGGTAGCTGGCAGGAAGCGGGTTCCATATCCCGCCACGGGAAACAGGCATTTGGTGATCATGGCTTGAACCTCCTTGTCAGCGGGCTATTTGCCGCGGCCATATACATCTTCATAACGTACGATATCATCCTCGCCCAGGTAGGCGCCGGATTGCACCTCGATCAACTCAAGGGGAATACGACCCGGGTTGGCCAGGCGGTGTTTGTGGCCAAGCGGGATGTAAGTGGACTCATCCTCCCCCAGCATGAACACTTTGTCCTCACAGGTGACTTCTGCCGTGCCCGACACCACTACCCAGTGTTCGGCGCGATGATGATGCATCTGCAGCGACAGGGTCTGGCCCGGGTTGACCACGATGCGTTTCACCTGGAAACGCTCCGACACCACCAGCGATTCATAGGAACCCCAGGGGCGATAAACCCGCCGATGCAGTGATACCTCGGGGCGCTTCAGGTCTTTCAGGCGATTGACGATGCGCTTGACGTCCTGCACTTTCGAGCGGTCCGCGACCAGGATGGCATCGGCAGTTTCCACCACCACCAGGTTGGCGACACCGGTAGCCGCCACCAGGCGTGAATCACTACGAAAATAACTGTCGCTACAGTTGTCCAGGATAACATCGCCTTTACAGACATTGCCGTCATCATCGCGCTCGGCCACTTCCCACAATGCCGACCAGGCGCCCACATCACTCCAGCCACAATCCAGTGACACCACAGCGCCGGCGTCGGTTTTTTCCATCACCGCGTAATCAATACTGATGCCGGGACACGCCGCAAACGCCTGGGCGCCGGGGCGCACAAAATCCAGGTCAGTGGTGGCTTCCGCCATTGCCTGCTCGCAACAGCTGAGGATCTGCGGGGCATGAGTACCCAGTTGCTCGATGTAGGTCGCGGCTTGCAACAGGAACATACCGCTGTTCCATAAATAATTACCGCTGTCCACATAGGCCTGTGCGGTGGCCGCATCGGGCTTTTCAACAAAGCGTTCAAGATCGTAGAGGTCGGGGTCCAGTGCAGCGCCACACTTGATGTAACCGTACCCGGTCTCCGGACTGGTGGGAACTACCCCAAAGGTCACTAACCGGCCCTGTTGTGCCAGCGGCACCGCTTTGCTGACGGCGTCCGCGAAAGCATCGACATTCTGGATCAGGTGATCAGCCGGCAAGACCAGCAACAATGCATCAGGATCAGTCTTGAGCGCCTGGATTGCAGCCAGCGCCACCGCCGGTGCCGTATTGCGTCCCTGGGGTTCGAGAATCATCGCGCTGGTGCCCAGGCTGACCTGGCGCAATTGTTCTGCCACCATAAACCGGTGCTCTTCATTGCACACCACCAGTGGCGGCGCCTCCTCGAGCCCGGAGGTGCGTCGCAGGGTTTCCTGCAACATCGATAATTCGCCTGCCAGGGGCAGGAACTGCTTGGGATGAGACTCTCGGGAGACCGGCCAAAGCCTGCTACCGACACCACCGGAAAGAAGTACGGGTGTTAACATTGAAATCCTGTATCGCCGCTGCGACGGCTATGAAAAATGCGTGTTTCGATTATTATCCGCAGTGCCGGATATAAGGTGGCGCCCAGTTTAGCGGATGCCCATATGCTTGGCTACCAGCGCACAACAGACTGTGATGCCGCTCACCCACGCGCCCGCTCCGGGCTCTTTTACGCTGGACTTGTGAGCCCCAGCTATTAGAATGATCGGAACTCCCGGAACCTCGCGCTGTCCCCGGCCATGCCGCCTGCTGCCATTCGGGCTTTCAGGTGTACAGCAAAGCAACACAGGACGCTTCATGACTGCAAAGAACTCCTATGACAAGGCCGAATTGATCGCCTGCGGCAACGGCGAACTGTTTGGCCCTGGCAATGCCCAGCTCCCGGTAGACAACATGCTGATGCTGGACCGCATCGCCCACATCAGTTCCGAGGGTGGCCAGTTTGGTAAAGGCGAGATCATTGCTGAACTGGATATCCACCCGGACCTGTGGTTCTTCCAATGCCACTTTCCCGGTGACCCGGTAATGCCCGGCTGCCTGGGCCTCGACGCCCTGTGGCAACTGGTGGGTTTTTTCCTGGGCTGGCGGGGCAATCCCGGCCGCGGCCGCGCCCTGGGTTGCGGCGCAGTCAAATTCAGCGGCCAGGTACTGCCGGACGCATCCAAAGTAGTCTATAACATCCAAATACGTCGTGTTATCGAGCGTAAACTGGTAATGGGCATTGCCGACGGCACTGTCTCGGTGGATGGTCGCGAGATCTATAGCGCCTCCGATTTACGCGTCGGCCTGTTCAAATCAACAGAGTCTTTTTAATCCTATGACCAGACGAGTAGTAATAACCGGGCTGGGCATTGTTTCCTGCCTGGGCAACGATGCTGCCACCGTGACGAGCTCCCTTTATGAGGGCCGCTCGGGCATAAGCCAGCGCCAGGAACAAATCGATGCCGGTATGCGCTCCTTTGTTGCCGGCGCGCCTGACATCGACATTCCCTCGCTGATTGACCGCAAGCAATTGCGCTTCATGGGCGACGCCGCAGCCTACGCCTACATCGCCATGCAACAGGCCATTACCGACTCCGGCCTGGACGACAGCGCTGTGTCCAACGTACGCACCGGCATTATCGCCGGCTCCGGCGGTGCCTCGGCGGCGATGCAGGTTGAAGCAGCCGATATCCTGCGTGAGCGCGGCCTGCGCCGGGTCGGCCCCTACCGGGTCACCCAGACCATGGGCAGTACGGTATCTGCCTGCCTGGCGACACCGTTCAAGATCAAGGGCGTGAATTACTCCATCTCCTCCGCCTGCTCCACCAGCGCGCACTGTATCGGCAACGCCATGGAGCAGATCCAGCTGGGTAAGCAGGACGTGGTTTTTGCCGGCGGTGGTGAAGAACTGCACTGGGCCATGAGTTGCCTGTTCGACGCCATGGGTGCACTTTCAACCAAGTACAATGACACCCCCGAGCGCGCCTCCCGCGCTTACGATGCTGATCGCGACGGCTTCGTTATCGCCGGTGGTGGCGGCATGCTGGTGGTTGAAGAACTGGAACACGCCCTGGCCAGGGGCGCGAAAATTTACGCCGAGCTGGTAGGCTTTGGGGCCACCTCCGACGGCTATGACATGGTCGCCCCCTCTGGTGAAGGCGCGGTGCGCTGCATGCAACAGGCACTGGCTACCGTGACCGGGCCGGTCGACTACATCAATGCCCACGGTACCAGCACCCCGGCTGGAGACATCCAGGAACTGAAAGCGGTGCGCGAGGCCTACCGCGAGCGGGACCATATCCCGGTGGTAGGCTCCACCAAGTCCCTGTCGGGCCACTCCCTGGGCGCCGCCGGTGTGCAGGAAGCCATTTACTCCCTGCTCATGCAGCAGCAAGGTTTTATCGCAGCCTCCGCCAACATCGACAACCTCGACCCTGAAGCTGAGGGACTGCCCATCGCCCTGCAGCGCCAGGACAAAGTCGATCTGCAGCGGGTCATGTCCAACAGCTTCGGTTTTGGCGGCACCAACGCCTCGCTGGTGTTCCAGAAGTACACCGGCTAGGGCCCAATACCCCCGGGCGGGCCGATCCGGACCCGCCTGTTTTTCCTACACACCGCTTTTTCACCCCCTGATTTTCACCTCATTGCCGCTTGCATTCGCCCTTTTGCCGGACTACTGTATATTCATACAGTATATTACCGGAATGGCAACGAGACAGAGAGGCAGCCACCATGAATGAAATGCTCGAACAGGTTATCAACCGCCAGGACACCTGGCGCGGTCGTCACAGCCACTTCCAGCAATACAGTCATTCCGCCAACAACGACCTCTACCAGGGTCTGGGGGGCTTACCCACGGGCTATGCCAGCCTGGATACCCGGCTGCAGCAGGGCGGCTGGCCACTGGAAAGTACCATCGAGGTGTTGAGTGACGGCAACGGCCTGGGCGCTATGGGCCTGTTCCTGCCGGCCATGGAGAAGCTCAGTGAGCAGGGGCGCTGGCAGGTTTTTATCGCCCCGCCCTATATCCCCTATGCCCCCCTGCTGGCGGCCAGGGGCATCGACACCCAGCAGATCCTGCTGGTACATCCGCAGAACCGCCAGGACCTGCTGTGGAGTACCGAGCAGGCCCTGCGCAGCAGTACCTCCAGCGCCGTATTCAGCTGGCTGGGCGCGCAGCAATACAGTTACAGTGAGCTGCGCAAGCTGCAGCTGGCCGCCGCCAGCGGTGACAGCCTGGCGGTATTGTTTCGCCCCAACCAGGCGGCACAAGGCCACGCCCCAGCCAGCCTGCGCCTGCAGATGCGCGAATACCGCAAGGTGCATATCCTCAAGCAGCGCGGTGGCAACCAGGGCATTGATGTGACCCTGCCCGAGGCAGAGGATGTACCCGGGCAGCCCCAGCTGTGGGAGCTGCCAAGCTGGCCACAACAATGCCAGCAAAGCGCAACATGGGGCGTCTCGTCTCCACCCGCTTGACAGTAATCAATTGCGACTCAATAAAACCTGAGGAGCGGGGTCACTTATGGCTATAATTCGTGCTTCAAATCGCAGCCAGGGAAGAACAAACCATGCAGGAATTACCCCACCACTATCACGTTAGCGCCAGTGCCGAGACCGAAGGTAATGTTATTGTCAGGGCAGACGACCTGCCGCAAATCGTTACCGCACCACCTGCGGAGTTCGGCGGGCCCGGCAACCAGTGGTCACCCGAGACCCTGCTGGTGGCCGCCGTTGCCGACTGCTTCATCCTGACCTTCCGGGCCATTGCCCGGGCCTCCAAACTCGAATGGAGCGCACTGGAATGTTCTGCCGAGGGTGTACTGGACCGGGTTGAGGGCGTCACCCGCTTCACCGGGATGACAGTACGCGCAACCCTGACCGTACCTGCCGGCACTAATGTCGACAAAGCCCAACGCCTGCTGGAAAAATCCGAGTCGGTCTGCCTGATCACCCAGTCCATGACGGCTACTGTGCACCTGCAAGCCGATATCATTGTCCAGGACTGAATTGTCCAGGACTGAATTGCCCAGGACTGAATTGTCCAGGAATGAAGCGGCATGGATGAATGGCTGAGCGATTACGGCGTGACCCTGGGGGTAGGCGCCCTCATGCTGTTCATGATCTTTATCGTGTGGGATCTGGCCAAGCGCAGTAATGCCGGCAAGTTCGGCACCATGATCCTGTATATCGGCCTGGCCATGGGGATTTTTGGTTTCCTGATGAAATTCGTGATCACCTACCTGCTGGAAAGTGCCGGGGTATAGGCAGACGATGCTGAACAAACTCATCCAGACGCGCAAACCATTGCACCATGACGCGCTACCGTTTGTGCTGATGTGGTCCCAGAAAGCGGGCTGCACGGCAATTTTGCGCTGGTTTTTGTACCACGCGAACGAACTGGCCATTGCTGAACAGTACCAGAGCGAGGGCGATGGCCTGGACATCCACGACTACGAAAGAAATGTGCTGAAAAAGCGCACTGGCTACGACGATGAGCTGGTGAAAAAGCTCACAGCAGGTACCAGCAGCATTCAATTTTTACGCTGCCCCTATGCACGCGCGTTCAGCAGCTATACGCACATTCATAGTCGCTTTTTTATTCGTTTCACCCAGGAGGGTAAAACAACACCCGGCATGGAAGTGCGCAAGGCTATTTTACGCCAGCTGTACGGCAGCGATGAATGCATTGAGTACACCTTTTCCTTCCTGGACTACCTGCAGTGGTTACACAAACAGCAGATCGACAGCATCGAAATCCATCACAGACCACAAATCACCGCAATACACACTATTGTGGAGCCCCGCTATTACCGCCTGGAAGATTTTGACGCCGCTGCAGCCAGTATCGAGCGGGAGTTTGGCCTCAGCAGTTCGGCCAGGCAAAATACCAGCTTTACAGCCGGGCATCACATACCCAAGAAAACAGTGCCCGACCCTGTGGCACTCAAACTGTTAACGACCGGTATTCCGCTCAGCAGGTCACCCGCATTCGCCATACCCAAAGTGGACAGGCATATGCTCATTGGCACAGTTTTCGGTGATTTGATCCAGGATATTTTTGGCAGGGATATCGCTGTCTACGACAGCATTGCGCCCCTGTGAGCCTGTGGTTATGCCTGCGCTTTGACCAGCTGCCCCTGCACTGCATAAGTCGCAGTGAGGACCAGGCCATAGCCGTACTGTCCCGGCAACGGGTGGTGCGCGCCAATGACTGCGCTGCCGCCCTGGGCATCCGGGAGGGTATGGGTACCGCCACAGTGCGCGCCCTGGCCGCTGAAGAGCCGCTGCGGTTACTGGAGCTGGACGAAGAGGCTCAACAGCGCTGCCTGCAACAGCTTTGCTGCTGGGCCTACAACATCAGCCCCCGCCTGTTCAGCTGGCAGCAGGACTGCCTGCTACTGGAAATCGGTGGCTGCCTGAACCTGTTCCGGGGCCTGGATGCCCTGCTGGCCGAAGTGACCCGCGGTATCGGCAGCCGCGGCTACCGGGCGCAATACGGCCTGGCAGCTACACCCAAGGCAGCGTGGCTACTGTCGTTTGCCCCACAGGATGAGGCCATGTCCATAGAGCGGCCCCTGGCGGAGCGGCTCGCCCCGCTCCCGCTGAACCTGCTCGGAAGGTTTTTCCCCGTCGTTGACTCCCTGCGCCGCGCCGGCCTGCACAGTCTGGGGGATATTCTCAGCCTGCCTGCGGCAGCACTGGGGCGTCGTTGCGGCAAGGCATTCACCCACTTCCTCCAGCAAGTGCAGGGCCAGCGTGAAGACCTGCAGACCGATTACCAGCCCCCCGCCACTTTCAGCGATGCCTACTGGTTTGGTTATGAGGTCAAAACCAACCAGGAGTTGTTGCCGGCGGTACAGCTGCTATTACAGTCGCTGTGTGGATTTCTGCGCAGCACCCAGTTGCAAACCGCCGAGCTCAACTGGCAACTGGTCGACATCAACCAAACCCTGTTGAAGGTCTGCGTGCGCAGCGCCAGCTGTCACAGCGACTGGAAAAACTGGCACCAGCTCACCCAACTCCGGTTTGAGCAGCTGCAATTGACGACCGGCGTAGAGGCTCTGCTGCTTGACTGTCCGCAGCTGCAACCGGGGCAACAGCAGAGTATCGACCTGTTCAGCCCGGGCAAGCAGCGCGAACCACTGGCCAACCTGCTCGACCGGCTGCGCAGTCGGCTGGGCTTACAGGCCATCGAAAAAGTGGATTGCCGGGATGAACACCTGCCGGAATTTGCACTACACGTCAGCAACGACTTACCCAGAGGCGAGGCCAACACCCGGGGCAGCGACAGCAACAGTGCCCAGCGGCCCTTCTGGCTGATGCCGCAACCACAGGTCCTGCGCCAGCATCAGCAACAACTGTACTGGAATGGCGCCCTGGACCTGGTACATGGCCCGGAGCGCATTGAGGACTACTGGTGGCAGCAGGCGGTCAGCAGGGATTATTACATTGCCGCGGACAGCAGCGGCCAGCACTACTGGATATTCTGCGACCGGCTGCAGCGCCAGTGGTATATCCACGGGGTGTTTGCCTGAAGCGGCAGCGCAGACCCTACTTGAACAGCACCACCTCGTCGTAACGCGGCAGGGTATTGAATGTTATATCGGGATAGTCAGCCGCTTTTTGCTGCAGGAATAACAGGGTATTTTCCAGGCCGCCAGCCAGGAAGGCCTCGGCGTTAACCGGGCCCCGGAACGGACCTTCAATAGGTGCCGTGAGGCTGTCGTAATGAATGGGGATAACCTGCCTGGGCGAGACCCTGCCCACGGTTTCGCGCCAGAAATTCTCGCGGTAGTCGGCTGTTTGCGAACCCAGGCCACCCACACCCAGCAACACCGTATCCGCCGTGAAGCCCTCCAGGCCTCCCTCCAGGTAACCCGCGCTCCCCACTATCAACCAACTCCCGCGAGGGTGGCTGACGTGCAGCACGTAGGCCTCGCCAAGATGGTAATCAAAGGCCGAAACCGGCGGCACCAGCGGTGCGGCAATCAGCGGGTCACCCAGGGCGCGTTCACGCATTTCAGGGTCGGGAAACTGGAAGTGCCGGGATACAACGGGGGTAATAACAAATTGCCCCAACTGGATCGGCGCGCGATCAGCCACTACCTGGATCTGCGACTCCGGCAGCCCCCAGCCCCTGCCAATATTTGCGGTAGATTCAGACCCGAGCAGCACAGCCCCGGTGCGCCGCGCCACTTCCGGGGAATCCATGGCGTGGTCATAGTGGGAATGCATAGGGAATACCACCGCCAGCTCACTGACCTCGTTGGCAGCAAGGCCGCGCTCGATCGCCTCCAGGTCCGGAGCAAT
>Ga0102812_10001888_pt1 | contig 14278 bp, 10 predicted proteins | sample ColrivemetaGS713_FD_79334 | JGI IMG/M metagenome (GOLD analysis project Ga0102812, IMG submission 79334) | Estuarine microbial communities from the Columbia River estuary - Flood tide ETM metaG S.713 | ecosystem: Environmental > Aquatic > Marine > Intertidal zone > Estuary | place: USA... | reverse complement strand
CGTTTAAACGTGTAGTCATTCTCGGTTCCTGACAAATAGTACAAGCCGCTGCCGGTTCCGAAAATCAACTGTCCTTGGGCATCTTCCAGGATCACTTCAATGTCATTGCTTCCCAGTTGCGGAGACGCATTTTTGGTAAAATAAAAGCGCTGAAAAGAGTTGGCCTTTCCGTCCAGAAGGCTCAAACCCACCGCTGTACCTACCCACAAGCGGCCTGCGCGATCGCGATAGATGTCACGAATCTCATTGTCGGCAAGGGTGGAAGGGTCTTCTTCGTGATGGAAATAATTGCGAAATTTGTCCGTGGAAGCATCGTAGCAACTGAGCCCGGAAATGGTACCTACCCAAAGTTGGTGGTGCAGCGTATCGGCATAGAGGGTCCGAATATCATTGGCGACTAAGCTGTTGTGCGTGGTATCGTTGCGATAAATCTGGAATTCATAGCCGTCGAATTTATTGAGGCCACCACGGGTACCAAACCACATGAAGCCCGCGTCGTCCTGCACGATAGCAAAAACGGACGTCTGCGAAAGGCCTTCCTTTTTGGACAAATACTGGAAAGAGACGGTTTGCGCTTCCGACCAGGTGAAGACCAAGCAACAACAACTAAATAATAAGCTCCACTTGCTACGCATTTTCTTAATCAACTAGCTCTTCTGTGATGATAAAGGGACAAGATAAGTGTTCTTCAGTTGTTTTGGAGATATAGCCACCACGAGTAGTCGGGAATGAAACAAAATTTGCAGCTCCTGATGACTGATCTGTTTGAAAGGTTTATTTTCTTTCCTATCTTTAATTATTACAATACCCAACTGATTTCCGTAGGCAGTTTATTCCTTTACACCAACACCTATATACTATGTCTATCATCACTACGGCCATTGGCCTCATTCTCGTTTATCTTATCCTCAGCCTGATGGTTTCGGCCATCCAGGAAGCGCTGGCCAGTTGGTTTTCGATGCGTGGCAGGCACTTTGGGCACGCCATCGACCAGATGCTTACCAATGAAAAAACTGCGGAGGGTGCGCTGGAAGTAGACAAATCGATTTTGGAAAAATTCCAAAGCCACCCTTCTTACGGCGACCTGGTTGTGGACAAGAAGAGCCAATCAGCCAATAACATGTCCCACCCTTCTTACATGAGTGCGGCCACTTTTTCCAGTATCTTGCTCCATGCCTTAGATGGTAAGGACGTAAAAAGCCTCACGGCTACCATCAACACCATGGAGGATGGGAAGCTCAAAAAATTCTTCCTGGATTGCCTGGCCGAGGCCGGCAATGACCTCACCAAATTCAGGGCCAGGGTGGAACAATGGTACAACCAGGTGATGAGTCGGGTATCCGGCTGGTACAAATCCTATACCCACAAAATCATAATGGCCATTGGTCTCGCAGTGGCGATGTACATGAATGCAGATACCCTATCGATCTACCAAAAAATGTCGGCGGTGGCTGCGGGTTCTCCCCAGGAGCAGGCCATCGATGGGCTGGCCCAGAGTTTTGTCGATGGCCGTTACGAGGCGTACAACCAGCAAATTTCCGACATCAAGCAAACCCTCGACTCCACGGCCCAGCAAACAGACTCTACCCAATACGCCAGTTTATTGCTGGCACATAATCAGCAGTTGCTCGCCCAGGTAGATTCATTGGTCACCGAGACCACCGCAGCAAACTCCCCCTTAGGACTTGGTTGGACGAAAGCCGAATGGGTTTCGGTAAAAAGTAATTTCCCAGCGCTGCTCAACAAGCTGATCGGATTTATCCTCACCACGATGGCTATTTCTCTGGGCGCTCCCTTCTGGTTCGACATGCTGAAAAAGATCATCAATATCCGCAATGCGGGGCCTGTTTATCAAGAGAGCGATTCCAGTAGGAAGGTTTGATGGTTTGTTGGTTTGATGGTTGGTTGATGGTTGTTGGTTGGATTCGTGTTAAATAAGTGTAAGGGTGTCAAATCTGATGGTAAATAGGCGTGACGCTTTAGGCCTGTATTCACGACCCACACAAAAAACGCTAGAAACAGGATGGGCCACCGATCAAACGGATCAAACGGATTACCTGCGGTGATGACCTTCGGTGATCGCCCCTTCGGGTCTCGGAGTTGTCGCAAGCTCCTCAGGGTTTCCACTGATTTAAAAGCCGTGAAAATTCGCTTCGCGTCTACTTCGTGGTCTGTTTTATCCGTTCAACTCCGAGGACTGAAAGGACGATCAGCGAAGCTAATCTGCGTTCTATCCCGTTTTAACGGAGTCACGGCTGTAACCTGGCAGATTGAACACCCTACCCCGTAGGGATCACTATGTGAGATAGCTATGCCAAGACCCCTAAATTTGAACACGCTCCGTTTGAAAGATCAAGCGCGCAGGCCTTTAGGCCGGAGCGCGAGGCCCGGAGGGACTACGGACAAAGGATAGCAGGAAGCGATAGCGACCGAATAGCCTGGTGCCGAAGGGGCGTTTGCAACGCAACGCCACTGATGGCATGGCCCCAAATGAACCCGAGAGAGAGGAAAGTACCGACGATATGTCCTTTTGATGACGTATATGTTACAAATAGGGGGATAGGAGAAAGCCATATTTAGCCTTACCTTTAAGGATTCCTTCAACTTTCAAAAGCTTTACTATCGTGCATAAGTTAAACCTTCTACTAGGCTTCCTGTTTTTTGTTCCTCTACTTGGATTTTCGCAGACCGCCGAAGACGATTTTGAGGGCAGTGGTACCATCACCAACTGGCTGGGTGATGACTGTGGGATGGACAATGCCTTTGCCAACCCTTTTCAGGAAGGAATCAACACCTCGGCGACGGTTTTGCAGTACCAGGACGAGGGCGGGCTGTATGCCAATATCCGCTTCGAGATAGGCGAGACCTTCGATTTAGCGGAAAAGCCCGCTTTTGCGATAAAAATCTACGTTCCTTCCAGCAGCATCACGGGCAACCAGGCCAATCAGGTGTCGCTCAAGCTGCAGGATGGCGATCTGGCCGAACCCTGGTCGACCCAAACTGAAATCATCAAGCCCATCCTCCTGGACCAGTGGCAAGAGGTGATTTTTGATTTTGCCAGTGGCTCCCACCAGAATCTCAACGAGGGATCGCCCCACCCCATTACGCGCAGTGACTTCAACCGGGTCGTGCTGCAAGTAAACGGCGAAAACAACAACGACCTCGTCACCGCCTACATCGATGACTTCATCTACGGTGTGGAAACGGGGGAAGAAGGCACCATTTACAACCAACTGGTCTGGGCCGATGAATTTGACGGCAACGGCCCCATTGACCCTACCAAATGGCACCACCAGACCCAGCTGCCCAATGGCTTCAGTTGGTACAACGATGAACAGCAACACTATACCAACCGCCTGGACAACTCCTACGTGGAAGATGGCTTTTTGCACATTGTAGCCAAGCGAGAAAACTTCACGGACCAGGGTCACACCAAGGCCTTTACTTCGGCCCGGCTCAACTCCAAATTTGCCTTTACCTACGGGCGCGTAGAGGCGCGAGCAAAACTGCCCTTCGGGCTGGGTACCTGGCCCGCCATCTGGATGCTGGGCAAAAACATAACCGAACCTGGCGGCTACTGGACCAATACCCACGGCACCACCGGCTGGCCCGCCTGTGGAGAAATTGACATCATGGAACACTGGGGCTATAACCAAAACTTTGTACAAAGTGCATTGCACACGCCTTCTTCTTCTGGCGCAACCGAAAATTACGGCGGCATACTGGCGGAGGATGTGTCCAACACCTTTCACATTTACGCGTTGGAATGGACGCCCGAAGAGATGCGATTCAGCATCGACGGGACGGTGTACTACACCTACGCTCCGGACAGCCTCAACCCCGCCACCTGGCCGTTTGATGCCGACCAGTACCTACTGCTCAACGTAGCCATCCAAGGCCAGGTCGATCCCGGCTTTACCCAAAGCCCGATGGTCCTTGATTACATCAGGGTGTATCAGGAAGGCACCAGTTCTACCTCCGCTACCGAAGACTTGCAGCAGATCCAGGTCTTCCCCAACCCGGTGGAGGGACCATTGAACATCACGGTACCCGCTACGCTGGTAGGCGCTCAGGTAAAAGTGTACGCTGCCACCGGACAGGTGCTACTGCAGCAGTTCAGCCAGGATTCCACCTCGCTAACGCTCGATTGGTCGGCTTACCCGGCGGGGGCTTATCTGCTAGTGTTTGAGATGGGCGGTGAGCAGGTGACGCATAAGGTGGTGAAGATGTAGGGGGGCAAGTGCCTTCTTATGTAGATACAGGGGTAGGATTCGCATCCTACCCCTGTATCTATCGCCCCTTCAGGGCTTTGATGGCATTATCAAAAAGAGCGTTAGCCTTTTTTTGATATATGCTTAGCCGAAGGAGGGATATGACGAAGCCGTAAGTCTTCCATCATATCATAATAACCTTGATCTAAAGTCGTATATTCATCAACTGGAATATTAAGTGTGCTTATTATTTGGTTCACACCAAGGAATCTCACTTGTATCTCCCGTTCTTTTTTCTCCTCAGAATAGAAAGACACTTGATTCCAGGGGATGATTTTTGTTTTTTTGGTCAAAAAACCAGACCACCTCAACGTGAGGTTGTCATAATTAAATTTAATAGCAACCTTAGAAGCCGAAATTTTACCTGGAAGAAAAAGGGCCAACAGCAACAGAGGAATACATTGTATAACAAACAGGAACAATCCCCCCAAATTGTAATTGATCGGCGATCCGATGAAGTAATCTCCTATCAGATAGCAGAGGAAATAAACAGCAATGTTGACTAGGTAAATAATTGATTTAGCTGAATTTACTTTAAAGACATATTCTTCCTTGAAAGCACCTTTGTGGTTTCGTTTGTAGTTATTGATCTGCCAGTCAAAATTAACGGCTGCTTTATTTTCTCTTCTTGCTTCCCTAGATTGTTTTTTATAGAGCTGCCTCAAATTTTGAAAAAACGCTTTAAAGTGTCTTTTTTCTTCTTCCAAAACAATCGTTCTCCAGTTGCTGTGATCTCCGTGAACAATCAATGCATCTACATCGTCAGTGTATGCTTGATATAGTTTTTTACGTGCCTGTTCGTGCCCCTGAAGGAGAGCATCATTGTTATATTGGTGCCCGGCAGCTATATTAGATTCAGCTCTTTTTTTGACATCACTACTGAGTAAAGCTATTTTATTGCTTCCTATTTTATCCCAGTAATTACTATTAAATGTTCTTTTTATACTATACTCGAAAGCATCAATAGGGCCTAATCGCCATTTTTTTAATCTACGGATAAAATTTTTCACCTCGTAGTTTCTTTCTTCGTTCATGCCTTAGAAACCATTTGTAGTTAGTCAGTAATTAGACGATTAACGCCTTCATTCCTTGCGCCCTTCTTTTGTATCACATTTGTCGTGATGGGTAAATAAAATTAGGTTTTTCTATGCATTCTTGTATCTCCCTTGGAGGGGTATTTGCCGATTTTTTTATCAGAAAGTTCAGTGCCGAAAGGCCGTATTCAAAAGTTAGTGATTTTTACCGATCGGTCAAGCGCCTGATTAATATGGTAACGATCCTCTTCACTGAGTGCCTGAAAGGTGCTCAACTCAGAATACTTGTTATTCGGCTCCACGTAACACAAATGGGGCGGCTCCTGATAGTGGACACTCAATTCCGGCAAGGAATTGATAATATCAATATCAGTACCTATGACTTTTTTGTTTTCGTTAAAGTAATCGGCGAGTTGCTGGCGCGTATATTTTCGCGGATTATTTAGTATGCGTAGCAGTACTTTTAATATTCGTTCCCTAGGGTTCATGGCGCGTGAGATGATGAATCTTCAAGATACAATATTCTCAGATTATTTTTAATACCTGTGTTTTGTATCTGAAAAAAACTCCGCGCCCCTGCCTGCAAGGCCAGCTTGCTGGCAGGCAGGTCCGCGGCAAAAAAACTGCGTCTCGGTGGCAACCAAAACACCTCCGTGCCTCCGCGCCTCCGCGGCAAAAAAAACTTTCGTGCAATTCCGTGCTTTCGTGCCTCCTTGGCTAAAAATCCTTCGTGGCTCACTCCCCCACCACCTCATCACTCCCCAAATACTGCCGATCGCCATGGGTGTACCAGTGGCGTTTGGCAGGGATCAGGAGGTCGCCTACTTGGGCTTCGCCCGCTAGCAGGATGTACTCGCCATCGTTGGCGGCTTCGTCGTGGTAGAAGCGGTAGCCGCTCAGGGCGTAGGTTTCCGGGTGGAAGTAGAAGTACCAGATGTCGCCACCTACTTCTTCACTGTAGGTGACCTTCATTTCCAGCAGCTCCTGGCCGAAGAAGTTGACGCGATGGACGTTATCGTCGATGATGGTGCCGGGGTCGCGCAGTTTCATGGGCAGGCCCCAAAGGTAGGTGTAGTAGTTGCGGAAGAAGGCAGCCCCCTCGCAGCTCAGACGGTGCTGGCGAATCTCTTCGGGCGTAAAGCCTTCGGTACGACCATTGAGGCTAAAGGTGCAGCCTTCGTTGGTGTATTGCCGATAGGTCTCGTCGCGGCCTCTTATTTGTGCCAATTGGAACAGTTCGTGCCCTTCATCCATGGTCACTTCCGAGCGGCGGTAGCTGCCACCGGGGCGTGATTCGTAGAGCTTCAGGCTAAGGGGCTGCAGGCCCCACTGCGCTTGAGGATCGTGGTAAGCGATGGATTTTTCCAGCAGCTGGCTGCCGCTGAAGTAGGGGACTAGCTCCTTGTTCCATTCACGGAGGGTTTGGGTATTCATGCGCACGTAGTGCGGGTTGGGAGCCGCCTCGGCCAGCTCCAGCGAACGCGCCATGATCTTATCGGCGGCGGAGAGGTTCCCCAATTTGCGTTCGATGATGGCGTGGTAGCGCATCACGCCAAACTGGTCGCCATCCAGGTCCTGGCGGCGGTCCATCCAGCTTTTGGCTTGTTGCAGGTCCAGGTTGTTATCGAGATAGTAGCGGGCGGCGGCGTAGTATTCCGGGCCAGTGGTCCTTGCACCAAAAGACTGGTTAATTAGTTTTTCAACTTGCTCGTGCGTGGCCAAGGCCACCGGAATAGTCAGGCGGATGTGCTCCCACTCCAGCGTCAGATCAGCACTGGTATGGGTGATGTTCATCCAGCGAAACTCCATGCTCTCGATCCGCTCGGGCAGGGTTTTCGCAGGTAAGTCTATCCGTAAAACATCTTTCGAGGCATCGTAACCTCGCGCGCCCCAGAGGGTGGTATCTCTACTCAGGATCACGGTCCAATCGGCAGCTTGGCGGGGGATGGTGTACAGGGCATAGGTACCCGCCGGGAGCAGTTGGTCCTGAATGCTGATTTCCCGATCAAAATGCAGCAGCGTGGCCTCGTTGGCCCCTGTCCTCCATACCTCTCCGTAGGGGATCAGCTCCCCAAAAATGATGCGCCCTTTCACTGCGGGGCGATGGTAACTCAGTGTAAAGTTGGTGAGTCCAATCTGTGTTGCCACTTGCGCTGGGGCACTCGCGGGTGGCAGGTTAAGTTGCGCCTGAAGCACCAATGGAAATAATAAGAGGAAACAACTGTACCATTTCAAGTGTTTCATCTTAGACAATAAGGAGCAATTCGTAGGTTCCATAACAACTTGGAAGTTAAGATCTTTTCTGGAAATTTAATTTTGCCTAAAGTAAATATACGGAATTAAATTTCCAATCAGGCACTAAAGGAGAAGAACAAATCAACACCACCAATGTAAGAAAACTGGCAAACGTCGGCTGTAAGGCATTGGATAAAAACCAAAAGAGAATAATCCCAAAACAGCAAAATTCACCTTATATTACCCCACGTTTTTAAATAAAAAAATAGTGTGTTATGAAAACATTTTTTACAAGCATTGTCTTTTCGCTTTTATCATTGCCAATGATCTTCGCACAGAACAACATCGAAGTTAGTGGTGGCGATAACTGGATTGGCTACATGAATGTGTTCTTTTTGGATGGCAATTACGATTTTGGCTCTGCATGGGGAGTTCCTGACTTGAAATCTACCCCAAATGCTGGCGCCAATACGTTGACCTTACAGCCCAACTTCAATACGTATGCTGATAATCCCACCGATCCAAACTGGGTTAACCAAACCACGGGCGAAGGCAACAAGAACCTGGAAGCTTTGACTTTCGTAGAGCCAGGTGCTACCTTCAACGGACAGGACCTTACTTTCTCTGGCACCGTACAAGCTTACACTTTGGACGACTCTTACACGGTTCAGTACTTCATCAAAGCACTTGACCCTGACAACGGTTACGCTGATGCTTTGGGTGGTGCAAAAGTTTTTGACCTTCCAACAAGTGGTGATTTCTCCGTAAGCGCAACGGCTGCAGAATTGGCTCCTGGCTTACTTGTTCAATACGGTTTCAGCGTTGCTGGTAGAAATGCCAATCCTGCCAACGAAGCGGCCCTGGGTAGCGTTGTCATTACGGGAGAAGGTTCTTCTTCTGGTTCAAACAATATTCTATGTAATGCCAGCGACAACTGGGGTTCCTTTATGAATGTTTTCAGAGCCAATGGTGACTATTGGTTTGGTGATCCATGGAGTGTTGCTGATCTCAAGACAACACTTGATGTAGGCGCGAATAACATTATATTGCAACCTAATTTCAATACTTATGCTGCCAACTCCACCGATCCAGAATGGGTAAATCAGACCACAGGTGAAGGCGCTGCCATCATGGAAGCTAACACCATCCTAGAGCCAGGGTTTACCTTTAATGGTCAGGACCTCACTTTTACAGGAACGGTACAGGCTTACACGCTAGATGACGCTTACACAGTTAAGTACTTCATCAAAGCACTTGATCCCGATAATGGTTTTGCTGATGCTTTGGGTGGCTCAAAAGTTTTTGACCTACCCGCTAGTGGAGCATTTACGGTAAGCGCAACTGGTGCGGAATTGGCACCGGGCTTAGTTATCCAGTGCGGCTTCAGCGTTACCGGTAGAAATGCCAACCCTGCTAACGAAGCGGCCTTGGGTAGCGTCATCATCGGTCCAGGCACGGTGTCTGTCAACGATTTGAACAACCTAGAAATCGCAATGAGCGTTTTCCCTAACCCTACCCATGAAACGTTGTTCATCAAGAGTGATGCACAGGTTCAATCTTACCAGATTGTAACACTTCTAGGTCAGACGGTACAGCGTGGTAACGCTACCAAGGAGATAGATGTAAAAAATCTAGCTGCGGGTACTTACTTCCTTAGCGTTCAAGCGGAAGAAGGCAATAAAGTGATGAAGTTCATCAAGAACTAAATCCTTCGGATACTAATAAAAATGCCGTTCCTGAGAAATCAGGAACGGCATTTTTATTTTAACGAGGTTAAGAGCTTGTTTATCAGGAAACTACACCCTCCTCTCCCCCTTTCATGACCACGAAGGTCAAATATCACCCTACCTCACTAAAGTGAGACTGCCCTGCTCTTCAAACTGTTGATCGCCAATTCGAAAGTTGATCATATAGATGTAAGCCTCCGAGGGCGCGGGGTTGTCATTAAAACGACCATCCCAGAACTCCGCAATGGTATTGGTTTCAAAAACGACTTTGCCCCAGCGATTGAAAACCTTACAGTTGTAATCGTTTAGATTCGCTTTGGTAAACAGGCCAAAGACGTCGTTATTCCCATCGCCATTCGGCGAGAAGATATTGGGAATTTCGTATAAGATACCCAGATTTTCAATACTGATACTAAAATCCTGTACACACCCCTCTTCAGAAGTGACGGTGACCGTGTAGGTCTCTGTACCCGTTTGATCCGGCGAGGTGATTATGGAGGTCGAATCTGCCATCGGATCAGAAAACGTGTTGTTTACGGAAGATAACCAGGCGTAGCTGTAATTGTCGCCAGCGGGTGTAGGAGTCGCAATAAGTTGCAGCTCGCAACCCGCAGGGAAGGAGTTCGCCGTATTGGGCATGATGTCAATAGCTACATCAAACTGGTCATTGTCAACAGTGATCAAGACATCATCATAAAAGGGATTGCCACAATCGTCAAGAATTTCAACCGTATACAAGGTAGTTTCCGTAGGTGAGGCCACTGGATTTGGAATACCCGTATCCGACAAGCCCGTAGCTGGCGACCAAAGGTAACTGGTACCCCCACTGGCTTCCAGCTGGATCGGCTCACCAGGGCAGATGGTCTGATCGACCAATTCGTTCAAAAACGAAGTGTACGAAAAACAAACCTCGTGGACATTGTTCAGCCCTCCCGTAGCGGAAGTGAATCCCCAAAACACCAGGGGGTCGCCATTGAATATTTCGTTGACAATATCCGCGGTGTAAGTCAAGCGCAGAACACAGTCGAGGTAGACCGAAAAAGTTTGCGTTTCGGCATCCCAGGCAATACGCAAAGGATGGTATTCACAATCCTCGATATTCGCGTTATCGGCATTCGCCTGCACTGGGCCAGCCAGGACGCCTTGCGGCTGGTTGTGGTTGAGGATACCGTCGCGGATGATGGTGATGTGATCGAAGGTAGGGTCGGCAAAATCCAGGTTCTGGTAGGTATCAAACTCTACCCCCAATGAGGGCTGTACGTCGCCAAAACCGATCGCTCCTCCACTCCCTCCAATAGATGTGCTAATCGGCTGTAAGCCAAAAACCATTCCATCTGCTCCCTGCAAGTCTTGGCAGCCGACAAACAGATCCACAAAGACCTCGAAAGAAGAGCTCAGATCTATTTTCTCCCCGTTCCACAAGGAGCCGGCTTGGGCATTTGCAGCAGCGGTAAGTTGATAGCAACTATCATTGGTAGCAACAGCATTTCCATTCAGGAAGAACTGGGCTTGCGTATAAGTGCACGAAGCAAAATACAGCAGCGTAAGTAAACCAAGCCTTTGGGCAATACGATTCATATTTACTAATTTCTCTTGTTATGAAAACAAGTGACAAATTTATCAATAAAAAGCTATCCTGAAAGATTTACTTGGTCCTCTTTACTGCAATACGCTCTTAAAGCTGGGTCAAGCAACCATCTTCACCACATCCACCAATTCTCCTGCCACCATCCTGGCTATTTGCCAGCCTAGCAGCACCCATCCACCGGGCTGCGCCAGTTTACTGATCATTTTGATGATGGAAAGCGTAGTATCGATAAAATAGAACATGCTGTCCTTCATATCATGGATATGGTTGACGTGGCGTTGAATATCCTCTCGGCCGGCTGTCACACTAATCAGATTGACGCCATCAAAATCAAGGCTGAATTTGGTCGCTAGCACCTCAACGGTATCGCTACCGGGCGCGCGCTTACCAAAAGTCACAATGGGCCTACCCAACAGAAAATGCCCCAAGTAGCGAAATCCTCGCAAAAACTGCTGAATACCCGCTCTGATCTTGCCGGTAATGAGCTTGAAGAAACCAAAAACGGGCCCGAGCAGTTTTTTTATGCCTTTCTTGATCCAATTGGCAATATGGACAAAGCCCCGCTTGATGCCCGAGAGGAAAGATTTGCGCGCAAAAGCGACCCTGCGTTGGGGGGTTTCCGCCAGATTAGGGTAAAGGGTATTAAAATCATCGCTGTTCAGCAGCTGATCATCCAGCTGGCGAAAATCTTCCTCATCAGGGATCACTTCTTCTTCGTTGTTATTCCTCCGTCTATTTCGTCGGCGTTCTCTCCGCGAGCCCGAGGCGTCATCAGCAGTAGCTATCTCTTTATGCAGCTGGGTAAGCTGGGTGGCCATTTCGTCATCTTCCGCGGTGCTGCTTTGCTTCATTGCCCGGGGAGCTACGTGGTAGTTTTGCAGCAATTCATACATGGCATTGAAGCCGATTACGACCGTAGCTTGCCCATCGTTGTCCGCGGGCGTTTGAAAGAAGGCTTTTGCAATCGCTAAGCGATGCTTCCGTTTGGGTTTTCCGTTGTTTTTTTGCGGGAGAATGGCTTCCTCCTGTTCGATGAGGCTCTCCACTGCCCGGTGCGACACCTCGCCCCAGGCACCGTCCACGGCACCGATGTAAAAATGGGTTTGCCACAACTTTACCTGTAAAATCCGGATCGCCATTTGGTGGTAGCCCGTATCGGCCAGAATCTTACTCGCCTTCGTCATTCTGCGGCCACGCCGCCGTTCTCTGCCTCTCAGGAATTTATCTTCGTCTTCTTCCTCCCCTTCATCATCGTCCTCCGAATCACCCTCCATTTCGTCTTTAGCGTTCAAGGGATAAGAAAGGACGATTTTATTGACGCCAATCCCCTCCGGTCGTGCCTCCTTAAAGCGGTCAAAAAGTCGGTCTACATCACACAATATTTGCCAGCACTCCTCGGGGATGACCGCCTCGTTAGGCTGAGGATGAGGGGGGAGAAATTTGAGCCCGATAAGGTTCTGAAAACTGTAGAGAAATTTGAGGTGGGAAGGTTCAAAGACAAAGACATCGCGCAGTTTGGCATCCAGGGTAAAGAGGGTCCGTACCCGAAAGGCCAGCGAACGCCCGTAGCAATTCCCTGCCCCCACCTGGTACTCCTCCGGCGGAGGCAGGGAACCGTCAAAAGAAGTGTAACGGGAGATCCGCTCCACGATATGACCCAGATGCTCTTCTAAGTGGGGAAGCTGAATATCAGCCAGCTTCCCTTTAAACATTTGTGCCAACAGTGGCCAATTTTCTTCGCCTAAATATTGAACGGTAGCCTGTAAAACGGGCAGCAGCAGCCTTGGCTCATCGGGGATCTCCTTGCGCAGCTTGTGGTAGGTGATAAACTGATGCTCCGTGAGGTACCCCAAGTCAGTGAGGTGCTGTACCAGCTCGTGCCACAGCCCGCGATAATGCCTGGTGTGCGCCTTTTCGAGGAGAGAAGGTTCCGCAGCATTCATCGTTTCGTAAGGAATCTGGTACGCCAAGGGCAACTCTTCCTCCACCGTTTGACCTAGGTCGGTTGCAGCATCGGTGGATGCCGCCTGGTCGAACGCCTTGCATTGCTGCTTGAACTGCTCGACGGTTGCTCGAGTCATTCTGCTACTTCTACTTCTGTGCGTCCTCCTGGCTTGAGGCGTGCTAAAATTGCACTACGTCCTTCAGAAGCTGCCGACACGGCCTCAAAGTGCATCTTCACTAAGGGTATTTCCTCGTCTGTCAGGTTACTGGCTACAAAATTCGTGGTGTCACGATCTACTTCTACCCGGGTAGCGGCTAGGATACGTAAATTAGCGGTGGAGTCTACTCCTCCTTTAATTTTCTCAAACATACCTTCAAAGTCTACAATGCTAAGTCTCTTCTCTCGTTTTGTTGCATCCGCTTCCACTATTTTGATTTGTATGTCACCAGTAATCGTAATCACATCTAGTGAAAAAAGGTCAGTTAAAAAACTCATACGGGAGGTGTTTTAATGGGTTTTCACAATTGGAAAATTCAATTGCCCGAGTAAGTTAATAAAAACTACTTATATCTTCAAAGAGTCGGCTTACCGCCGAAACACGATATCCCCCCAGCCAGAGACAATCCGCGACTCCCGGCAGTGGCCATCAGCGTAGGTCATGTAGCTTTCCTTGCCGTCGGGAAGGGTAATTTTGTACTTACGGTTACCCAGGGAAACCAAAGAAATATTCACCCCCCAGCGTTCTGAGAAGACCTGTTTGAGGTTCGTAGGTTCCGCAAAATACGCCGCCGTAAGGGTTTGGTTGACATCGTTGACCAAGACACGCTCGGTACGATCATCAAAGTAGGTGGAGTAGGTGTTGCCTTTCATTTCACCATAGCAAGTTTCCTTGGTTTTGTGATTCCGCTGGTACTTGAAGGTGGTTTTGATGAGTTGGCCATCCGCATAATGCGCCGAATAACTCAAATCCAGATCCATGGAAAGGATGTAAGTCACCGTAATATCCGTGATGGAGGTATAAACGACACCAGCAGGCGTCTCGGTGCGCGTGACGGTCATGGTCCCGATGTGGTCGTCTCCGAGGTAAGCGTTGAAAACCAATTCCTGCGCAAAAAGCGAAGCTGGCAACAAGAAAGGCAGGGAGAGCAAAAAAAATATTCTATAATTCATAAAGAGGTGGATACTATCCAATTGATGTTTAACTAAAGATAAAACCTTAAAAGCATAGGTGGTGGTATCTTGGAGGAGATTTATTATAAAAATCTGATTATCAAGCCCTTTTTGTCTTTCGGTGGATAATCCTCCCTCGATCCACTGGATCGGTCCCTCCAGCGGGACACATTTTGATGCCGGCTAGTAGATACAATACCCTACCCGCAAACACGACAACAACCACAAACAAATTCCCTGTCCTCCGCTGGCGGAGGTGCCCGAAGGGCGGAGGTGGACAGCCCACGCCCAAACAATACCCACCCCCG
>Ga0102812_10001882_pt1 | contig 14315 bp, 10 predicted proteins | sample ColrivemetaGS713_FD_79334 | JGI IMG/M metagenome (GOLD analysis project Ga0102812, IMG submission 79334) | Estuarine microbial communities from the Columbia River estuary - Flood tide ETM metaG S.713 | ecosystem: Environmental > Aquatic > Marine > Intertidal zone > Estuary | place: USA... | reverse complement strand
ATAATTTGGTAAAATCCAGGATGACAAAGGCTGCTATAGAGGGCAAGTAGAATACGTGAATTGATCAAGTAAGAGAATCACCATTTTTGCTTACGTTCCAGAAAAATTCTATTTTACAGCATTTAACACACCTGCAAAACACCATAGATTATGCTACCTGCCGAAACCGCCGATGCTACCCTGGACCGGGTAAAACTGCCGATGACCTTCGATGTGGCCAAGCTTCAGGAAGAGGTGAAGGAACTGCAACTGTACAGTTACATCTATTACGATGTGTTGCCGCTGCGCTCGCCCGCCCACATGGTGGACCCTTCCTTGCTGATACCGCCACCCGCCGATGATTATGCCGACGGCTCGTGGACCGACTGGCTGGATACCGAACTGATGAAGAAATCACCTTACCTCACCAGTGTCGTCGATTACTTCAAAGCGCACACCGACGTTACGTTGGTACGCCTGCTGCGCCTTGCTCCGCAAGCGACCGTCCGAGAGCATACGGACCCAACACTGGGTTTACACATTGAGCGATCCGTTATTCGCCTCACCATCCCCGTCTTCACGAATGACCAGGTCGAGTTTTACCTCAATAACGAGATCGTCCCACTAAAAGCCGGTGAATGCTGGTACCTCCGCCTGACGGACCCCCACCGCATCAACAACAACAGCGATGTAGAACGCATCAACCTCACCATCGACATGATCCCAAATGACTGGGTGAGGGAGATGATTAGTGGGCGTAGGTTATAAAATATTTGTTCTTTATTTTGAAATAAAAAAACTTTTACTTAGTTTTACGTCGATCGGAGAATCTACGACCCTTTTCTCCGTTCAATCATCGGTCATTACCCCTGCACGGTCAGCAGGAAAATCAGCGGTTTTTTTGTTTGCTTAGCTGGCTACTTCCCTCGGGAAGTAGGTGGAGGAGGCATGCCCGTACCGCCGAAGGGCGAGGTGGGTTTTGCGGCGACTCAGGCAGGGTGGGACCCCCAACCCTAGTTGGGGGAGTTGTAGCCGGGCGAATCATCTCCTATTTTTGGGGTCAAAAACGCTGGGGCTTGGTCACTACAGCGGGCAAGTCATTACACCCACTAGAGTATACCCGCCTGTGGATGATGAACGATGAATACGCCAATCGCCGCGCCTTCGTTCAAGCCGAGAAGCCAGCGGGAGTCACCTTCATCGGCGGTGCCACCCTGGCCGATGATCGCACCCAAATCCTGCTGGACGAAAACCTCCGGGCGTACATTATGGATGTCTAGGCTTCCGGTACCCGGATTATTCCTAAGATTGATTAATTTGTAGCCCATAAAAGGCAGCTATCCCTTTAAATTGGAATGTCCAGACGTAGCACTGCTACGTCTCTACCAGATCAACCAACCACCAACCATCAACCATCAACAAACCATCTAACCATCCAACCACCAAACTATCAAACCAACATGTCCACCAAATTCCTCCTTCCTTTCCTGTTACTCTTTATCTTTTCCTGTAGTTCAAAACCGCAAGAACCAACTGATATGCCCACCGAAGAAGCCACCGAACCCACTTTCAAAATTTCTCTGGCGCAATGGTCGCTGCACCGCTCTTTCTTTGGCGGTGCCATTACGGATTGGGACGCGTTTGGCCGGATGCTAAAGGAATCACCGGACTCCTTGCTGCAAGGCGAGCTTGACCCGATGGATTTTCCTGCCATTGCCGCTGGTTATGGCGTCAATTCCATTGAGTTGGTCAATACTTTTTACTTCAGCAAAGCCCAGGACGAAGCCTACCTCACGACCTTTCGCAACAAGTGCCAGGAAGCTGGCGTCACCGTCGGCCTCATCATGTGTGATCGTTTAGGCGACCTGGGCGATGCCGATGAGACAGCTCGCCAAAAAGCAGTAGAAAACCATTACCCTTGGGTCGATGCCGCTCAGTTTCTCGGCGCGCACTCCATCCGAGTCAATGCAGCGGGTAGTGGCACGGCCGAAGAGGTGGCTGCCAACGCGGCGGTAGGTTTAGCCGCGCTAGGCACCTACGCCGCCACCAAAAACATCAACGTTATCGTCGAAAACCACGGCAGCTATTCCTCCAACGGGGCCTGGCTGGCGGGCGTCATGAAAGAGGTGAACATGGAAAATGTAGGCACCCTGCCCGATTTCGGCAATTTCTGCATCGAAAGAGGCCCGGCCTACGAATGTATCAACGAATACGACCGCTACCAGGGCGTGGCCGAACTGATGCCTTATGCCAAAGGCGTGAGCGCTAAAACCCTCGAATTCAATGCCGCTGGCGAAGAAATCCACACCGACTTCCTGCGCATGATGAAGATCGTCAAAGAAGCTGGCTACAACGGCTACGTCGGTATCGAATACGAAGGCCCGGAGCTGTCGGAAGACGAGGGCATCAAAGCGACCAAAGCGCTGCTGGAGCGGGTATTGGAGAAGTTGTAGAGGTACTAGGTGCGTGGTACTTGGTGGGGCGCAGGCAGGACAAGATCGCAAGCACCGCTCCGTAGGGTCGGGTTTTAAACCCGACCCTACGGAGCGGTGCGGACAGCCGCCAGAAAGTGTATTCAATAACCATACCTTCAATAGCTTCTTACACCACAGTAGCGCCATTCAGCATCTTGAGCAAGGATTTTCACAAATTACTCTTAACCATCCTTGCCCAATGAAATTTCTCTACCCGTTTTTTACTCTCCTGCTCCTCTGTTTGATGCTTCAACAGGGGAGCGCCCAGCCAGCGTATCTCCTTAATATAGGGGTAGTTGACAGCCTGTATTCTGATATTCTCCACGAATCTCGGGAGATTTATGTCCAACTCCCCGAAAATTATGACCCTGGCCGGGACCAAAAATATCCAGTCGTCCTGGTTCTGGACGGAGAGGTGCTGATGGATGTGGTGACGACCGTTTACAAAAATTACTACGGCGGATTCTTGCCGGAAATGGTGCTGGTTGGAATCTCCAATAGCGAAAACCGGACGAGAGATTTGACGATCTCCTCCATTGAAACCCGGCAGGGAGGGGCGTTTACGGAAGAAAGCGGCGAAGCTGAAAACTTCACCCAATTTATCGCGCAGGAATTACTCCCGTACCTCGAAAGCAAATACCCGGTGACGAATTACCGGACGCTGATCGGGCATTCCTTCGGAGGGTTGTTCACCGTCAATACCCTGGTGCACCATACGGAGCTGTTTGACAACTACCTGGCTATCGATCCCAGCCTCGACTGGGATGATCAGCGTATCTTGAAGGAAGCCCGCGCCAGTCTGGGCCCCGAGCGCTTTGCCGGAAGATCGCTCTTCCTCACGCTCAGCGGGCAGTTGCACATGCAGGACTATTCCATCACCATTGACAATGTGATGGAGGATACTTCGGAATATACCCTCTTCCCCCGTTCCAATATCGAATTTTCCCAACTGGGGCAGGACCACGGTGCAAGCGCACTGGATCTGAAATGGAAGTTTTACCCCAAGGACATCCACGGGACTGTTCCCTTGCCCTCCATGCTCGATGGTTTGGTGGGGCTTTTTGAATGGTTCCAAATGGAAGGTACCGACAAAATCAATCATCCCGATACCCCCATCGAGGAGCTGGTCGCCATCATCCGGCACCGGGAGGCCAAGCTGGAAAAACACTTCGGCTACTTTGTGCCGCCCTACGACGAAGACCTCTTCAATATGTTGGGCTACATGTACCTGGACATGGGCAAACCCCAAAAATCACACACCATTTTCCAGCTCAATACCGAATACTACCCTAACAGTGCCAATGTCTACGACGCCCTGGCCGACTTTTACGTCACCCAAAAAGATTATGCAAACGCCCTTCTCCAGGTCACAAAAGCCTTTGAGATCAGCGGCGATGCCTACCATCAGGCAAGAATGGCGGAATTGAAGGAGAAGGTAGAGTGAGGTGGGGAGCTTTGCTTTCTGATTTTTTCAGTAGGGAGCCAGTGCAATCCCACTTGAAATCAATATCGGATAGCTTATCAACACTCCCTGAAAGAAGACCAGCTAAACTTAAAGTCAAGGGGGGGGCGAATAATAACCAACGTGACGATCACCGAAGGTCATCCCTGTACCCAGTACTAAGTACCTAGTACTGTGGGTTTTGCCTATTCGGAAGGTCGCCTTTGTCTGACCGAAAAAGGCAAGACTCACATTAACTATTTCATCAACACTACATCGCCGGTGATCAGTTCGGTGGTTCCGTCGGTATAGCGGACTTGGGCGTAATAGACAAAAACGGCCGGATTGAGGGGTTCTCCCCACAGGGTGCCGTCCCAGCCGAGGGTAGGAGCATTGGGTGGGAAGTTTTCTTGCTCGAAGACCATGTTGCCCCAGCGGCTGAAGATCCGCAGGCTTTCGATCTCGACCACCTCATCGCCAGCGTAGAGGGTGAAGAAGTCGTTGTTGTCATCTCCGTTGGGAGAGAAGACGTTAGGAATAAAGACCCGACTACGGTTGTTGACAAAAATGCGCAAGGTATCGATGGCCGTACAGCCATTTTCATCCGTGACGGTAAGGAGAATAAATTGTGTTTCTAATGGTGTAATAACGGGCGTGAAATCGGCATCTTCCGGCAATAAGCCCGGGGCATTCCACTTCCAGTCGCTAACGGGACGGGTAGGGATGGGATCCAGCTGAAGGCTGTCTCCTAAGGAGAGGTCCAGATCCGGGCCCAATTCTACACCCAGAGGGAGGGGTTCCGTGAGGGTAAGGGATTCCTCCCATGCACAGCCTTCACTGCCAATTACCTGCACTTGATAGCTGCCGGGAAGCAGGTCTTCAAAGAAAGACAGGCTGCTGAAGCCCTGGCCGTTGATTTGGTAAAGGTAAGGAGGTGTGCCCCCCGTTACGCCGTTGATGCTGATGCTACCAGTCTGGTCACCAAAACAAGGAGGGGAGATGAACTCCAGGTCCAGGCCGCTAATGGGCATCCCTTGCAAGCTCACCGTCACGCTATCCTGGTTCGTACAGCCCGTGGTGATGTTCGTTACCGATAAGGTATAAGTTCCGGCCATCTGGGTAGAATCCAGCAAGCTAGTGCCGCTGCCAATTATGGTGCCGTTGCTGCTGGACCACTGGTAGCTGAAATTAGCCCCTTGAGACGAACCACTGCCATCCAGAAGCACCAATAACTGATCGCAGCTGATATTACCATCCGTGTCGACGACGACTTCCGGTACCTCGAAATCGAGGGCAACGAATACGGAATCGGGAAGACTACTACAACCATTGGCATTGGAGGTTAATACGAGATAATACCAGCCGCTTGCTGTTGCTTCCGCGGTGGGGCTGGTGCTAATGGTTTCGTCATTTTCGTTGGTCCACAGGAATTGGAAACCGTCGGGGTTAGTGGGTTGGGTGATGCTTAAGAGGCTGGTAGGTTCGCTACAAGTGATGGGGCCCGCTGGTGCTAAAGTTGGCACTGGCCGAACAAAATTGCCACTTACATTAAAGGCGATGGTGTCGGCACAGCCATTGCCCGTGTCGGTAACGATGAGGGAGTAATTGCCGGGCCGATCCGTAAATACCTGCGGTGCTGCCAAATCAGGGAATAAGTTACCGGGAGGAACGGCTCGCCAGTTGTAGCTCAATCCGTTACCGGTGCTACTCACAGAGTTGCTGCCCTCTAGCAGGAGGGTATCTTGTGCGCAGTTGAGTTGTAAATTACCTATATCTTCTACGACTGCCAGTGGGGTAGCAAAATCTTCGCTCACCAACAGGCTATCCGTAATGGAGCAGCCATTGTTCGTATCCGTCAAAGTCAGGAAGTACCAGCCGCCGGCATCCAGGAGTGGCATCGGGGTATTGGCATCTGCGAGGAGGTTGCCGTCAGGCGTTGTCCATGCCCAGTCAGGGGTACCGTTAAAGGTAAGGCCAGCAGCTGCTAGTCGGATGGTTGGGTGTAAACAATTAATCAGGGTGTCGTTACCAATGGTGAGTGTTGGTTGATTCTCATCTTCGGCAATGAAAACGCTATCGCGGGCTGTACAGCCATTGATTTGTGATTGCACTTCTAGAAAAAACCATCCGGGGGTGTAGACTGTCGGTTGGAGGGTCGTAGCGTCGTCGATTTGTTCCTGGTCAGGATTACTCCACAGGTAGGTGGCCGAGCTGGGTGCAGAACCTGCTAGCTGAAGGGTACCCAGCGTGCAAAAAAGCGTGTCTGTGTTGCCTGCATCAATGACTGGAGGGAGGGTATCAATGCTTACCGTCACCACAAAGCTATTGCTACAACCCGTATCATCATTCACAGCGGTGTATTGGTACTGCCCGGGCATGGTCACCACAAAATCTGTGGTGTTTTGGGCACACATAAAAGTGATCTCCTCGCCCAAGTCATTGAGTGGACACCAACGCGTGGTGAAATTTCCCGTAGTTGGTGGTGCAGCCACCAGGGTAACACTGTCCTGTACACAGGTAAGCATGGTGTCAGGGAACGTTGTGAGCAGGGGGACTTCTTCGTTGAGGCTTACCCGTACGGTGTCGGTAGCGGAACATCCATTGAGTAAATTGGTGACTTCCAGGGTGTATAATCCAGGGCAGGTGACCAGAGGTGTATTGTTGTCATCCCCGGAAATACAACCGGCATTTGGTCCTGTCCATTGGTAGCTCACACCGCTTAAGGTGGAGCCGGTGCCGTCCAGGGCTATGGCGTTACTTTGACAAGTGAGTTCCAGGTTGGGGCCTGCTTCAGCATTGGGGGGGAGCAGGTTTTCGTTTACTAAAACAGTGTCGGTACTGCTACACCCGGTGAGTAAGTTCGTTATTTCGAGGACGTATTCCCCGGTATTCGCTACGGTTAGGGTAGGCGTCGTTTCGGGCAGGTCAGCAGTGGATATTTCTTCCCAGCGGTAGCCGTAATCAGCATCCTCATTGGGGAGTAAGTTTTGTAAGAACACGGTGCTGCTGTCACAAGTGATCATCCGGTCAGGTCCTAAATCTACGAAGGGCGGAGTGGTCAATTCCAGGACGGTAGCGGTCACGGAGTTGCTGAAACCGAGGGTGTCAGTGGCCGTGAGGGTATAATTACCCGGAGCATTAACGGATAGTAACAGACTTTGCTCGCCGGGGAGATCACCATTGTCATCCGACCATTGCAATAGGCAGCCTTCGCAAGAAAGACAGAATGCTACCTCGAGATCTACGGCAGGAGTGAGGCAATCCAACGTATCGACAGGTAAAAGATCGAGGCAGGGAACGCAGGTTTGTTCCGTAACGGTAACCAGATCATCGTTGGAACAGCCCGTTTGGTTGTTGATCACGGAGAAGGTGTAGTCACCGGGTTGGTTGATCAATACGGCCAGGGTGTTGGCATCAGCCTGAACGCCCAGACCATTCCAGGTATAAGCATAATCGCCTGCCGAAGGCGTGACAAAAGCCCTTAAACGGAAGGTGTCTGCCTGACAAGGAAAGACCGTACTCCCAAAGGCAATGTTGGGGGGGCTGTTGTTAAGGGTGACTTGTACGACATCGCTACTGATACAACCATTGTTGATGTTTTGCGCCATAAATACATAAGTGCCGGCAGCATTGGTCGTATAGTTGATGTTTTGACTGAGCGTATCGTCGGGCGCAAAGGTCGTCCAGGCAAAGGTGAAATCATTGACGTTACCAACGACGGAACCTTGTAAGTCGGCCAGGGTAGTATTGCAGGTGATTTGCTGATTGGGGCCAGCGTTTACGATGGGCGCAACGGTATCAATCAACACGGTGATCGTTGTGGTATCGCTTAAATTGAAGATACTGTGCTCAACGATGAGTTGGTATTCCCCCGGGCAAACGACTTCAATTGTTGGAGCGTCAGTGGAGGAGAGTAAACAACCGGTGGATGGCCCCGTCCAGCTGTAAGTTTGGGGTCCAATCACCTGGCTGTTGCTGCCATTTAAAAAGACAGACTGGCTGGCACACGTGAGCACTTCCGCGGGGTCAATAATAGCCACCGGTGTACAATCGACCAGTACATTTACCAAGGCCGTGTCAGAACAAGATTGATTGATGTCGCTGGTCACCAACGAATAAATACCGGGTACGCTGACCGAGGGTTGGTTGTTGGGTAAACTGATAGGAACATCGTCCAAAAACCATTGGAAAACACTGCCAATACTACCATTGTTATCCAGGGTTACGGATCCGGTTTCACAAGACAAATAAGCGGTATCCGGGAGAACAGCAATGCTAAAGTTAGGCGCCAGGCTGACCCTGGTGGTATCGCTGCCCTGGCAACCGTTGTCAATATTGGTCACCGTAAGGGTATAAAGCCCAGGACAATCCGTGAAAATGGTCCAACTATCAGATTGTGGAGTAATACAGTCGGCTGTCCATTCCCAGGTAACGGGCCTGGAAAATACAGTGCTATCGGGCAGGAGTTGGACCAAATCACCGCCGCAACTCAATAATTGCCCTGGTCCGGCGCTGACGTTTTCCGGGGTAATAAAGTCTTCGTTGACTTCTGCAGTTGCGAGGTCGGTACAGCCATTGCGGCTGTCTGTTACTTCAAGAGAGTAGCTTCCCGCTTCGGTCACCAACAGACTGTCGTTGACGGCATTGGGTATGGGTATGTTGCTCGTGTACCATTGGTAACTGTAGGAAGGACCCGTAGAAGTGTTGGGCCCTTGCAAAATAGAGGCTCCTGAATAACAATTGAGGGTAACATTTGGCCCGGCATCCGCAATGGGTGACAGGGTATCTTGTTCTACGAAAACAGTGGCCGTATCCCGGCAGAAGTTATCCTGACGGACGATGATGAGTTCATAACTGCCGGTTTCCATTACAGGAAAAGTGCTCATGCCAGCGCTCTGGCCAGAGGGGCCCGTCCAGGCAAAATCGATCATCCCGGTTGGTGTAGAGAGGGTGCCATCAAGCAGTACGGTCTCCCTGGTACAAGTAAGGGTGTCGGCTGGGGCAATGACCGCCACTGCTGGCGTCAGGTCTTCTTCAATCAACAAGGAATCCAGTGCACTACAACCATTGTTGGCATTGATGACTTCGAGGAAGTACCACCCTGGACAGTCGACGATGGCCAGGCCCGGTGCTGGCGTTGCGGTGATACAAGGGCCCGACCAGGTGGCCGAAATATTGGGTCCTAAAGAGGCGGAGCCATCCAGGGTGTCCGCAACAACCAGGCAGTTGAGCATAAAGGCTGGTCCGGTGATGACCGTCGGCGGCTGTTGGTCGGCTACGACGTTGATGCTGCTGGTGTCGGTACAAAAACTAAAGGTATCCTGAACGACGAGTTGGTAATCCCCCGCACTGTTGACGGTGGTGAATGGACTGTCGGTGGGGCCGGTAATATTGCCGTTGGTGGTTAGCCATTGATAAGTATAGGCCGTGCCCATACTGGTGGTGGGCCCGCCGATTTGTGTCGTCGGTTGAGTACACGTGACGGAGGCTTCCGGTCCGGTATCAGCAACGGGGGTAGCAAAGTTCTCATCGAGTACAAAGGTGTCACGGGACATACAGACGGTTCCTGAAACCTCCTGGCTTACCGCCAAAATATAGGAGGCCGCCGCATCGACCAGGAGGGTAGGGGCGGTGCCCAACGGCGTTTCGTCGCTAGCCAGCCATTGGAACGTAAGCTGTCCTGTTGGGGTAGATCCGGTACTGTTCAACAGGGCTTCCGGTTGGGCGCAATTGATCTCCGGAGGTCCTGTGATATTGGCTTGAGGATTAAGCACCAATAAGTCAACACTCACTAAGCTGTCACAGCCGGCTACAGAGGTCAGCAAGATTTGATAACTGCCGGTGGCGGTCAGTAAACTGTCACCCACCGCGAAACTTTCACCTGCACAAATGACGGGGGTAAGCGGCGTAATTTGCTCGGCTAAGACCACGAGGTTGAGGTTGACGATACTGTCACAACCCAATTCCACGCTGGCGAGGGTGTCGCGGTAAAAGCCTGTTTCGAAATAAAATTCATTGCCCACAAATACGGTATCTCCGGGGCAGACGGTGGTGTCGATATTTGTAAACTGTACTTCCTGGACAAAAAGATCAAGCGTGACGATACTGTCGCAGCCTGCATAATTCTCAAGGTCGACGGTGTAAAACCCACCATCAAAAAAGCTTTGTGCACCAACAACAATACTGTCACCCCGGCAAATGCGCTCGCTGAGGCGGGTGGTATCGGGCGGAGCGATGATGGAGACGTGCAGGCATTCCGGGGTGAGGAGCCCACAGAGCCAGGGTTCTAGCCCTTCAAGGTTGGTGCGGATGCTGTCGAGGGTAAGCACCCCATCAGGTAGAGGCAGGCTATCCAGCTGGCTACTGCGGTAAGAAAAGCCACAGATGTCGTACTCTCCGGCGGCGGCGTTACGCAGATCAAGCACCGAGTCGAGTTGTTGATAGACGCCGTCTTGGCCAATGAGGTAGGCGTAACTGTACTCGAGGGTATCCGCCTCGCCCAAAGGGAAATTGATGTCCGGGGTGATTTGCAGCGTGTCAGCACCTTCGCAGGCCAGGATATTTTCGTTCTGCCAATTACCGGCTTGAGCAAAGCAACATTCAACGCCTCGGCTATCGCAAAAAATGAGCCGCAGGTAGGTAATGGCACCAGGGTTGTTGGAGGGATTGTTGACAATATTAAAGGTCCAGGTACCATTGACGGGGCCGGTATTGAAATCTTCGAGACAACCGCCAAAGGGGTAGTAAGACCCGTTGTAAAAGCCAAAAGGCACCCAGTTTTCGGTCTGGTCGTTGTCCCACTGGGCGGTGAAAGCACTATCGGGTTGAGCCACAGCGGCACAGCTGACCAAGCTGATTTGCCATTGCGTACCAGGGGTAAAAGCAAAAGGATCGTCACTGTTGGGCCCTAAAAGGCTAACCGTTTGCCCTCCGGGAGAAGTAAGCGAAAGCTCAAAGTTTTCCACAAACTGATGCACGAATCCCAGTTCAATGCCACACAAGCCCTGCATCGAATCACTCAGGTCGTCATTGAAATAGTCGCTGATATCAAGGGAAAGAGCAGTGGAGGTGTTGGCCGTAAAAATGATGGTGTCTCTCTGTCCACAATTTTGGGCAAAGCCCCGCGATAGGCACATCACGGTGAGGAGGGAAAACAATAAAAGGCGCACGAGCCGTTGGCGCATGGGTAAAAAATTGGGTCAGCTGATAAAACGAAGAAGCGCTTTATAGACTGCTGTTCTTGGGATAATATTGTGAAGCCTGGACCAGAAAATACGATTTCCTGCCAGCCCTCAGGGTAAAGATACGACGAAAGGGGGAAATGCTGCTTTTTGGGGGAGGATTGACGAACACCATCCACCCCCACAACGTTCCAAAACCAATAAGCTTAAAAAGCTTATCTTACTTTTCATCTATTAACAAAACCAAATTAACAATGATTGTCAAAGTAATTGAAGTTATTGCCTCTTCGGAAAAAGGCATTGAAGACGCTATCCAGAAAGCAGTAACAGAAGTAAGCAAAACCGTTCGCAATATAGACTCTGTATTCGTGAAGGACATCAAGGCCCACGTACAGGACGGAAAAATTTCCACTTATGGCGTGATCTGTAAAATTTCTTTCCGGGTAAATGATTAAAATGTCCAACTATTGGAACAAGAACAATTGAGTCACCGGCAGACCCGGTGGACGACACAAGCCTTTCCCCTCATTCTGGCCTGCAATGATTGGCAGGACCCCCGGAATGTGGGGATGGCTTTTCGCCTGGCGGATGCCTTTGGCGTGGAAGCCATCTGGTTGGGAGGAACGACACCGGTGCCTCCTAATCGTAAAATCAGTAAAACTGCTCGGAGTACAGACGGCTGGGTGCCTTTTGTGCACCAACCCCATCTGGCGCAAGCCTTAACCGAAGCAAAAGCGCAGCAATACACTCTAATCGGGGTAGAAATTACCAATCAAAGTAAGGCCTTGGACGACTACCTCAAAGAGGGAGTGCCGCAACCAACCATCCTGGTATTAGGTGCGGAACAATCCGGGATCAGCAGGGAGGTGTTGGAGGTGCTGGATGGCTGTGTGCATATTCCGATGTACGGGCGCAACTCCAGTCTAAATGTAGCCACCGCATTGGCCATCGCGTTGAGTGCCTGGGTGAGTCGGTGGCAGGAAAGTAAGTGAGAAGTTTTAAAAGGAACTGGCCACTGAGCATATTACAACATCTCCACCACGGCTTCCAACCGAAGCCGAATTTTTAAGCAACGAAAATGATTGAGGGAATAACTTTTTGGGTACCGCTTTGAGCTGTAAACCAAGCCGGTAGCTTTGAGTTTATCTAACTGTCTCTTTAACTGGCCTGGTGACTTTTTGAGCTCCTTGCTCAAATAGGGAAGGTGAACGTCTTTTTCTGTCTGTAATTTTTGGAGGAGTTCCTGAGAGTCCGACTCCATTAGCAGCTCCAGTCGCTGGAGTGCCAAATTTAGTTGAGCCTTCGGTAAAGTAGTGTTTCCGTTACGCATGAGTGAAATGATTTTTCCGCAAGTAAATTAGCACGACTTTTGCCCGAATATACATCGGAGGGTTAATGCAAAAGCCGATTTGTGCTTCAGCTACCCGTAGGAAAGCCGAAACTATATGGTTCCACTCATTATTGTTATTTGTGCCTGGGTAAATTGGAATTTACCCATTTGTAGCTATTATACGGCAAGCGGTGGAGAAGGTTACAGATTCGATGAAGATTTTCTTCTTTTTTATTATAATGAGGATAAGTGACGGAACACTTTATTTTCGTCAAAATATTAAGTCGCTAATATGTAGCCCATGGGACAAGCATAATCTACTCATTTGGTGTACCTTTGCGCCGAAATCATCCTTTGGATAAGTGGAATGAGGCATATCTGCTTCTAGTAAAGCATCAACTTTGAGTAAACCGGTTATTGATCTTATTATTCCTGCTTACAATGAAGAAGCTTCTATTGGGCTGGTTGTAGCAGATATTCCCCGGGATTGGGTACGTGAAATTATTGTTTGTAATAATGCAAGTACCGACAAAACGGCGGAAGTGGCCGCTAATGCAGGTGCGACTGTTGTAGACCAGCCTCGGCCGGGCTATGGTAGTGCTTGTTTGGCCGGTATGGCTCATATTGCTGCTAAAAAGCCATCGGAACAGCCTGATATTGTGGTTTTTTTGGATGGAGACTACTCGGATCACCCAGAAGAGTTACCTTTGTTAATCAAACCGATTCTTGAAGAGGAGATGGACCTGGTAATTGGCTCTCGGGCCACGGGTACGAGGGAGAACGGAGCGATGCAACCCCAACAAATTTTTGGCAATTGGCTGGCCACGAGTTTGATTCGACTGTTTTATAACTATCACTTCACTGATCTTGGTCCCTTTCGGGCAATCCGCTGGAATAAGCTGCAAGCTTTGGAAATGCGGGATCCTGATTTTGGGTGGACGGTAGAGATGCAGGTTAAAGCAGCCAAACAAAAATTACGCTGTACGGAAGTTTCCGTTACTTACCGCCGCCGAGTGGGGGTGTCAAAAGTTTCAGGAACCATTCGTGGAACGATACTAGCTGGACATAAAATTTTGTGGACCATTTTTAAGCTGCTGTAGTTTCAGCAGTTAGGTAAAAGTCAATAAGGATGACTACAGTTGCTTTTTTGGTGCTCGGAGTGTATACACTCGCCCTGTTGTACATCACCATCTATTGTGTGATGCAATTCAACCTATTGTATTATTATAAGCGCGGTCTGCGCAATACGCCGGAGATGATCATGGCCGAGCAAGAGCAACCTCTCCAGGTTGCGGTAGCTGCGGGTAATGATAGCTGGAGTGCGGGATCGGGATCGGTAACGGCTTTTGCCGATGAAGATACCGATGCTTACCCTTTCGTTACGGTACAACTACCGATCTATAACGAAATGTACGTGATCGAACGCTTGATCGACGCTGTCGCGGAATTTGATTACCCCAAGGATCGGTACGAAATCCATATCCTGGATGACTCTACCGATGAAACCATCGAGATTGTCGCCGCTAAGGTGGCAGAATACAAAGCAAAAGGCTATAACATCGAACAAGTAACCCGCGAGGTACGCCAAGGCTTTAAGGCCGGTGCACTCCGCGACGGGATGGATGCTGCCAAAGGCGAGTTCATGGCCATCTTTGATGCTGATTTTCTGCCTAAGAAGGACTTCCTATTGCGCACGCTCCCTTACTTTCAGGACGAAAAAGTGGGTGTTGTACAAACGCGTTGGGAACACATCAACGAAGATTATTCCCTCATTACCCGCTTGCAGGCTTTACAGCTGAACGTTCACTTTACCGTGGAGCAAGTGGGTCGTATGAACGGGGAGTACATGCTTCAGTTCAATGGTACAGCTGGCGTTTGGCGTCGCAAAACCATTGAAGATGCTGGTGGTT
>Ga0102812_10001880_pt1 | contig 14319 bp, 8 predicted proteins | sample ColrivemetaGS713_FD_79334 | JGI IMG/M metagenome (GOLD analysis project Ga0102812, IMG submission 79334) | Estuarine microbial communities from the Columbia River estuary - Flood tide ETM metaG S.713 | ecosystem: Environmental > Aquatic > Marine > Intertidal zone > Estuary | place: USA: Columbia... | reverse complement strand
AGCGACAATGTTTGATCAAATTTCCAAAAATCATTGAAATTCGTCCCATTTGTTCCAAGTCCAGCATATGCAACATTATTAATTACAAAGGAAGATAGATATCTTCTCGCTGTACCTTCAAAATCCTCAATTTGAGTCCATGAGTCTGAGTCAGGCTGATATTCCCATATATCTGAATAATTGTTTCCTCCTTCAAAGTCAACGCCAGTTCCAACATAGCCATAATCGTTAACTCCGAAGCCTACAGCTTCTTGTCTATTAATTGTTCCAACATCGGCTTTTTGAATCCATTGGTTTGTTGCTGAGTTGTATTGCCAGAAATCATTTGTTGATCCAGAAGGGGTGCTTCCTGTTCCTACATAGCCATATAAACCCAATGAAAATGCAATGGCTGAGGTACGAGCTGTGGGTATTGATGCAATTGGAATCCAAGTATCTGTAGATGGTGTATATCTATAAAATGTATTCGTCTCAGTGCTATTAGTTTCGCCTGTTCCTACATATGCATTATTGTTTAAAACAAAGGATACAGCTCCTCTTCTAGCAGACCCTGGAAAACTTGTTATTTGACTCCAAATATTTGTTACTGCATCATATTTATAAAAGTCTTGAACTAGAATGCTTCCAACAGCTGAGGTTCTTCCAGTACCTACATATCCGAGGTTGTTAATTGTAAACCCTGTCGCATGATAGCAGGGGCCTCCGAGATAGTCAGCTTTTTGAGTCCATGTGTTTGTAGAAGGATCATATTCCCACCAATCTCCAAATAAAACATTTATACCTGCGCCGTTGTAATGTCCTAAGCCCATGTAGCCCTTGTTTCCAATACCAAGTGAAGTTGTTCTATGACGAGCAGTTCCTCCGAAATCAGCTTTTTGTTGCCAATTAGAAGAATAAGCTTCAAGACTTATAAAACATAATATTGAAAACAGGAATATTCTCATTATAGCTTAATGATTTTTTTTGAACTTACTTTATTAGAAAAATTAGTCTGAAGGAAATAAATTCCAGGTTCTAATTTGCTTATGTTTTCAATGTTAACTCCTCGAGAAAGCGTTCCTACTTGAATTATTTTACCATTCGTATTAATAATTTGAAAGGATGAATTTTCAGGTGAAATAATTTTAATTTCGTTTAAGGAAGGGTTTGGAGAGATATCGATTTCATCGATTTGAACTTCATTAATATTTAATGTTCCTTCCCCAATTGTAATGGTATAATCTCCTGAAGCAATTCCCCACCCTTCAACTATTGCATATAACGCGTTATGACCAACAGTCGAAACACTAATTTTTGATTGAGACCCACAAGGTTGGTAATCGTCGTTTATTGCCAAGGCAGTGCCATTTTCATCAAGAATTGTCAGGAAAGTATCGAATGTTGACCCACATAATGACACATCAATTGAACTGAAACTAGAATTTGGAATTATTCTATAAAAAACATCCGGCGAGTTATATACATTGTTTTGATTGGTATAGCAAAGAGAACTATTATGGGTTTCAATAAATGGGAAAGTATTAACTAATCTAGGGTCTGAAATGTTATCACCAATGTAGCCTGAACAATCAATACCATTTTGAATAAACACACTAAAATCTGTAACTGAACCCCAAGGGAATGAAGAGCATGGATCAAGAGGAAAACTCCCTCCTTCGTATTGCATGACTCTTAATCTAGATTGACCTGTTACGGCACCTCCAGGAACGGTGAAGTTAAATGCACTCATTGAGACTGGTGGTAAACCACTCCATGTTCCAATTGATTCGGATGGTTCAAAAATGTAATTTTGGTTATAATCAATCCATGCTTCACCAACTCCGGAGTAATTCCCAAGACATGTCCCAAATTGGATGTTGGCAGTATAATTTCCACCAGCGTTTAGAAATGCCGTTTGTCCAAGAAACTCTTGAACTCCAGTTGTGCTTGGGCATCCTGTAAAGTTAATAGATCCAGAAGCTCCATTTAATGTGAATGATTCTATGTTGGAATCTTCAAGTGTTGTAGGTCCTCCAGAGATGCAATATTGGGAAAAAGAGATTGAATTTATTGAAATTACAGTAACGATTAATAGTAGTTTTTTCATCGATTTTTGTTAAGTAACTTACGTTATATGGTTTTATAAATATATTGTAAATTAAACCAAAATCAAAAAGGAATGTTGAGATTGTATATTTTACGTTGATAACTTTTTAAAAGCATTTTAGGGTACAGCTTTTTGGAATTGAAAAAAAGAACAACTTTGTTTATTGAAAATTTTAAATTAAAAGGATATGTCTGAAGTAGAAATTATTAAAGAAATTGAAAATCTAAAGTCAAAACTAACAGGAGATATGTTTAATGATATGGATATAAAAGATGACATCCATAATTTAGAGATGAAATTGAAAGGTGTTAAGCCTATGGATAGTCATATTGACTGTGTTGGATGCGGGTCTTGATATGATGAGGAAAATAGAATAAAAAAAAGGTCAATTTTAAAATTGACCTTTTTTTTATTTACCGTGACATTGTTTGTATTTCTTGCCGCTTCCGCAAGGACAAGTATCATTTCGTCCAATTCGTTTTTCTGCAACAACAGGCTGTTGTTTCACTTCTTGTTTGGAAGAGTTTTGAATTGCTTCATCATAACCTTGTCGTCCTTGTTCAATTTGATTTGAACTTGAAGAAGTTTGAGCTTTCTCGTAATTACTTTGAGCTGTAGCTGCGTTATTTGTTGTCTGAATTTGTTCTTCAGTTGGAATGTCAAGTTTCATTAAAAGCTCCATCGTCTCAGAATTTAAGCGATCTAACATACTTTTAAATAACTCAAAAGATTCAAGTTTGTATACTAGTAATGGGTCTTTTTGTTCGTATTGAGCATTGTTTACGGCGGATCTTAAATCATCCATTTCTCTTAAGTGCTCTTTCCATTCGTTGTCAATCATTCCTAGAATGATGTTTTTTTCGAATGTTTTATTAATTATTTTCCCTTCACTTTTGTATGCATCTTCTAAATTGACTACCATTTGTAGTTCTCTTTTACCGTCAGTTAAAGGAAATACAATGTTTTTGTATTTATCAGACATTGTTTCATGTACATGCTTAATTTGAGGCATTGCTTTTTCTGCAATTTTCGCATTCTTTCTTTCATATTGAGTTGCGATCTCATCATAAACCTTGTGTATAATGTCATTCTCATTCATTGAACTGAATTCATCTTCATTTACAGGCGATTGAATCCCGACTGTACGAAGTAAGTCGTCTTCAAATTGATGGAATTGTGTTTTTGTATAACCTGATACAGATGATTGAGCAACATCATAAAACATATTATCAATGTCTATATCTAAACGCTCACCAAACAAGGCATTTTTACGTTTTTTGTAAATTGCTTTTCTCTGAGCATTCATCACGTCATCATATTCTAAAAGACGCTTTCTCATTCCGAAATTGTTTTCTTCAACTTTTTTCTGAGCTCTTTCAATCGATTTGGAAACCATACTGTGAGTAATAACCTCTCCTTCTTTAAGACCTAATCTGTCCATTAGTTTAGCAATTCTCTCAGAACCAAATTTTCGCATTAAATCATCTTCTAGACAAACAAAGAATTGAGAAGATCCTGGGTCACCTTGACGTCCAGAGCGACCTCTTAACTGTCTGTCAACTCGTCTAGAGTCATGTCTTTCTGTTCCAATAATTGCAAGTCCTCCAGACTCTTTAACTCCTTCACCTAATTTGATATCAGTTCCACGACCTGCCATGTTAGTAGCGATTGTAACAGCTCCTGGTTTACCAGCCATTGCAACAATTTCGGCTTCTTTTTGGTGGTATTTTGCATTCAATACTTGATGAGGAATGTTTTTCATTTGAAGCATACGACTCAAAAGTTCTGATATTTCGACTGTTGTTGTTCCGACAAGTACAGGTCTTTTTTCAGAAACTAATTTTTCAACTTCCTCTATTACAGCATTAAATTTCTCTCTTGCAGTTTTGAAAACCAAGTCATTCTGGTCTTTTCGTTGTATTGGTCTATTGGTTGGTATAACTACAACGTCTAATTTGTAAATATCCCAAAACTCTTTTGCTTCTGTTTCCGCTGTACCAGTCATTCCAGAAAGTTTATGATACATTCGGAAGTAGTTCTGAAGCGTAATCGTAGCGTAAGTTTGAGTAGCAGCTTCAACTTTCACATCTTCTTTTGCTTCAATTGCTTGATGTAATCCATCTGAATAACGACGACCTTCCATGATTCTACCTGTAGATTCGTCAACAATTTTCACTTTACCGTCCATAATAACATATTCAACTTCTTTTTCAAAAAGTGTATATGCTTTTAATAACTGATTGATTGAGTGTATTCTTTCAGACTTGATACTGTAGTCTCGAATTAAAGCATCTTTTTGAGATAAAAAGATATCATTTTCAAGACCTTGCTTTTCTAATTTGGCTATTTCAGAACCAACATCAGGCATTACGAAAAACTCACGATCATCATTTCCTGATATTAAGTCAATTCCTTTACCAGTTAATTCAATTGTGTTGTTTTTTTCGTCAATAACAAAGAATAATTCAACATCAATTTTTTTCATATGCTTTCCTTGTTCTTGCATATAAAAATTCTCCGTCTTTTGAAGATGCGCTTTTATACCTGGCTCTGATAAGTACTTAATCAAGGCTTTATTTCTTGGTAAACCTCTAAATGCTCTTAATAATGCTATTCCACCGTCTTCAAGCATTTGTTTAGAGTCTTTGCCAGCTTCAGTTTCACCAGTAATTACTGTTAAAAGTTTTTTAGCATCTGCTAAACATTGCGTGACATATTTCTTCTGAGCGGCAACGATATTTTCAACTCTTGGTTTTAACTGGTGAAATTCATGCTCGTCACCTCTAGGTGTTGGTCCAGAAATAATCAATGGTGTTCTAGCATCATCAATTAATACAGAGTCAACTTCATCAATTATTGCATAGTGATGTTTTTGTTGAACCAGGTCATCTGGAGATCCTGCCATATTGTCACGAAGGTAGTCGAAACCAAATTCGTTGTTTGTACCAAAGATAATATCTGATAAGTATGCTTTTTTTCTTGCGTCCGAATTTGGTTGGTGCTTATCAATACAGTCTACACTTAGTCCGTGAAACTGATAAATAGGTCCCATCCATTCTGAATCTCGTTTTGCCAGGTAGTCATTAACTGTTACTACGTGAACTCCCTTGCCAGACAATGCATTGAGGTAAACCGGAAGTGTAGCAACCAATGTTTTTCCTTCTCCAGTTTGCATCTCTGCAATGTTACCATTATGTAAAACAGATCCACCCATTAACTGAACGTCATAATGAACCATTTCCCATTTTACATTATTTCCAGCAGCAGTCCATTCATTGTGCCAAATTGCTTTACCATCTTCGATAGTAATCCCATCTTTTTGAGTAGACAGTTCTATGTCAAATTCTTGTGCTGTAACTGTTAATTTTCCATTTTGAGCCCATCTTCTTGCTGTTTCTTTAACTGTAGCAAACGCTTCAGGCAGAATATCAGCTAAAACTTCTTCGATTTTCTCGTCAACTTCTTTTGTTTTTTTGTCAATTAATTCAAATAAATCTTCTTTATCATGAATTGATGTTGAGATGTCAGCTGCTTTATCCTTTAAAGACTTTAATTCCTTTTCTAATTCAGCTGTTCCTTCTTGAATTAACTTTTTAAACTTTGCAGTTTTTCCTCTAAGTTCATCGTCCGAAATGGAAAGGAACTCGGCGCTAAATTTATTGCTGGCGTCAATTGCTGGTTGGTATTGTTTTTGGTCTTTAGCTGATTTATCGCCAAAAAGTTTTTTAAGTATGTTTGATATCATTAGAATTCTGTATAAAAATAAGCGTCCGTAAAATTAACAATTTCTTGTACCTAGAAAAGGATTATTTGTATTTATCAGAAAATCATTCTTCATAAATTATTCCAACTTTAATTCATCTGACAAATTGTCTTTTGATAAAAAGTGAAAAATTTGTTCATGAATTAGATTTTCAATACGACTATTCGGTTTATCTTTGCAGCATGCATGAAAAAATTTTAATCCTAGATTTTGGTTCTCAGTACACGCAATTAATTGCCAGAAGAGTTCGCGAGTTAAATATTTATTGTGAAATTTTCCCTTGGAATAAATGCCCTGAAATATCTGAAGATATTAAAGGTGTTATCCTTTCAGGTAGTCCTTTTTCCGTTAGAGATGAAGCGTCTCCCAAGCCAGATTTATCAAAAATAAAAGGCAAGTTACCTTTGTTAGGGGTGTGTTTTGGAGCTCAGTATTTGGCACATAATTTTGGAGGACAAGTTTTGCCTTCTTCGACAAGAGAGTATGGTCGCGCTAATTTATCTTTTGTAAACAAAGAGCATGTGTTAACAAAAGGAGTTTCTGATAATTCACAAGTGTGGATGTCACACGGTGATACGATTAAAGAGATTCCAGCAAACTATAAAGTTATAGCTAGTACAAAAGATGTTGAAGTAGCTGGTTACCATATTGAAGGGGAGGAAACTTTCGGAATACAATTTCACCCAGAAGTTTATCATTCTACCGATGGAACATTGTTGCTAAAGAATTTCTTGGTAAATGTTTGTCATTGTTCACAAGATTGGACACCTGATTCTTTTGTCGATGAAACTGTTGCTAAATTAAAAAGTGAAATAGGCGATGATCGTGTTATTTTAGGTTTAAGCGGTGGAGTAGATTCTTCTGTTGCTGCAGTGTTGCTTCACAAGGCAATTGGATCTAATTTGCATTGTATTTTCGTTGATAACGGATTACTTAGAAAAAATGAGTTTAGCTCGGTTCTTGAATCTTATAAAGGGATGGGTTTGAATGTGAAAGGAGTAGATGCAAGTGCTAAGTTTTATAATGAATTAGCCGGACTTACAGATCCTGAAGAGAAACGAAAAGCAATTGGAAAAGTCTTTGTTGATGTTTTTGATGAAGAATCAAAATTAGTTGAAAATGCAAAATGGTTAGGTCAGGGTACCATCTATCCGGATGTAATTGAGTCTGTTTCTGTTTCTGGAGGGCCTAGTGCTACTATTAAGTCTCATCATAATGTTGGTGGGCTTCCTGACTACATGAAGCTTAAAGTTATTGAGCCTTTAAAGTTGCTTTTTAAAGATGAGGTTAGAAGAATAGGAAGATCTTTAGAAATTGATGAAAACATATTAGGTAGACATCCATTTCCTGGTCCTGGATTAGGAATAAGAATTTTGGGTGATGTTACAAGTGAAAAGGTTAGAATTTTGCAAGAAGTTGATCATATCTTTATTTCTACATTGAAGGAAGATGGCTTATATGATGATGTATGGCAAGCTGGAGCAATCTTTTTACCTGTTCAATCTGTAGGTGTAATGGGGGATGAAAGAACCTATGAGAATGCTGTTGCTTTAAGAGCGGTAACTTCTACGGATGGTATGACTGCTGATTGGTGTCATTTGCCTTATGAGTTTCTTGCAAAAGTTTCAAACAAAATCATTAATCAGGTGAAGGGAATCAATCGTGTGACCTACGATATTAGCTCTAAGCCACCCGCTACTATTGAATGGGAATAAATTTGTATCTTACTTGGCATGTGAATTGCTACTCTACCCATGTTTAACTATAATTGACTTATGCTTTCAAGATTAATTTTATTCGGATTATTTAGTCTAACAACCTTGTTGTTAAATGCTCAACCAGGAGTTGCCCCAACAAAAACAGTTGATGGTGAAAAATTCTATGTTCATCAGGTAGAGCCTGGAAACACATTGTGGGGCTTGCAACAAATGTATGATGTTAAAGTCGATGCGATTTTAAAGTCAAATGCATCATTAGTCGATGGGTTAAAGGTTGGTCAGTCTGTGTTAATTCCTTTCAAGGAAAAGGCTCCAGCAGTTGAAGTTGTTTCAAATTATAAAGTTAGAAAGGGAGAAACTTTGTACGGAATTTCAAGGAAATTTTCAACAAGCGTAGATCATTTATATGAATTAAACCCTGAAGCTATAAATGGAATTCAAAAGGGCCAACTTATTAAAGTTCCTGGAGATTTTATTGATTCAACTGAAGATATTGTTGAGGTTCCAGTAGCTTCAAATACACCTAATCCATTTGTTGTTGATACAGTAAAAATAGATGGGAAAAGGGAAGAAGTAAAAATATATTTTAATGACTCTATTATAGAGCATATAGTCTTACCGCACGAGACTATGTATAGTATTTCTAAAAGGTTTATGGTTCCAATCGAAAAAATCATGAAATTGAATCATTTGACTTCAACAAGTTTGAAAGAAGGACAAATGTTGATTATTCCGATTAAACAAGAAAATTTTGAGCGAGTGCAAATTAAACCCGTACCTCCAAAATATAACCCAAATGGTTCTGGAGAGTTAGTTTTCCCTATTAAAGATAAGTATAAAGTGGTTGTTTTGCTCCCGTTTTATCTAGATTATGGACCGGGTTATTCTGAATATGTTTCTGGGTTAGCAACGCAATATTATATGGGTACTGCATTAGCGATTGACAGTCTTAAGAAAAAAGGGTTAAATGCTGATTTTATATATCTTGATACTCGAAATGATTCATTAACTGTAATGAAGATATTGCAATCTGATGATATGATGAACGTTGATATGGTTGTAGGTCCATTCTTCGGTAGAACACAGAATATGGTTGCAAATCATTGTCGAATTAATAAGATTAGAATGATTTGTCCGGTAAGCGTTGAACCAGGCGTAATGGAAGGAAATAGATTGGTTTATTCTGCAGTTCCAACAAATATGACAATTTTTAAAAGTCTTGCAGCTAAGATGTTAGAGAATAATAAAAATGATAATATCCTATTGATCAAACCAGTTAAGGAGTCTGATTTATTAATGTATAATGCCTTTAGAGACGGGATGAGTCATTTGCCTACAACAGGGAAAAGGCCTGCAATCATTGAAACAAATATGGAGGATATGAAAAACTTCATGAGACGTGGAGTTAAAAATATCTTCATTATGCCAACAAATGATAAAGCAACGGCAATGAAATTTATGAATAGTTTGAATAAATCTGCTTTTCGCTCAACTACGGATGATATTATTGTTTATGGAACAAAGGAGTGGGTTAATTTTACAGATATTAATAGTGCATACAAGAATAAATACAACTTTCACTTCGCGAGTGGTAATCATTTAGATTATTATTCAGAGGCTACAGTTGAATTAAATAAATTACATAGAGCTGTATATAAAACAGATCTATCGAGAATGGCTGTTCAAGGGTATGATATTATGACATATTTCTGTTCATCTTTCTTCCTTAACAATCCAAATCCATCACTTGTAATGAATGATTTTAATTTGGAGAAAAATTCTGATGAAGATGGATTTGAAAACAATCACATTTTCATTATTGAACAGGAAGATTACGAATTAATTGATGTAACAAAAGAATAGATGTTGAAAGAAGAAATCTCTGAATCTTTTAAACTTCTTCAAGATAGAATTTGTTCTGAATTGGAATTAATTGATGGGAAATCTAAGTTTTTAGAAGATAAATGGAGCAGGACAGAAGGGGGCGGCGGTCGAACTCGTGTTATTTCTAAGGGTAATATTTTTGAAAAAGGAGGAGTTAATTTCTCTGAAGTTCATGGTGATGTTTCGCTTGAAATGAAATCAAATCTTAATACTGATGCCAAATCTTTTTTTGCAACAGGAGTTTCAATTGTTTTACATCCTTTTAATCCAAGACATCCAATTATCCATATGAATGTAAGGTATTTTGAGTTGGATGATAATAGATATTGGTTTGGAGGGGGGATTGACCTCACTCCTCATGTAATTGATCCTAAAGCTGCAAAAGAGTTTCATTTAAGGTTGAAAGAGATATGTGATCGATACAATTTTAGTTTTTACAATGAATACAAAGATTGGGCTGATAATTATTTTTTCCTTCCTCATAGAAATGAATCAAGAGGTGTAGGTGGGATATTTTTTGATCAATTAGTAGCTGACAATCAAATAACAAAAGAGTCGATTCATTCTTTCTGCATAGATTTAGGGGATAGCTTTGCTTCAATTTACAATCAACAATTGGAATTAGTAGATGATGTTAATTTTAAGCCTGAAGAATTAAAATGGCGAAACCTCAGAAGAGGAAGATATGTCGAATTTAATTTGGTAAATGATAGAGGTACTAAATTTGGTCTAGTCTCAGGGGGTAGAACTGAATCTATCTTAATGAGCTTGCCTCCTGATGCCAGTTGGGAGTATTCTTATAATCCTTTGGATTGCAAACAGATAGAAACACAAAAGTTTCTTCAAATGAAGGTGGATTGGGTTAATTATCAACTATAATCCTACTTTATAAACAATTTACATTTTAAGCAACTGAAATAGGCAACCATTTTCGTAGTTTTACGTTTACCAAAAAACTATACCTATGAAAAAAATATTTTTGAGTGCATTTCTGGTTCTAACAGGAAGTACATTTGCTCAAGAAGTTAAGACAGATGTTAAAGTAGTAAAAAGCACATCTGAATCCTCTAAATCAGAAATTACTTCAGTTAAAAATGAAGGGAAAATATCAAAAAAACGAATTGAAAGACCAGTTCGTAAGGAGGAGATTGTCATAGAAAATAAAAATGACAAATAAATTTCTTTAATATTCTAATCAAAATATAATACAAACTATTCATGAAACCAATTACAACTTTAATTATTGTGATGTTCTCCTCTTTTCTTGGATTCTCACAAAGTTTTTCAATTCAAAACGTTGGAACAAAATATTCTGAAGAATTAATTAATACGGCTTTCAGTTCTGCAAATTTATGCGGATTGATTCTCGAATCGAAAAGAAACGATATAGTATTTGATGACGGTTCAATTGTGTCAATTCTTGGGGCGAACGAAATAGTTGCTCCTGCAGAGTGTATTATTCAAGAAAGTCAGTTAAGAACGGATGTAACTTGGAGTATTTCTGCTAATGGTATTTTAATTAAAAACATAGCACTTAAACCAACAAAATAATGAAGAGTTTTATTACAATAATTTTTTCGTTGACATATTTATTGTCATTTTCTCAAGGTGAGACTTGTGCAACAGCTGTGAATTTAGGTGCATTAAATAACCCGCCAGCATGTCCTGGAGGTGGTGCTTCTGATCCAACTGTTTATAATGGAACAACAATTGGCGCAGTAGTTGAAAATCCGTTTACAGCGCTGTCATGTGTAGATTCTCCAGCGTTAGATTCCTGGGTTTCCTTTGTTGCAGCAGGGAATGAACTTGATATAAATTTAACTTCAGGGTTTAACGATGCAAATATTTCATTGTATTCAGGCGGAAGTTGTGCTACAATGGGAGGTTATATGTGTGAGGCTAGTAATAATGGTAATGCTAGTATTCTAGATGTGCCAATTGTTGCTGGACAACAATATTACATTCAAATTAGTGGTATAGATCAATTTGATGAGGCAAATTTCACATTGACTCTTACAGCTACAAATAACTGTTCTAATTGTTTAATGGAGGGGAGTATTGTTGCGACACCTGCACCTGTTGGAGGGTTTTATTTACCGAATACACTAGTTCAATTTTGTTTTACTGTTGAGTCTTATAATCAAATTAGTGCTAACTGGCTAAGTGGTGTTGTTCCTACTTTTTCTTCTAATTGGGATCTAACTACCTTGACAGGTGTATCTGTTCCAAACGGTGGTTCAAGTTCACAAGGAAATATGGATTGGTATTGGGTTCCTGGGGGTATTTCTGCAGCTAATCCAAATCCTGGATTTTATGTTGATGCTGATCCTACAGGAGGTGGGTTTAATCCAGATGGGAACTTTACAAATAACTGGGGTGATCCTGCGATTAATCTTACAACATCAGGTGAATTTTGTTTTCAAATTGCAACAAATTCAGTTTGCGTTCCTGGTGGAGATTTGGGGATTTCGATTAATACACTTTCAGATTATGAAACAGGAGGGTACGGTTCCTCAGGGTGTGTAGATGACCCTGAAATTCCATTCTCTGCGGTTATGCAATGTTGTGATATCCCACTTATTTCATCGACAATTCCTACTTGTTTAGGAGATGCTGATGGACAAGCTACGGCTCAAGGGCAAGGTGGACTTAGTCCGTATACATATGATTGGGTTTTTGCAGGAGCTTCTGTTTTTAACGAAACTACAGGTGGAGTGAGTACTGCAACAGGATTAGTTTCTGGAGTTTACACAGTTACTGTTACAGATGCAACTGGTTGTGAGCAAATAATTGATATTACTGTAGGACCAGGTCCATTGTGTCCAACATGTTATTTTGATTTTATGTCAACTTCTACAGGTGCTTGTGAAACTGGAAGTGTATTTACTGAATCTGGAGAATTTAGTTTCGATATTAATCCTGGTGGAAATATTACAGTGAGTATAACTAATAATTCAGGAACTTATACACAAACAATAACAGGTCCTTTCGTAGATGGAACTCTTTATCCGTATTCTATAAGTGGTATCCCTGCTGATGGTTCTGCTGGTACTGTTACAATTACATTTGACAATGATCTTGCATGTACAATTTCTCAAGGATTTACTTCGCCAGTTTCTTGCGAGTGTAATGCGGATATTGGAACATTCAATATTGTTACCACTGCTCCTGTTACTGGGACAAATGCAACGCTGTGTTTTGGTGATTTAATCGATATTAATTCTGTTAATGATTGGACTGCTCCTGATGAAGCATTTGCTCCTCCAGGTCCTGCATATGACCCTACAGTTTCTTGGATGGTTTATACTTGTCCTCCTACATTAGGTCTTGTGCCAACTGCAGGTGTTAATATTTTTGATGATCCTTGTAATTTGGGAATTGTTTCCGATGTGAACCTGAATGAGTTGAATGACATGTGGTGGATTAATGCATATCCTCCAGGTACATTTACAGATAATATAGTGTACTTCGTTCCAATTACAGTTTATTCTAATAGTGGGAATACATATACATATACCAACACAACAGTTCCATGTTATGAAATCGGCTCGACATATGGACTTCAATACATTCCTGAAATTACAAAGGTAAGTGTTGAAGATTGTACAGCTGGGACAGTAACCACAACTGTAACTGGTGGTCTTCCTGCAATTGATGGTTCCAATTTTACGGGTCAAAATTTATTGCCCGCAACTGCTAGTTTTACAACAGGAACCGCAACAAATGGCAATGATATCGTTGTTGGAGGTTTGGTTGATGGAGATGCTTATTCTTTTGATATTGTTGATGCAAATGGTTGCCCAATAACAATTACTGGAACTTTCGTAGGTCTTGAAGATCCTGCATTTACTTATCCTGCTTCTGCATATTGTCAATCTGCAGCAAATCCTTCTCCAACTATTACAGGAGTTACTGGCGGTACATTTACTGCTCCGGCAGGGGTTTCAATTAATCCTTCTACCGGAGTTATTAATTTGGCTGCCTCAACCGCTGGAGGACCATATACTATAACTTATACAACACCAGATCCAATATGTTTTGATCAAGCAACTTTTAATATTACAATTAATCCTAATCCAATTGTTGATGGGAATGATGTAACTGTATGTGCTGGTCAATCTGTAACTTTAAATGGAACAGGAGCTAATACTTATATTTGGTCAGGTGGAGTAACTAATAATGTTGCATTCGTTCCAGGTGGAACACTTACTTATAACGTAACTGGAACAGTTACAGCTACTGGTTGTACTGGAATGGGGAATGCTTTGGTAACTGTTAATACATTAGATAATCCAAGTTTTACAACAACAAATTATTGTCAAGGTACGGCTTCTCCAGCTGCAACAATCACAGGAACAACTGGTGGTACATTTGCATTTAATCCATTACCAGGTGATGGAGCAACAATAAATGCTGCAAGTGGTTCAATCACTGGAGGTGTTGGAGGTACAACATATACAGTTGAATATACAACTGCTGGACTTTGTCCTCAAAGTTCGACGCAACCAGTTACTGTATATGCATTGCCAACAGTAGTTGTGCCTGATTATTCAGTTTGTACAGGAGGAACGGTTGCTTTGACTGCTTCTGGAGCAAACACATATTCATGGTCTTTAGGTACTTATTTAGATGCGACTACTGGTACAACTGTTAATAGTACTCCTTTGGCAGACATAACTTACACAATTTTAGGTACAGACGGTAATGGATGTGTAAACTCTGATTTATCTATAGTTACAGTAATACCAAATGCACCTATAGATGCTGGTATGGCTGTTACGATTTGTGCAGGTGAAACTACAACTTTGACTGCGACAGGTGGTGTTACTTATAATTGGTTAGCCCCAATCTCTGCCGCTGGAGCTGTT
>Ga0102812_10001870_pt1 | contig 14356 bp, 14 predicted proteins | sample ColrivemetaGS713_FD_79334 | JGI IMG/M metagenome (GOLD analysis project Ga0102812, IMG submission 79334) | Estuarine microbial communities from the Columbia River estuary - Flood tide ETM metaG S.713 | ecosystem: Environmental > Aquatic > Marine > Intertidal zone > Estuary | place: USA... | reverse complement strand
TATTTTTATTGTAGCTCTGGCTACCCTGCTCCAAGCTTCGAACTGGTTCGCTGATTCCGCAGAGTCTATTGGTCTTTCCCTCGGCATCTCGCCCTTTATCATCGGCGTTACGATCGTTGCTTTTGGTACTTCCTTGCCGGAATTAGCTACCTCTATTGCCTCTGTATTTGCGGGTCAGTCCGAAATAGTAGTGGGTAATGTCGTAGGGTCCAATATCACCAATATTGCACTGGTCCTTGGCCTCACCGCCATCGTGGTGAAAAACATCCATCTCGACAGCGATCTGTGGTTAATTGACATGTCCTTCCTCTGGGCATCCGCTTTCCTATTGTGGTTTGTACTCGGTGATTTGCACCTCAGCACCTACGAATGCCTGCTCCTTATTCTTGGCCTGGTGCTCTTCCTTGTCTATTCCTTCAAAGGAAACGAACGGGTCGACAGCGCTGATCGCCCCAAAGCCTTGCCCAGACATTATATATTACTTATCGTCGGAGGGCTCTTGGTCTACTTAGGCGCTAATTACACCATCTACGCCATCACTGAAATTAGCACCATCCTCACCATTCCTCCTAAGCTGATTGCACTTTCTGCCGTAGCGATTGGCACCAGTCTGCCAGAGGTAGTCGTGAGTCTTACTGCCGCCAGGCGGGGCAAAGCCTCAATTGCCATTGGCAACGTCTTAGGCTCTAACATTTTCAACACCTTTATAGTGATGGCTGTCCCTGGCCTAATGGGAGACTTGGAAATACCACCAGACATCATCTCCTTCTACCTTCCGCTCATGGTGGTCATGACCATCCTCTTCGGCGTCATGGCCTTTGATCGCCTCATCACCCGTTGGGAAGGTTGGATTTTACTTCTCTTTTACATGCTGTTCATGGGGCAAATAATTCAGTCTTAGTCATTCTCGATGATGTGGATAAAAGTGTCCGGATTAGTAGGGACGCATCCTGCGTTTGGGTAACCACCTGGTTACGTTAAACGTGGATGCTACTGCTGCCTGGGGAGGGTAGACATAGCACCCTCAAGTGGGAGGGACCCACCCAGCTGTCCGGTCCGCCGATCCGCCCTTGGTCTCACGAGCCTAAAGGGCGTGCGTTTACACCTGCTGCGACGAACGCAACAGCCTAACAATACGCAAAAAAACCGCTGAATGCTCCCTGACAAATGGGAGTAGTGGACCGATGATTGCTAAAGTCCACTAAGTGAAGCCTAGCTAGCGCAGGACGCAGCCCGAAGCTCGGCGCAGCCCGATTTTCCATCGGGAGAGCAGGACCAAGGATGGAAGCGGTATGCGCGCAGCGATAGCGAGCACATAAGAGCGTACAGCCTGGTGCCGAGGACCTTAGGGACAAAGGCAGGGCCCCAAATGAATACTTATACCTTGCGCAATCCAGCCAGTTCGGAGCGCTCTTCCCAAAAGTCTTGATAGAGGCGACGGCTGGCCATAAAGGTCATTTTTTTACCGAAGTGCCCTTTCTCTTTCAGCTCGATACGGGCAATGGTGAAGAAGAGGAAGGTACTGTCGGTGATGCTTTCGATGTTGTGCCAGGGATAGCGGAAGGTTTTGAAATAGTTGGTGACGTAGATGAAATCCGTATCGGCTTCGACACGCTTGAGTGGAAACAAGGTGAAGTAAAACAAGGCCAAACCACTGAGGTAGAACAATACGGCCCCCACCCGAAATCCAGTACCAGCAAATGTACTGGCCATCTCGGCACCATAAGCAAAAACGGCAGCGAGGAATGCTCCGAAAAATACGAGCCAAAAAACAGGAACGAAAAATTTAAAAAAAATGGTCGCGTTGGTGCTGATTCTTTGCATAATTGTTGCGGACTACTGGAGATCTTGTTGGTATTTCTTGGCCATACGGGCGGCAACTAAAATACTGATTTCGTAAAGGATGTAAAGCGGGATACCGATGAGAAACTGGGTAATGACATCGGGGGGCGTCAGGATAGCAGCTAGTAACAAGATGCCGATCACGGAATGGCGGCGGTACTTGCGCATGCCCTCGGGCGTAACGATCCCCATTTTGGCAAGAAAATACACGACGATTGGAAGCTCGAAAATAAGTCCTGCCGGTAAGGTAAACATGACCATATAAAGCACAAAAGAGCTAAGCGTAGGGTTATTGGCCACCGTATCTGAGGCTGTAAAACCCATGAGGAAGTTGATCGCAAAAGGGGCAACGATGAAAAAGCCAAAGAGAATTCCCATCAGGAAGAGCATCGAGCAAACGAAGACCACGCCTTTGGTGGCGGCCCGCTCCTTGGGGTACAAGCCGGGGGCAACGAACTTCCAAATTTCGTAGAAAACAAAAGGGAAAGAAATGACAAAGCCGCCAATAAAACACAGCTTGATGGTAGTGATGAACTGCTCGGCGAAGGCAACGGCCTGGATTTTAAAATCGGGTAAGGTCATACAAAGGGCTTCTCCTGCACCAATTGTTTTGGAGAGGTCACAAAACCATTTGTAAGAGACAAAATCATTGGAGGCAGGACCTAGGATAACTGTGTTGAAATACCAATCGTGGAAAACAAAAAGCACGATCCCTCCGATGGCTATGGCAACTAAAGAACGGATAATATGCCAACGTAACTCTTCAAGATGGTCCATGAAAGACATCTCTTTATCTTCCTTTGGCTGAAGCTCACCGTCGCGCCATTCATATTCTTCAATGTCAACTTGATCCAGAGCCATACGTGGTTGTTGAATAGTTATTTTCCGAGTGCAAAATTAACAAAATCGCTTTACTTAAATAGATTATCCCTCTCTCCCGTAGAAATATCTTTACGATGAGGTGACATGGGAGGCGAGGACGCTCCCAACAGATGCTAATCTGGACTTTCGGCGTTCACTGGAAGTCCAGATAAATAAAAAATCAACAAATTTTTAAAAGTCCCAGATTTTGGGACTTTCTCCCCCTAATTTATCGGCATTCATCAAAAAACAGTTTTATGAAACGCGCAATTCTCTCTTTCTTGCTGCCGATACTGGCGGCTACAAACCTCTCTGCTCAGCTGATTATCAGTCAGTACTACGAAGGGGACAGCAATGACAAATACATAGAGGTGACCAACCTGGGCAGCAGTACCATTGACTTGGCGGCGATGGGCGTGCGGGCCTACTTGTTTGCGAATGAGCGGGCGGATGACCCCGCCAACAACCTGGCTTCGACCGGACAATTGCTCAGTGGTATGATCATTCCTTTTGAAAGTCTGGTGTTTCGTAATGGACTGGCGGTGCAGCCGGGTTATACGGTAGGATCGGCGATTGGGGTCAATTTTTGTGGCTTTAATGGCGATGACCTCGTGGTTTTGTCAACCGCCAGCAATGGGCTTTCAGTAGTGGGTAGTGCCTGGGCCAACCGCATTGATGTGGTGGGGAACGGTAGCGACTGGGGCATGGATATTTCTTACGTAAGGAAAAACGAAGTGCTGGGACCCAACCCCAATTTTAGCTGGGCAGAGTGGAACGCCGTTTCGCTTACGACGGTCAATATTGCAGGACCAGAGGAGTCCAGTTACCTCGGTGCGCACTACTCGATATTGCCCGTAATGCTGGCTAATTTTAAAGCTACCAACGCCGCAGACCACCTTCGGCTGACCTTCACCACAACGGCAGAACAGAACAACGCCTATTTCCTGGTACAGCGAAGCGTGGACGAAGGAAAGACCTTCCAAACCATCGGGCAAGTCAATGGGCAGGGAGATAGCAGTCGTCCCGTAGACTATGAGTTCATTGATCATCAACCCAAGTCGGGACGGAACTACTACCGCCTACAGCAATTTGATTTTGCAGGAGATCACGAATTTTTCGGACCGATAGCGGCTACTTTTGGTGGTGAAGCAGCTGCTGAGGTGCGTTTATGGCCGGTGCCTGCACGAGGGCACCTACAAGTAGCGTTGCCTACAGCGGACGGGCGCTGGCAGGTAGAAGTACGGGACCAGAACGGTCGGCACTTATTGCAGCAAACGGCTGGCGAAAAAGAATCGCAGCTATCGCTTGATGTCCGGAGATTGCTTCCGGGCAGCTACTTGTTGCGGTGGGAAAATGGCCGGCGGAGTGGGCAGGAGTGGTTTGTGAAAGGGTGAGATAAGTCTTGCCTTTTGGGGGTAAAGCAAAGGTGAAGTTTTTATAAGGCAAGTCTTACGGTACTGGGTACTGGGTACTTTGTACTTGGATTTTGGGAATCCACAAGGGATGGTTGGACCTACGCAAAACGGCATTTTTGCGGACGCGACGACGTAGGCAAAGCCAATGCCCAACGAAAGTAAATTGACTGCACCAAAAGATTGGTTAACTGGTTAAAACATTGAGGGGCCGGACGGCGGCGATACAATCTGTTGCGTCGCGAGGTATTATTAGACGCTATGGTAGTGTCATGATGCATCGCAACGTTATTACGTTTGTGTTCTTCGGATAAATCCCGTATTTTTCAATTAAAACCCCGATGCGTACGACTTCTCTACTTCTTGCCCTGACCTTATGCCTGTTGTTTAGCCTTGCGCCACCTCCTGACCTCTCCAAGGGGCTGGTGGCTTATTTTACGTTTAACGAATGTGATGCACGCGATGATAGTGGGCAGGGGTCTGCTGGCCAGTTGATTGGTAATGTACGCTGTTGGTGCGGCGTAGAAGATGATGGTTTGCTATTTGATGGGCAGCAAGCCCACGTTTTGTTTAGTGGTACGATCAATGATTATTTTACAACCTCGGATTTTACGGTAAGTTTTTACCTCAAGTCTGAAGCGGCACTGGTATTTCCCCAAAGCGTGATCTCTAAACGGGAAGCCTGCGATGATTACCACCTCCTGGATATCGCACTTGATACCCGCCTGCAGGAATTAACGACCGACTTACAAGAAACGGAAAATAAGCTTTACCGCGAGTTGGGGCCTGCACTTCCTACCGGAAGCTGGCTGCATTACGCTTTGGTCAGGGAGGGGGTTTATGCCCGCACGTACATCAATGGCAAACTCATGAAAACGGCCCGACGTTGTAGCGGCATTGATCTTAGCAACGAGGCGCCCTTTGCGATTGGCAACAGCCCTTGTGTTCAAACCGGCCGGATGCGGCGCTTCAAAGGGGTTATTGACGAACTGCGGGTTTACGACCGAGCCCTCACTAATGATGAAATACAGTGGCTATACGAAGAAACACCCGTGGAAAATGCGCAGATGGATTGTGTGAGTTAGTGAACACGTCGTTATCTAGAAATGTTACTTTTGCAAAAAACAGAAACTATGTTTGGAGATATGATGGGCCAGATGGAAGAGATGCAGGCCAAAATGAAGGAGAAATTACGCACTATGCACGTGACCGGCGAAGCAGGTGACGGCTTGGTGAAGGTGACGGCCAATGGCGCCCGCGAAATCACCAATATCAGTATTGATCCCAGTGTTTTAGAGGATGCCGAAGGGCTAGAAGATTTGCTACTGGTAGCCACTAATCGCGCACTGGAACTGGCAGCTCAACAGGAAGCCTCGGAGGGGCAATCACTGCTGCAAAATATGCTACCCGGTGGCTTAGGCGGGATGTTTAGCTAAATAAGCGCCTATTCATACTTAAACTTCTTCCGCAGTCGTTCAGGAATTGTTAATTTTACCCCTACATTTAGTTAGAACATTTCCTTATGACCTTGCGGATTCTTAGTTTACTATTTCTTTTTGTTGGTAGCCTTAACGCCCAAACGACCATAGGCCTCGTGGGGTATTACACCTTTGATGGCGACCTGATTGACCGTACGGGTAACACCTCTAATACGGGAATCGCCGTGGGTACCCCTACTTACTCCTGTGGCGTGGTGGGGCAAGCACTCCTCCTGGATGGTGCCAATGACCAGGTCCGTATTCCAAACACCTCCAATGTTGCGGGGGAATTTGACCGCGAGGACTTCACGGTAAGCTTTTATTTCAAACCGATTGGTATCAATGGTACGCAGTACCTGTTCTCTAAGCGGGACACCGCTTGTACCAACCCACGCGAGATCAGTATCAGATACGTGCCTGCTTCAAAAACACTCAATACCTTTTTGGCGCAGGACGAAGACAAAGATGTCAACATCATCAATCTGGTAAACAATGGTGCTTGCTGGCAACAACTGACCGTGGTACGCGAAAACCTAAGAGTAAATGTGTTTATCAACGGAAAGTTTGTGTCCAGCCTAGGTACAGCCAGCCGGATCAACCTGGAAACAGAGGGGGCACTTTACATTGGCGGAGCCGACTGTATTGGAGGGATAGAAACACCTTTTTCAGGTCTTATTGACGAAGTAAGAATCTATAATCGCGCACTCGAGGATGATGAAGTGGAGGGATTGTACGGTTCCCCTGATAAGATTCTGACTAATGATACGATTGTTTTTCAGGGAAATTCCCTCCAAGTGGCACTCAATAATACTTGCGGCACCAATTTCAACTGGACGCCCGTAGACAATGTCACCAGTCCCAGCGACGCGGAGCCCTTTATCGATGCCGTGACCCCAGGTAACTTTGTGTATTCGGTCGCCATCAGCGACCAGGTTTCCACTTGTGTTGCCGTAGATTCTTTCCGGCTTACGGTGGTAGACCCTAATACCCTGCCTTGTGAGGCGGCCCTGGCCAAAGCTTTTACCCCCAACTTTGACAACCTCAATGATACTTACGGCCTAAGCAACCCATTTGCCATTAATGATCTTATTTCTTTTGAAATATATGACCGCTGGGGCGGAGTAGTCTTCAGCACCAATAATCCGTTTGCTAAATGGGATGCTACTTATAAAAACGAGGCGGTCAATCCTGGCGTTTTCTTGTGGCGCATCTCCTACCGCTGTAGCGGAGAAGAAGTCACTGATACGGGGACGGTGACGGTTATCCGTTAAGCACTTTAGTGAACTAAAACGAAAGCATCCTGAGCCGGCATTGCCAACCCAGGATGCACAAACCCTATGATCTCCATTCCGTCAGAGTGACGGAACACCCATTTTTTTTTGGTACAAAGTACTTGGTACGAGGTACTTGGTATACTGCCAAACTCAGGTCTATCAGCATCCAAGTACGGTACCTAGTACTGTTTTAGCCAATCTCAATCAGGCGTGCTGGCTGAGGTTTAGCTTCTTCTTTCTTAGGCAAACTGATCGCCAAAATGCCATCATTGTAGCTTGCGCTGATGTTGTTCTCATCAGCTGTTTCCGGTAAGGTAAAACGGCGGGTGAAGTTGGTGTAGCTGAATTCACGACGGGTGTAGCCTTCCTTTTTCTCTTCGTTCTCCGTTTTGCGCTCTGCGGCAATCGTCAATACGCCTTCGTTGATTTCAACCTTGAAATCTTCTTTTTTCAGGCCAGGAACAGCGAGTTCTACGTGATAGTCATCTTCGGTTTCCTTTACGTTCACTGCGGGTAGTGTGCCGCTAAAATTGGTGCGGGCAGGAATGCTGTTGAAGAAATCGTCAAAAACGCGGTTTGCCAAGTTTGGATTGAATCTTACAAGTCCCATGATTAATTATGTTTTGGTTTTTTATTTAATTTGGAGATGATCCAGGATCATCTCAGTTACATTTATCTTTATGCAAAGGATATGCCAGTGGGCTAAAAGAGAGAAAAGGGTGTCAAACCGGCAAAGCGATGCGTCAAAAAGGCAGACTTACTTAATCTTAAGTGACAAAAAGGCAGTTCGTGTTCATGAACTCCGTCATTTATTAACTTTCACCTCCCCAAATGTTTAATTGTGGATATGCAAGATGCTACCAGTAAGCTTTACCAAGCGTTCAGCCAATACTCACCCCAAGGCATTCATCACTGTGATTGCGGTTGAAACTGCCTTAAAAAACTACGTTTATTTCTTTTACAGAACAGGAACCTCACTGTTTGGCAATTCCATCAAAACCTTAACAGAGAATGATCACGTTATACTTCGCGCTTTTTTCAAGACTAGCGTCAGCGCTAGCGCATTAGAAAATCACTACTTTGAGCAAGAAGCCATCGCTCCTGAATACGCAGGAATGGTTTCCGTAGTACTCCAAATACTGGAGCAGGAAAAAGGTGGAGAGAAGTTGGGGAGGTAGCGGTCTGGAGATAGATCGACCAGGTAACAAGCCCAATCGTACCAGTGCGATTATACGCTTCGAGTAAAAGCCGGAGATCTGAAGTCGGAAAGCGGAAGTCGGAAGTCGGAAGTAGTGGGACACACGAGGACCAGGAGGAGAGCACGTCAATAGATGAACCGAATTCCCACTTCCGAATTCCCACTTCGATTGCGGAAGTATCGTGACACGCGAAGAAATAGAGGATAGCTAACCACTAAGCGCCTTCAAATTACTTCCGACTTCCGACCTCCCACTTCCGACTTCGAAAAAGGTCGCCCAATCGTACCAGTGCGATTATACGATAAAACTCTTCCCTACAAATTCTCCAACACTTCCGCAATCCGAGCCTTGTAATTCAAAATCCCTGCCGTCTGATCGACATCATCCATATCAATCTGCCAGGTGGTGACGGTGCCGTTTCTTTTTAAAGACAAATAGAAGCCACCTTGATCGGCACAATCAGGACAACCAAAAATCCGCTGCTCGGTTTCCAGTAGCTCTTCGGGAAATTCATTGGAGAGTACCTGAGCTACCTGAAAGTCAGCAGCACTTAAAGGCGTCGTCTGGAAATCGTCAGGTTCCGGAAAACCGTATTCCAGGTTATCGGCAAACAACTGGCCGGCCTGCAATTTGTAGACGGTGATACAACTGCCCAGGCATTCAAAACCATAGCGGCCAAAAATCAGGTAATCTTCCTTGTTATTGGTGGCGAGTTGATCGTCATCATCACAAGCAGTAAGGAACAAAAGGGGGAAACAGCAAAGGAGTAAGTATTTCATTGGTGTTTTTTTTAGTAAGACGTAGTCGAAAGATGCCAGGGTTGGGTATATAAAGTAATCATCCCATTCATTCGTATAAATACATTCATGTATTTGTACGAATGAGCGGCCAACGCTTACCTTTGCCCCATGCAACTCCACAAACTAAAAGACTACCTCGGACAGTACGCCGAGTGGCTGGGCAGTCGCGCCGCGGAAAAACGCCTCCATTACTGGGAAAGCCAGGCGGTTTGGCAAAAAACATGGGACAGCGACACCACCGACTTTGCTCGCATGTACGAGCAATCGCTACAAAACAGCACCACCCGCCGGCTTTGGAAAAGAGAAGCTTACGACCCCAAACGGATGCTACTCGAATTTATAGCGATGGACCATTATTTTGTCCACAGTATGTTCACTGACCTATTCAACGAAGAGAAAGATGCCCATGCTCGGGCCGATCGCTTTGTCTTTTACTGCGACCAGTTGTTGCAGGAATACAGACAGCAATATCCGGGAAAGAAAGACAACAGCCATTATCACGACGATGGCTATGGAATGATCTCCCTCTATCTCAGCTTTCAATATCCGGCTATCCACGCCCCTTACGATGCTGAGCGACAGCGAACCCTGCTACAAAAACTAGGCGCTGCCAACATCCCCCTGGCCGGAGATTTCCCGCGCCACGTCAAACTGATGCGGACCCTGCAAAACTTCCTCAACAAGGAGCAACCTTTACTAGATGCCCACCAACAAAGGTTACGCCCTGAGCACTACCAAGAAGAGAGCCTACTGCTGGCTTTTGACTTCGGGTGTTTTGTGGCCGAAGAATTGTAGTTTTTTTTGAAAAAAAACAATCAGGCCAGGCAGCGTATTCGCCGGATAGGGAGTCTTACTTACAAATAGGACAATAATCTTTCTTGATTATAGAAATATTTGCTGCTGATAAAGCAAACTACTCTCAAACAACAACGCCCGCTGTCGGATCATCTCCACAGCGGGCGTTTGCATTTATTGCCTTTCTATTTCCTACGATTGCCGCTCCGACGACGGCCTTTGTCATTGTTTTTGTCTGACTTACGCGGGAAAGACGGCTTATTTTGCGGTCTTCCTGATGAGACGCCCATTTCTTCCGGTTTTCGCTTGGGCCCTTCAACCAGAGCCATTTCGATACGGCGGCGCTTGATATCCGCGTCCAGTATCTTAACTCGAATTTCGTCGCCCATTCTGATCTGCTGCCCATCATGGCGACCATGAATACTCAGGCGGCCATCGCCCATGTCATAAGGTTGATCCATGTTGTCGTAGGAAATCATGCCTTCACAGTGGCTTTCTACCAATTCGATAAACACCCCAAAATCGGCAATGCCATTCACCACGCCGGCAAACTCTTCGCCAACGTGTTTCTCCATAAATTCGACCTGCTTGTACTTGATGCTTTCGCGTTCGGCATCGGTCGCGCGGCGCTCCTGGTTGGAAATGTGCTTACACTTTTCTTCCAACTCGTTGGCGTTGACGATATGCAAACTCCCCTTGGGCAAATTCAACTCAAAAATACGGTGCGTCAACACATCACTGTAGCGACGAATTGGGGAAGTAAAGTGGCTGTAATGTTCAAAACCAAGACCGTAGTGGCCAATGTTGCTCGTGGTATAAACGGCCTTCGCCATCGTCCGGATTGCCAGTGGACCCAACATCTTCAGCGCGGGATCGGTTTCGGCCCGGATGATCAACATGTTGTAAGACTTGGCAATGGCTTCGGAGGTACTCACGTCCATTTCGAAACCAAGTGCCTTCGCAAACAAGGATAATTCCAGCGCTTTGTCCGGATCTGGCTCATCGTGTACGCGATAGACGAAAGGAATCGTCTTGTTTCTTGCTTTTTCCTTCTTACCGATGTAACCGGCTACTTCGCGGTTGGCCAGCAACATGAAGTCTTCGACCAGCATGTGGGCCTCTTTGCGTTCTTTGACGTACACCTCTAAAGGTGTTCCATCTTCATCCAGGCGGAAACGTACCTCCTCGGAAGCAAAGTCGATCGAACCATGCTTGAAGCGACGCTCACGTAGCTTTTTGGCAACCTTGTTCAATAACTGCAGCTCTTCGGGATAATCTCCTTCCCCTGTTTCTAAAACCTCCTGGGCTTCTTCGTAGGTAAAGCGGCGATCTGAGTGGATGATGGACTTGCCAAACCAGCGACGTACGATTTTCATTTCTTTATCAAAAACGAAGGCCGCTGAGAAAGTCAGCTTATCCTCATTAGGACGAAGCGAACACAGCTCATTGGAAATTTTTTCCGGTAGCATCGGGCAAACCCGATCGACCAGGTAAACCGAGGTAGAGCGCTTGTAGGCTTCCTCGTCCAAGGCCGTTTTCGGCTGTACGTAGTGGCTCACATCGGCAATGTGTACCCCTATCTCAAACTGCCCGTCTTCTAATTCCCGGTACGACAAGGCATCGTCAAAATCCTTGGCCGTCAGAGGGTCAATCGTAAAGGTGAGGGTATCGCGGAAGTCGCGGCGTTTTGCGATTTCTTCTTCGGTAATCTCCGTACTCAGTGCTTCTGATTCCTTGACCACTTCTGGTGGGAAGTCGATATTAAAGCCATTGTTGATCAAAATGGCCTGCATATCCAGGTTGCTACTGCCGGGTTGGCCCAAAACGGAGCTAATAATGCCCTTCGGGCGAGTGGTGCGGCTATTCACTTCCGCATCCTCGCTCAGTTTCACCACGACCATGTCGCCATTTTCAGCAGCCTGGAGGTCTTCCAGTTCGACTGCAATCTCCATGGTTTGGTTACCTTCGATAGTAACAATACCAAAACGAGGAAATAGCTTGAGAATACCCACAAAGTGCTCGGTAGCACGTTGGAGAATCTCCATGACTTCCCCTTCTGCTTTATTTCTTCCACGAGGTACCCAAAAACGGATTTTTACTTTATCCCCATTGAGGGCATTTTTCACGTTCTTTGGTGCAACGTAAATATCGTCTTCACGATCTTCGATCACAATATAGGCTGCCCCGGAACGGGTCATATCTACTTTGCCTTCGGTGGTTTTCTGATCACTTTCGGCCACGTATTCGCGGTTTATCTGGTATTTGAAATTATCCTTTGCGTACAAAGCATTCTCCGTTACCAGTTGTTCAATTGCATACTGAACAGCATCCTTGTTGTTGGTTATCTGAAGTTTGGCGACGACCTGCCGGGGATTGTACTGTTTGCCGGGATGTCGTTGAAAAAGTCTTAATACTGCGCGTTGTAAGTCTTTTGTGCTTAATTTTTTGCCTTTAATTTTAGGCTTTTTTTTGTTTTTAGTCATGTTATTTTTTCGTCTGAATCAGTTGCGACAAGTAGCATACTATTTATCTATTGTCATTCTCCGCCTTACCCTAGGCTGGGCCCGGTAAATTGCTATTAATTCGCACAACGGTAAGCTAAGGAAATATTTGCTTGTGGACAACTGTAATTGGAACCAGCCATAAGAAGGGAATGTTCTAAGAGGTGGCTGGCATTTGGGGGATTATTTTTAAAATAGGTTTATTCGTTCAAGAGATAAACGCCTCAGGAGAACGAATAGTTCCGTAGCAAGTCATATTTCTAAAATGTGCTACCAGTTATAAGCAAATTGAACCTGCACAAACCGTAGGTCCGCTGGCGCTAAATCACAGGTTTCTGCTGCGCTAGGGATGGGAGCCAGGCCCCAACGGGGCAGACCGACGCAGGAGGGCCGAGTGAATAACGAGTGGCGTACAGCCCGACCCCGCTTTGGTATTTTGACGGAAATAAGTCTAGTAACTTTGCGGGGTAGCGCCCTTACAACTCTACCATCTTACCGTCTTCTGTAATCTGCAAGCGATTGGCCGTACTATTAGCAGCGGCGTATTCGTCCTTTATCAACTGGCTTTGCCCGGACACCATGTAGATCAATAAATTTTCCTGGATAACAGCCATCGTCTGGGTCAGTTCTATGCCATCATAGGTGGTTCCAGCAATTACTTTCTCCGCAATCAGGTTGCCTTTGGTGTCAAAGGTGAACAGCTTGTATTCGTAATTCAGCAGACCAGCTTTCCAGTAGATGATCGCGTGATAATTCTTGGCAGTTGGCAAGGCAAAACAAGCGATGTATTCGGTCACCTCATCCAATTCCTCCTCTCCTTCCAGCGGGAGAATATATTCGGCAATAACCGCGCCCGGAATGGGGTCATTTTCCTTACTGAAAAGCATATGGGTATCCTCTCCCAAAGTAAATGGTAATTCTACCGGGGGAAAACAACTCAAAAATTCTTCAAAACTCGGCTTGTCGGTTATCTGCTTGGCCATTGATTGGTTTTAGTTCTTTTTTGCGGCGCAAAAGTACGGTTTTCTCAAGCATTTATGGAAGAATTTTCAATTACGAGCCTTTATTGATTAGAATAATTCTAAATAAGGCAAACACCTACTACGCAAGACAACTCGGTTTAGGGAAAAACGCTTATAAAATGTAGATTTGTGGGACTTAGTATTCGAGCTAAAATAAGTGATTCCCATTTGTTTTAAGGTTCAGCAATAAAAAGAACACAACTTCCTTTTAGTCAGTCGTTTATTTTTTTTTACTAAACCCAAATTGGATCATCTTATTTTTTTACGCTCACTTATTTGATCATCTATTCTTCTTTAAACTATAATTGCCCTCGGCAACGAAAAACGAAAAACATGAGTTGGTTTACGCAATTCTTAACCTCTTCCATCGGACGCAAACTGCTGATGAGCCTTACCGGGCTTTTCCTGATAGTATTTTTGTTGGTCCACCTGGTTGGTAATATTCAATTATTAACGGATCCTACGGGTGTAAGCTTCAATGAATATGCACAATTTATGACGACAAACCCCGTCATCAAATTCACCTCTTACGGTTTGTATTTTTTCATCTTATTGCACATTGTACAAGGCTTAATCATTTGGTCTAAAAATCGTGCAGCTCGTGGTGGACATGACTATGATGTGAAAGTTACCAGGGCTGTGAACACCAATGGTAATATCGCAAAACGAATGGGGGCTTTAGGCAGTATCATTATGGTATTCCTGGGGCTTCACATGTACCAGTTTTGGTATAAAATGCACTGGCAACTCGAGCCAGACCAAAGTAACGGCGTAAAGGACTTGTACAGTCTGGTAGATACCACTTACCAGGATCCTATTTACGTAGCCATTTATGTGATCAGTATGATCGTTATCGCGTTTCACCTGTGGCATGGTTTCCAAAGTGCTTTCCAAACCTTAGGGCTCAACCACAAAAAATACACGCCCTTTATCCAACTGGTCGGCAAGGTTTATGCCATTCTCATTCCTTTAGGGTTTGCAATGATTCCTATCCTGATGTATCTCAATAAATAACCCTATCTAAGTATTTTGACGGAAATAAATCTAATAACTTTCTCTTGAGATTTTTGAAAATTTCCACACACCTTTCTTTCAGTCTGTTGTTTAGAAAATTTTAAAAAATCGAAAGTTATTACACTTATTTTTTTTCCGTCCCTAAGTAATAAATAATA
>Ga0102812_10001867_pt1 | contig 14382 bp, 6 predicted proteins | sample ColrivemetaGS713_FD_79334 | JGI IMG/M metagenome (GOLD analysis project Ga0102812, IMG submission 79334) | Estuarine microbial communities from the Columbia River estuary - Flood tide ETM metaG S.713 | ecosystem: Environmental > Aquatic > Marine > Intertidal zone > Estuary | place: USA: Columbia... | reverse complement strand
ATTCGCGGGTAAAGGGATTGCGATCATTCAGGGCCTGGAATTGTCCTAAAACAAAAATTTGTTGCGCCCGCAGACTGTCCTGCCATTGCCAGTGCGGGCTGACGCTGTAATTGGTCGTCACCATCGCTACCCGAACAGAATCAATATTATCCAGCCTGCTGTCCAGTTGATCAATACTGTAATTGGTGAAATTAATGTCTGTCCCAAACCGCGGATTAGGGTTGATGTTCAACACTGCATTGCCCACTACCCGCCGAGTAGTCTCCAAACGGTAGCCCAGCAAATTATTGCGCTCCAAGCCCAGTGAACCCGACAGGTTTACTTTTCGTTGCGCAAAAGAGATTTTAGGTGCAATCAGCCAACGCTGCAAATCATTGGCAAAGAAATAACTCCCGAGACTATTAAACTCGGGCATGATCCGCTCAAAGGTGGTACGCAGCAATACTGGCGAAAAATCAAACTCCAGCCCTCCCCTAACGGCATAATTGAGCTGCGTAGAGGTGCGTACCTCCAAGGGCGTAGGAATGCTGGTAGAAAAGTATTCTTCGGCGAGGTTAGACTGGCGGTTCCGGTTAAGCATATTGCCCGCCAATTCACCGGTGAAATTCACCTTCTTCCCCAAAGGTAATCGCCAGGTACAAGCCATGATCGCATTTTCAGCGGCTTTCAAGGTACTGTCAATCATCCCCGAGGGGAGTGAATTGGGGTCGTCTTTTGCCTGAAAATAAATCAGATCAATGAACTCATTGTCCTCTCCAATCCCCAGCTTGAAGGCCATACCATTACGTTGGTAACGAGCAGGCAACTGTCCTCCAGCGACACTAGTGGTCGCCATACGTGCCGAACGCAAACGCCCGTACATGGCACCAATACGCCAAATACCAGGGTCCATCTCTACGCCTACGCCCAAAAAGGAGTGTCCCGCCAGCGAGTAATTCGAGAAGTTGAGGTTGCGCCATCCCGCATGGACTTTCAGCCAACGATAGGTCGGGCTCATCCCAAACTGCGCAAACCGCGGGTAATTGAGCTGTTGGCCCTGCTGGCCCACCGTGAAAGAAAAAGGCAACGACACCTCGTACAATTGCAAACTGGCACTGCCGCTAATGTTCCAATTCGGGGAAGTAGATCGCCCGTCGATGCCACTCGCCTGATAAAACTGCGTGCCCAGTTGTAAGTTACCGCTGAGTTGCACCGCAGGTTGCTGCCCCAGGTTTTCCAGATTCTGGGTAGCAACCGTTGAAGAGAGCAACAGCAAGGTGATGAAGACCAAAATGGAAGACTGCCAATAATTCATAAACAGGGATTTAGCTTGGTAGAGGGATGCGGGACGGCTCCACCGCCCCTTGAGGTAAAGGGTAGAGCGCATTAGAGCATCCTAAAAGAGACTTTTTTACTAAAACTGAAGGAACTCGCTTTCGGTCAGCAAAGATTCACCACCATAATCATAGACGACTTGTAAGCCGTACTGGTAACGAGCGCCGCTATTGGTCGTCAAGTCCTGGTAGGAAGTCGCCTCGGCAGGCAAAGATTTCAGTAAGCGCAGCGGCCCTTCATTGACGGAGCGATACAGCTGTAACCGGTAACCGGATGGTACTACAGGATTCTGCCAGGAAAGCTCAATACCATCCCGGGTGCTGGTTATTTGTAATTGAATAGCAGCAATGCCTGCTGGGTTAGCAGCCTGAGTCATTTGAACCTGCATAACTGCCGAAGCAGCAGACCACAGCGTGGCATCATCATGGCAGCGAATGCTGTATTGGTAGGTTTTCCCGGCAAGGGCCGTACGATCCTGGTAAATCGCTGGTTTACCCTCCAATAGTGCGAGTCTTTCCCAGTCGTTTTGTCCTGGTTCCCGGCGGCGGATCTCCGTGTGGGTCACGTCTTTGCTGGGGCTGGGTAGTAACTGTAGGTCAACGCTCGCTGCGCCGATGGTGACTTGCTTAATCTGGGGAGCTACCGGCGCAATCAGGTCGGGCTTATCTACTTTTAATACCTGCGAGTAATCACTGGCATTGAAATAGCCATCCATCGCCACCACCCGGTAATAGATCTCTTCGGTCAGGGTTTTCAATGACAAATGGTGGGTGTAGCTGGGGTTGGTCAAGGGGCTGCTATTCAGCTGGGTGAACAGGTGATCATCGGCATTGGCGAAGAAAACATTGTAGCCCATGAGGTCCTTTTCCTGGTTGGGTGCCCACTCTAAAACGAGTAGCCCGGTGGTATCTATCCTTGCTTTTAGCGCCTGCGGTGGTGCGGGAGGTAAACTATCGACCCAGAAATTGTTGATCGGCAGTGATTGCGCGAAATTCCCTGCGGTGTCAATAGCCGTAACGGTGTAGTAGCGTTTTTCGCCCGGCAGTGCTGGCTTGGTATCTAACCATGCCTTCTGGTTCGGCGCAAGCAATTGTTCATTGACCCACGAATAAGGTCCTTCAGCCGTAGGCCCCGAGGCAACAAAGAAACCGGCCAAATCCGTCGGTTCTTCCAGCATCCGCCAGCTGATCAGCGATCCTTCTGGAAGTTGCTGCACCTGCTGGGGCAAAGGGGTAGGTGGAGGTGTGCGATCCCGGCCCATCCCTGCTACCCAGCTGATATCCTCGGCCATTCTGCCAAAGGCATCAAAAGGGCGTACCCGATAATTGGCAGACACATAATTCTCCGTGAGCGGTACCCGGAAAGTAGCCCATCCACCTACCAAAGAATCAGAAACACTGTTATTGATGACGATGAATGGGACTGGATTGAGGCGCTCAAAATTGCGACCACCATCCAAGGAGCGCTCTATCCAGTAGCCCGAAGCGGGGAAAGGATTCTCGGCGGGATTCCAGCGGAGTTCTATTTCGAGCTCTTTTTCTACCACCTCCAAGGCTTCTATCCGCGGAAGCGGAAATTCGGTGGTAGGCTCCAAAAAGTACCTACCGGGAGTAGCAGTAGCATTCTCTACAACGGCGGGAGCTACTTCGTAAACGTAGCTTTTGCCAGCAGTAGCCGTCTTGTCTTCCCATCCTAATCCTAATGCGCGAGCCAGTTCCGGGTCAGCATCAGCGGCAAGCATGGCAAAGCCAAAGAGGTTTTCTTCCTGCGTGTGGCGAGCCACAATTCCTCCGGCGAGGCCAGCCTCTGGCGTCCTCTCTATTTCGCCGTAAAGGCCCTGAGCAGCAATGGCCGCCAACTGATGGTCACGCCCAAATTGCGCTTTGAGTTCCTCCAGGCTTTTAGCACGCAGCGGTACCGTGGTCAATTGCTCACCGGCCGAAAAATCAGCGCCACGCTCCCCCATCGGATACCGATAAAGGTGGTAGCCTTGCTGGCTCAACGTTTGCCAACTCGCATAATTTGCAGGCACCCAGCGCAAGTAATTGACACCTGCCTCCTGATAACCAATGACACTAATGCCAGACGTGGCAACCGATTGCCCCAACAAAACACCTGCAAATACTGACAGGAACAGGACTAATATTAGATTTTTCATAATTCGTTTTTAATCTCGATCAGTAAGTGATGTAGGTTTCTTTGTTTTGCTGGCCACTCTTGTGCTGCACGCCCGATGGCAAATTGCGGAAGACCTGGTAATACAGCTTCTCCTGCCCCACCTTGGGGATGAACTGTTGGTCGAAACCATGGTCTACAAAAAACTTCCAGGGGGTGTATTGTACGGGGTCGCCCCAGTTGGGCGAAAGGCCGCCTTGGGTGATCATCTGTTTCAGTTGCTCTTTGGCATAATAGCTGTGGTGCGCGTGGTCGTAGAGGATGTTCATTTTATGAACTACCGGTATGGCCAGTTGCAGCGTATTCATATTCAGAAGATTTCCACCGCCGCCGCCATTATTGACTTGGAGGTTCTGAATATTCACTCCGCCGCCACCGCCTTGGTTATAAGCGTTTACGACTTCGCTGTTCGTCAGTTTATTGTCCTGGCCATTGCCGGTGTAGCGGATGCCGATGGCGTACAAGTCCATGCCATTCGAGATAGGCTTACCGTGCAGCCAGGTACTGTTTAGCGGGTACTCGCCAGCGCCGGGTACGTTACGTGTGTAAGGCGATGCATTAATAGCACCTCCCAGATTGGTGGCCATCAGGTTTTGCAGCGGTTCTTTGTAGTAATGGTGAATCGGCCAGCGCACTCCGTTACCTGTACCACCAGTCAGCTGTAATCGGGTAAGGTTGATACTAAGTAATGGCGCAACGGAACCGTAAGCATTAGAACTTGGGTTAAGGTCATAAAAATCCCAGGCTTCATCGCCGGTGTAGCTCGCCGTAATTCTTCGCTTCAAGCTCCCATTACCCGCAGCAACCTGGGTAGCCTGGTTGGTGTAGTCATTCCATTTGGTAAGGATGTGCGCGTATTTGCTGGTGCGGAAATACAGCGCGTACAATTCGTGTTCGTTTTCGCCAATGGCCGAACTGTTGATCCGCGTATACTGCACGTTGACAGTATTGCCCTGCCCCAGGTCAGTGCTCTGGGTTTCGGTCGTCAAAGCGGGCTCGTTATTGGCCAACCAGGCACCGGGTTTCTTTTCCAGCAAGGCTAGCAGTTGTACCATGTAGATGGTCTCATATTCAAGGTTGGGTACCTCAAAAGTCACTCGCTTATTAGAGGGATCCAACTGTAGAGGGACTTCACCTACCACCGTTGCTCCGTTCTTAATCTGGTGGAAACGCACCACGAAGCGGTACTGGTAATTGTCAGCATCACTGGGCTGGGCACCAAAAAGATAGCCCGGCCAGCTCTTAAAGCGGATCACACCGTTGGCGGCATCTCCTTTGTAGAAATACCGTTGGTAGCGCCGTGGGTAGGTGTCAAGAATATTGCTGTTTGTCAACACCTGAGGACGTGGGCCCGTGGTGAACTCCTGGGTCTTGATTTCGTAAGCTGTTGCGGGGTCATCTTCCGCGACTGTGATGGTTTTCCAAGGGGTTTCCGCTACGCTAAACTTACGGTGCTCGCCCCATACTTTTGCCGTCAGGCGGTACTTGCTGTAACCAAGCAGTGCCTCATCAGGCCGAAACTGCGCTAATTGGGATTGCTTCAGTAAGAAATTTCCGGCTACGGTTTCCGGTTGAGCCAGGTTTACCCACTGGCCATTTTGCCATTTGGCAATCCGTTCCAGCTTTATATCATCCAGGGAAAACCGGAACTCGTGGGTGGTGCTAGAAGGATCTTCAGGGTCTTCCTGCAACAATATATTTTTACCAATCGGCAAATTAAAGGCGACCTGAGGAGTGACAAAGACATCCTCTCCAGTGCCTGTCGGGCTCATGTCCGCAATGATTTCCAATCCCTCGAAAGCACCTCCGGAGGAAGGCGTACAAATCTGCCCAGCCTCAAACTTGAAAGTGAAGCTACCTTCCAGTTTTCCGTTCAGTACACTGTAGCCACCCGTTGCCGCTCCTTTCACCCAGGTAGGGTTGGGCAACCCAACTTCAACCGCTGCATAGAGATAAGCAGAGAATACTTCTATTTTTGTCTCCAAAAACCAGGTATCAATATCAATACCGCAGGTAAAATCAAACCCGGCATAGCCTTTACCTATGGCGTAATAGTCGTTGAATCCGACTTCGTTCATGCCTTCACAACTGATCGCGTTTTTCAGTAAGGCCACATCGTAACCCACCGTCAAATCCATATCAGCATAGAAAATCAGGAACTTCAAATCATTCGCAGCAAAATTGATTTGCTGCCCAAAGGCCAGCCCTTCGTATACTTTATCTCCACTAAGATTACGCACCAGGGAGAAGTTCTCTAGTCCTTCTTTGTTTTGGAAACCAGGTGGCAAATCAGGTGGTGGAGGAATCTGGTTCCCCATCATAATGTAAGTTCCTACTTCGTAAGCAGAAAAAATCTTCATGTTCATACGATCACTAGGCGTACCTGCCAGGATTTTCCAAACACCAGGGGCGAATTTCGTATAAATACTCCCCTTTCCTACCAGCACAGGGTTCTCTTCCGATCCGTACATGAAATCAACCCCAAAAGTGCCTTCAAAGGTTTTGTCTCCGGGAGTATACATCATGTCTACCGTAGCTAAAACTTTCGGGTCATCGCGCTCCATGATATCGGTCATGAAATACCCCTCGCCCTTCAGGCGGATGAAGTCGAAGCCGCCATTATCATTAATTTGCATACTGAACTCGATGTCAGCATTGAATGGTGTGGGGTCTGGCGAAATCCCGATGACCACGGATGCTTTCAAGCCAAACAAGGTGCTTTCGTCGGGCAGGTAAGTGACGCCGGAAGAGGTTGCGCCCACTTCATTGAGCCCGGCAGCAGTGGTTGTCCCTGGCTTACCTTTCATCGTATCATAAGAAGGGAACCCGGTAGCTTTCATGTGATAATAAGCACCACCTCCAAAACCATAGATAGCAAAGCCTGGCGCTACCACAATGCCTGGCTGGATGATCGCTTTGGCATCCACAAACCAGTAGCGGTAACCATTTACTTTACCAAACTGTACCGTAAAGGTTTCAATACTGATACTGGGCTGTACCGTTGCCGAAAAATCGCCCCGAAAGCCTCGCCCGAAAGTAGGGTCGCTGCCATTGTAGAAGTTGACCTCTCCATGCATGTCCATGAATCCGAGATCGGCATCTACGACGATTTTGTTGAGCTGGCTGCCATCGTATTTCCAGCTCTGGAGATTGCCTTCTTCTACCAGCAAGCCCGCTACGCTCAGTTGCGTGAGCCCCTCAATGGATTTGGTCGCATTGTGGAGTTTGACACTAAAGCCCAATTGCAAAGTAGCCTTACTGTCGTCGATGACCAGCGCTACCCCTTCTCCTTCGTTTTCGGGATTTATACTTACCTCAAAACCGTTCAAGGACTTTTGCGGACTTGCCAAACTGAACAGCTCACAGCTGAGGTAAGGTGCTTTGTTTCGGACAACGAGGTGCTCAAATGCCATGTCTGGAAAATCGAGCGTCATGCCCTCCTGGTCGGGTAAACCTCCGGCCAGGGTAAGCGAACCACTTAGATCTGCCGCAGTGATAACTTCTTCGTTTTCGACCGTTACAGATAACGTGGAGCCGGGCAATAAGGTCAGGTTAGCCGCCCACATATCGACGGAAATATCATCGAGGGTGTTGATCGTAAAGTCCATGCCTACATCCTGGTCGGTCTGACTTAGTGAACAGTTGTAGCCAATTCCGGCATCGCTAATGGGTAAGCGTATTTTCCCATCAAAGCCTCCTTCCTGAAGGCTGTTATTGACGAGGCTAAGCTGAAATTGATCAATCGAAAATTGCCAGCCGCCGAGGTTACCCTGGTCGAGTACGAGCAAGGGAGCAGCCGAAGCCTTCCCACTTACGCCCATTTTATCAATGATCAGATGCTCGGCAGCGATCGTTATCCGGTCATTGTTCTTCTTCCGTAAGTAGGTCGGAAGCTGAAGCTGTAATTGCGGAAAGTAAAAGCCTTTCCAAATTTCACTTTGATTCCCCTGATAGCCTGCCGGGTACTGGATACCGTCGATTTTTCGGATATCGGAGTAATCAACCCATACTTGCCCTTCGTTAACTTCCAACCCTTTAAGCCCTTTCACCTGGAAAGCGGGCATACTGAGTTCGCCAATAAAATCGCCCCAGACACTTGCCAGGAAGAAGAAGTCGGCCGCTACCGGTTCATTGCCTTCCACGGGGGTAAGCATATTGCCTTTAAAGACAAATGCTCCGGCCACCTGAAGGGATTCGTAGCCTTGGCAGTCCCACTTCACGCGGGTCGTTTGTTCGCCTTCACCTGGTTTTACGACCAAGTCAATATTGGCCCCAAACGGCAGCGCTACTTCCGTACCCAGCATGGTCAATTCCTGCAAGCCGGCGGCGGAAAGTCCCGTTGGGTGAAAACAAACCCCTTTGCTCCCAAAAGCTAAAATCTCGTTGATGGCTTCGGGAATTTCCACTGGTAGAAATGCGTTGAGCAAAGCACCGTCCGGACCAAAACTCATGCCCGTGATATTGAGCAGCTGGGTCAGATCCTGCACATTGGTCTTGAGCGCAAAAGGGAGGTTGGTTGCGCCGGCGGGGTTCAGCAATTCTGTGTAACGCTGACCTTGTTCTACGTAATTCTTGACTTGCTCTACCTGCGTTGCGGTGATGCCCGCGAGCTGACCGCTGGTATTGCGCATCGCTTCCGTAATCGTTGCCCCCGGATCGGTGATAGCAAAGGCCTGCCCATTGATAACCTGCCCCTGCGCATTAACCTGGAGGTTGTTGAACTCAACATTGACCCAGGTATTGAACATCGGGACTTCTATTTTTCCCTTGCCGGTAATGTTGTTTCCACCCCAGACCACTTCCGTCAGTTCCATGTTGAAATAACCGAGGCTCAGCGTAGAACCTACGCCAAAACCACCACTGACAGCCGGGCCAATGGGGAGCACCGGGCTACAATCCACCGGGGAGCAGGGTGCCTGGTAATTTTGATTGGGATCTGGTTGTTGATTAACGATTTCTGGGTCGTCATCAGCGGGTACGTCATTATCAAGGCCACCGTCTTCTGTCTTGTAATGGAAAACCGTAACGGGGCTATGGCCTTCATTGCGGTACTGTATCGTCTGGGAAGGATCGTAAGCGGTGACCCTCACGGCGTAGGTTCGCCCATCAATAAGTGGCGGCATCCCCGCATCGTAGACCAGGTTAGGGGAGAGCAGATTGTCTCTTTGAAAATAAACGCCGATGCCCGGATACGTAAAGACATCATTAGGATTGGTAATATTCGTCATCGTCAGGTCTACCAGTTCCAGGCGGTAACGTGTATACTGGGGCAGGCCGCTGGGCGTCCAGTTGAAGATCAGAAACTGAGGTTGCAGCGGATTGACCGCTGCTTCGTTTTGGGGTTGAAGGAGGATCGGAGGATCATAATGGGTAATAAACAAGTTGGTACATCCCTGGAATTCATTCGATAAGGGTGCGCCGTTGACCTCATAAGTCATGGCGCGTAAGCAAATGGTGTAAACGCCTTCGGGAAGAGCACCACTTTGGATGAGCTGCTCCCGATCAAAACCCCGGTACTGGACATCATTTTCATTGATACCCTGATTGAAATTACGGAGTTGTGCACCATTTAGACTTAAAGTCTGAAAAGGCATTAGCGTAATCGGGCTGGCCGGCAAATAGCTGTTCTTTACTTCTAAGCTGATTTGTCCACCGGCTTCTTCAATGCTTGTTAATAGCTTGAGCTGTACGGTGCTCGCCGAAGTATTGGTAAGCGTAACCAGCGTTTGACTACGGAACTCTAACAGGTCTTCGAGATAAACGGGATACGGAGGGCTAATGGTGAGGCTAACGTTGACCGACTGGCCAAAACTATTGATCGCCAACAAGAGAAATAGCCCCAGGAATAGGGAAGAAATGCGTGAGGGCATGGTGCTTTGTATTTATGTTCAGGTTGAAAAGCACCACAAATTTGCCCCCCCTTAAGCTGGTAAAGGTTTGTCAAAAACGTAAAAAGTGTAAAAAAGTGTAAAAATGAGCGGAGAGGTGTTCTCCCGACGGAAGGTCGGGATCACGGGGGTGTTCTTCCGATTTCATCGGATTCACGGTGGTGCTCGCTACCCTCGGTAGTTCGCGGGGGTGCTCTTCCGATAAATCGGAATCGCGGTTTGCTTTCCCTATATTTAAGTAGGTCACCTTTTTAGTCATCAAAAAACCGCGAATCCCGACACCTCGGGATGAGCACAAACGTGAGCGCTAGCGAACACTAACGCAAGCGTAGCGCAGCACAAACGTGAGTCCCGAGGTATCGGGACGAACACTACCCCAAGCGCAGCGCAGATTCAATCACTTCAACCGCTCTTTCCCAGCTGTACTCCTGCACCCTTTGCGTGCCTTTTTCTATTAAGGTGTTGCGCAGGTCTTCCTCTTCGAATAGTCTTCTCATCCCGGCAGCGATGGCCGAGACATCGGTGGGATCAACTAATAGGGCAGCATCTCCCGCAACTTCCGGCAGGGAAGACACTGAGGAAGTGAGTACTGGCACCTTCGCCTGCATGGCTTCCAACAGCGGCACTCCGAAACCTTCGAATAGAGAAACGTAGGTCAATGCCAGGGCACTGGCCACCAAGCGTGGTAATTCTTCATCGCTAACGTAACCCAAAAAATGAATAGCTGCTTTTACCGGGGAGCTTTCGTAAGCTGCTTTAATCTCGCTCGTTTGCCAGGCAAAACGACCCGCAATCAACAACTTTACGGGAGAAGAGCTTGCTTGTTTAAACAGGGCAAAGGCCTCCAGCAGTCTAACGATATTTTTGCGTGGGTGAAGGGCGCCCAGGTAGAAAAAATAATCTTCACCCTGTGTGAAAGTCTGCTTTATTTGTTCCTTTTCCGAGGCAGGTAATGGCTGAAAAGCAGGAGAAGGCGCATTGCAGGCAACGGTGATTTTCCCCAGTGGAATTTGATAGTGCTGATGAATATCTTGCCGACAAAATTCAGAAACAGTCACCACTTTTTCAGCACGTCTCAAGTAGCGCAGTATGTATTTTTGATAGAAACGAAGTGCCGATGCAGGAATCTGTTCAGGATAATGCACATGAGCAATATCGTGAATAACCATTACCGCAGGTACCTTACTGCGCAAGGAGCAATACCCATCCATACTCAGGAAAACATCCGCCTTGTACCATTTGAGCGCTATTGGAATGGCCCATTCAAACCACAGGTACCACAGCCATGCTCGCCGGGCAGGCGGCGGCAACATCAGCGGCCGCACGTTATCCTCATAGACGAATACTTCGTTGTAAGGGCGATCAAAAAGAAAAAGAAATTCGTGCTCCGGATGTCGCTCAACGAGGCGACGGGCTACTTCATGCGTGAAGCGCCCAATGCCTTCCAGGCGATCAGTTAATAAGAAGCGGGTATTTACGGCAATACGCATGCCGCGAAGATAGAGGTTTGATGGTGTTTTTTGTACCAGATTTCAGCTTATCAGGTTAAACACATCAAGATGTCACATGACAAAAACGCAATGATGGAACACTGACTCAACGGATTCAACAGGATTTACACTGTTTTTTATAGCAGCCCATAAAATTAGTGTTGCTTCTCCAGACTTGATCCTGTCTTAGCTGGTCTTTCAGATGATACCCTCTAGCCTATCTAGTGCCTTCCGCACCAAACAAATGGACTAAGAGTTGGAAGGCACTTTGGAAGTTCCAACTGGTCGCTGTCCACAAGAAGCAAACACGTTTAACTTGTGCCCTATGGACTAGTTACCGAAAATACCGCTCCAGTCGCATGAGGAATTCCTGCCGGCGAGTGGAAGACACCGCAAGGCTGGCGCCACCCTCCAGGATAACGTAGCCCCCCTTTCCTCTGACATAACGATCCAGGTAATCAATATTAATAAGATAAGAACGGTGTATCCTCAGAAACTGGTAGGGTGCAGCAAGCCGATCCTGCATATCCTGTAGCGTCCGACACACGAGGAGGCGCTCTCCACCCTTGAAATGAAGGAAGGTATAGTTACCGGCGGCTTCGAGGTAACAAATGTTTTTGATGGGTTCAAAACGAAGTCCATCCGTAATAGGGAGCGCTATTTTGGGGTTGGCAATCGTTAGTGGCAGCGCGCGTGATGCCTTGGAAAGTGCTGGTTGTTGTCCGGAGATAGCAGTCATAGTAGTAGTAATTAATTCTGCTGCATATTAGTCCAATTAGCAGGACAACACAAACCGAAAACTATTCAAAAGTCAGGTTTCTATTTTTTAAAGAAAGACGGCTTTGTCTGGGTTCTTACTTCATTATTCCTTAAATTGAAGGCAATGTTATCCACATTCAACCGACTTTCGAAAAATGTCCAAAACACCCTCCAAGCGCTTATTCGCGTTGATCAAATCGTTATCCGGGCCCGAAAAGCGCTACTTCAAGGTGGTCAACCGCTCTGATAGTGGCAGCAAATACTGGCTGCTGTTTAATGCTATCGAAGCCCAGGAGGCCTTTGATGATGAACTCCTGCAACAAGAAGTGTACGGAAAAACGCCAGTACAAAGTCGCAAATACTCGGAGTTAAAAGCTTACCTCTATGATCTGCTGCTAAAAAGCCTGCAGCAATACGACGAACAAACATCGGTTGATTACCAGCTCAAGCACCTGCTGATGGGGGTGCGCTCCCTGCACCGGCGTTGGCTATTTGATGATTGCAAATACCTCTTGAAACGCGCTAAGAAGGTCGCTTTGAAGTACGAGCGTTTTAGTGTGATACTAGAGATTTTGGACTGGGAAAAGCAGTTGGCGTACGCCAGTGGAGATGTAGATTTCCTAAATACTAATCTGAAACTCCTCCAAAACGAGGAGGAGGCGTGTTTGGCTAAAATGGCTAATATCAAAATCTATCAGGGATTGTTCTATCGTCTTTACCTCATGGTGCAAAAAAACACGGTGCGCGCTACGACGGGAAAACAAGAAGTAGAAACATTGGCTAAACACCCATTATTGGTCGCAGAAGACCAATGTCTTTCCTTTCGCGCCAAAATTCTCTTTTACCGCATCCATTCCATCCTTCATTATCAGTTCCGGGAAACCGAGGCTTTTTACAACTCCTGCAAAGCACTGATTGAGCTCATGGAAAGCTCACCGGCGATATTGAGAGAAGACAGCACCCAGTACATTGCAGCGCTAAGCAATTTTGCAGCTAGCTGTGGCTACCAGGGAGCCTATAAAGAGATGAGAAAAGTGCTAGAAAAACTGCGCAAAGTAATACCACAAACCGTTGATGATCAGCTAAAAATACACCGGCAATATTACAACAACTACTTTGGCTTGTGTATCAATACCGGAAGTTTTGAAGAAGGACTGAAGGTCTTAAAGCGCCATTTACAGGATGTTAAAAAAATAGATAACTCTCTCTTCGAACACAGCAGTTTCTACTTCCAGTACTTTTATATCTATTTCGGCGTAGAAGATTACGACCAGGCCCTGAACTATCTTAATGAATGGCTGAATTTGCCGCGCAGCGTTGACCAACAAGACCTGCAACACCTTGCCCGACTACTAAACTTGGTCCTACATTTTGAGATGGGAAATACCATTTTACTTACCTCTCTGTTGCGATCCACCCAACGAAACCTCCAAAAGAAAGGACGATACAATACGTTTGAGCAATTGCTCATTCCGTGTTTAAAACAGGCGAATCAACAGCCTGCTTACCGGGAACAGCAGAAGGTATTCAAAGGTTACCTGGAAAAATTAAAGGAACAAGAACTGACGGCCCGAGATCGGGCAACCTTGCGTTTCTTTGATTATGAAAGCTGGCTGAAATGCAAGGCTACCCGCACTCCTTTCTCCGAAGTCATCAGGGCTAAAAACAGTTAGCTTGCTCGTGCATAAGTGACGGAGAAAAACCGATCCTATAATTTTCGATGTTGTAAAGAAAACTGGAAGGCTTATGCCTTGGGAATTTCCGTCAAATTGCTAGGGAGAAGAGCTAATAAGCTGAAGGAGGTATAGAAAACAATCCAATCCCGCTGCTAGGGCATAATACCCTCCATACCACTATCCGTAACTGATGACGTCGTACTCGGGCGGTTAGCACCCAATCCTTTAGCCTCCTTACCCCCATGAAACCGAATGATTATCTCATCCCAACGCACGGAAAGCGAGCTATTGATCGTATCAGGCATTTCGCGGAACCCCCCTTTCACTTGCTTTAGCGCTTCGGTGCTTAATGCAGTTGGGAGTTTTTTACTGGTCTTTAGTTTCTTTTGATTCATAAGAAGTGTGTTTTATTGCGGAGATAAAAATAGATCTATTTTACTTTTATGAAAGTACTACCATTCAAGGGTTTTGACAAACCTTATTTTGATAAAAGTCAGGTTGCTGATAGTAAAGTTTCACAATCAACACCAATGACAACCATAATTATCCCAGCAACTTGTGATCGAAATTAACACTGATACTACCCATTACTAAAATCAATCTCCGTATTGTCGCCAATGTTCAGGCTCTGGCGTAAACCCGTAATCGAAGTATCATTCCCTACGACCGACCGCTGGAGGATCACCTCTTTAATACTGGTGTAGTTGCCAATGATCGACTCCTTGAGGATGGAATTGTTGATCATCACATTGGAGCCCACGGTCACGTGAGGGCCAATGATGCTGTTGGAGATGCGGCAATCTTTCCCAATGCTTACCGGGTGAATGATGATGGAGTTGTCGAGATTAGGAATGTCTTCGGAGGCAAAACCTTCGCGGTCGAGGAAGATGGCATTGGTTTCGAGGAGTACCTCGCGCTGGCCACAGTCAAACCAGTTGTCGACGGGATAAATTTCGAAGTGAACGTCCTTTTCCAGCATCCGCATCAGGGCATCCGTCAGCGGAAACTGGTCGTTGGTTTTTATGTCTCTACTGATATTGAACGAAAGTGCATCGATCAACAGGGAAACTTCCTTGATTT
>Ga0102812_10001862_pt1 | contig 14399 bp, 12 predicted proteins | sample ColrivemetaGS713_FD_79334 | JGI IMG/M metagenome (GOLD analysis project Ga0102812, IMG submission 79334) | Estuarine microbial communities from the Columbia River estuary - Flood tide ETM metaG S.713 | ecosystem: Environmental > Aquatic > Marine > Intertidal zone > Estuary | place: USA... | reverse complement strand
CAAAATAGGATTTCCGATGATTGACCCATCCATGAGCGCCACTGGCTTCATCATTCCGACCGTCGAAGAAACCAATGCGCGCGGCTCTATCCGGTACGACATTTTCTCGCGCCTGTTGAAAGAACGCATTATCTTCGTTTCTGGCCCCGTGCATGATGAAATGGCGACGGTCATTGTGGCCCAGTTGCTGTTTCTTGAGGCTGAAAATCCGAACAAAGAAATCGCGATGTATATCAATTCGCCCGGCGGCGTCGTGTCGTCCGGATTGGCGATTTACGATACCATGCAGTATATTAAGCCAAAAATCTCGACAGTGTGCATCGGGCAAGCGGCCTCAATGGGTTCGCTACTACTTTGCGGTGGCACGCCGGGTATGCGTATGTCGCTGCCCAATAGCCGCGTTATGGTGCATCAACCATCAGGCGGTTTTCAGGGGCAGGCGACCGATATTGCCCTGCATGCGAAAGAGATTTTGGAACTGAAAGACCGGCTCAACAAAATCTACGTCAAACATTGTGGCCAGAAACTGGAAACGGTTGAGGAAGCGTTGGACCGTGATAATTTTATGACGGCTGAGCAGGCTAAAGACTGGGGTTTGATCGACCAGATCGTAACTCATCGCGCCCCAGCGGATGACGCGGCCTAATGGCAACAATCGCTTGTGTTCCGACGCAAGCTTATGCTCCAATAGGGGCAACAGACTTGCATGTGTAATCGCATGCGCATTAGCGGGAGAACGCCATGAGCAAGTCAGGCGGATCGGATAGCAAAAACACGCTTTACTGCTCATTCTGCGGTAAAAGCCAGCACGAGGTGCGCAAGCTAATTGCGGGACCGACCGTGTTCATCTGTGATGAATGCGTTGAGCTGTGCATGGATATTATCCGCGAGGAAACCAAAAGCTCGCTGGTTAAATCTTCGGTAGGCGTGCCAACGCCCAAAGAAATTTGCAAGGTTTTGGACGATTATGTGATCGGTCAGGAAGTTGCCAAACGTGTGCTGTCCGTGGCCGTTCACAACCACTACAAACGGTTGAATAATGCCGGCAAGCATGGCGAAGTTGAGCTGGCGAAATCTAACATCATGCTGATTGGCCCAACGGGTTGCGGCAAAACGCTGCTGGCGCAAACACTGGCGCGGATCATTGATGTGCCCTTTACTATGGCTGATGCGACGACGTTGACTGAGGCTGGTTATGTTGGTGAGGATGTTGAAAACATCATCCTCAAACTGCTGCAATCGGCTGAATATAATGTCGAACGCGCGCAGCGCGGCATTGTTTATATCGACGAAGTTGACAAGATTTCGCGCAAATCTGACAACCCGAGCATCACCCGTGATGTGTCGGGTGAAGGCGTGCAGCAGGCCTTGCTGAAAATCATGGAAGGCACGGTGGCATCTGTGCCGCCCCAAGGTGGACGCAAGCATCCGCAACAGGAATTTTTGCAGGTCGACACGACGAATATCTTGTTCATCTGCGGTGGTGCATTTGCAGGGCTTGATAAAATTATCGCCGCGCGCGGCAAAGGGTCCGCGGTTGGTTTTGGCGCGGATGTGCGCGGGCAAGACGAACGCCGTCTTGGCGAAATTTTCGCCGATGTGCAGCCAGAAGACTTGCTGAAATTCGGCCTCATTCCAGAATTTGTGGGCCGCTTACCGGTCATCGCAACGCTGACTGATCTGGATTCCGATGCGCTGATCACCATTCTGACCGAGCCGAAAAATGCGCTGGTTAAGCAATATCAGCGCCTGTTTGATATGGAAGATGTGCAGCTAACGTTTACCAATGACGCCCTTATGGCCATTGCCAAGCGTGCAGTTGAACGCAAGACTGGTGCGCGCGGTCTGCGTTCCATCCTCGAAGATGTGCTGCTGGATACCATGTTTGAGCTTCCCGGCATGGAAGGCGTGGCCGAAGTTGTGGTCAATGAAGATTGCATTACACGTGGCGGCGAACCGCTGGTGATCTATTCCAAACGCAAAGATGAGAGCGTATCCGCCTCGTAAATTCAATGAGGCTTTACGCAATATAGGCGGCGCGTTAAACATGCGCAACGAAATGAGGTAGGGTTCAATGGGCTTGTTGTCACAATTGTTTACTTGGTGGAACGGCCAGACGTTGGGCACGCGTCTGTTTACATGGCGCAAAGGCACCCATGTTGGCACCGATGAGCAGGGCAACCGCTATTACACCTATAAGGCCCGGCGCTGGGTTATTTTTAATGGCGAAACTGAGGCGACGCGTGTTTCGCCCGATTGGCACGGCTGGCTGCACCATACATTTGATGAAATGCCCGGCGGCACGCCACTGACGCATAAGCCATGGGAACAACCCCATCAGCCAAACCAATCTGGAACGACTGCGGCTTATCACCCGCCGGGTTCTTTGCGCGCCGCAGCCCCCGCCGCTCGCCAAGATTATGAAGCGTGGAAACCGGAATAAGCATGGCAAATAACGCCGCAGAGACACTCATCGGGGCGGCCGTGCTGTCGGTTGCCGTAGGATTTCTGGTCTATGCCAGCCAATTCACCAGTGGTGCCGCAGCCAATGAAATTTCGCTGACAGCGCGTTTTACCAGCGCCGAGGGGCTTCGTATTGGTTCTGAAGTCCGCATGGCTGGTGTGCGTGTTGGTACTTTAACAGATCTGAGCCTTGATCGAACAACCTATCAGGCCGTGGCGCAAATTGCCGTCGACCAATCCGTAGAAATCCCAGACGATTCTGAAGCGAAAGTCGCAAGCGAAGGGCTGCTTGGTGGCAATTTTGTTGAGCTGTCGCCGGGGGGCTCATTGTCCGTTTTGGCTGATGGTGGCGAAATTATCTATACCCAAGGGTCGGTGAGCCTGATCAACCTGCTGCTGAAATTTGCGTCTGGTTCGGGTTCGGATTCGGGTTCTGACGAAGCGGCGCAATGATACGATATCTCACCGTATGTATTTGCCTGATTGCCCCTTCAGCAATTGGGCAATCCTTGGCGCAAGATTTGCTACCCTTCATTGAAGAGGCGCCGGTAGATGGCGTCATACCGCCCCCAAGTTTACCTGAATTTATCAGTTCCGGCGGGGTCCGCTCGGCGCATTCCGATGCCGCAAATGCTGCGGTTTTGCGGGGTTTGGATACGATTACCGGCACGGTTGGAAACTTCCAAATCGCGGTTGGCGAAACTCTTCGTTTTGAACGGCTAGATGTGACGCTTGAGGCCTGCCGCTATCCGCCCGGCGATATTGAGCGCGACGCATTTGCCCTGCTAACCATCAAAGATATCCGCGAAGATGCGCCGCGCTTTCATGGTTGGATGGTGGCTTCGAGCCCCGCCTTAGCCGCGCTCGACCATCCCCGTTACGATATTTGGGTCATTGAATGCGTTAACGCATAACGCGGCCGGGCGGTAAGCACCTGTGGTGCAACTTGCTGGTGCAATGCGATTGACAGTAAGTGGCGATATTGCGCTCTGCTAATTTCCTGTCCGCCAAGGCTTGCTAGATGTGGCGTTAAAAACTGGGTGTCAAATAGGGTGAAACCCGCGGTTCGCAGCAGGTTCAACAGCGCATAAAGCGCTAGTTTTGATCCGTCGCGCTGGGTTGAAAACATACTTTCGCCAAAGAATGCTCCACCCAATGCCAGCCCGTATACGCCACCGATCAGTTCATCCTTACGCCAAATTTCTATAGAATGAGCAAGGCCTTGGTGGTGGAGTTCAGTGAATAGCTCGGTGATTGGCTTGTTGATCCAAGTGACCTTGCGTGCGGCGCAATTTGCCATAACGTGTGAAAAACATTGGTTCAGAGAAGCCTCGTAATCATTAGTTTTTAAACGTTTAATTAGGCTTCTGGATGCATGAAATCCATCAATTGGGATAATGCCCCGTTCAGGCGGATCAACCCAAAATAGCGCGTCGTCATCAGCGCCTTCCGCCATAGGAAAAACCCCCGCCTTATAGGCTTGCACCAAAAGGTCGGGGGTTATTTTGGGGGTATCTTTCATGGCAGCCTAGGCGCCATTCTTCTCCAGCCATTTTTCCAACCAGTGAATGGTGTAATTACCCGATTGCACATCAGGTTCGGCCAATAACTGGTGGAAAAGCGGCGTTGTTGTGTGAATGCCATCGACAATCAATTCACCCAATGCCCGTTTTAGGCGCGCAAGGGCTTCAGGGCGGTCACGGCCATGAACGATGAGCTTGCCAATCAAACTGTCGTAATAGGGGGGGATTGTGTAGCCGTCATAAAGATGGCTATCCATACGCACACCAAGCCCGCCAGGTGCATGATATTGAGCAATTTTTCCTGGCGATGGTTGGAAGTTCGGCAGTTTTTCTGCGTTAATCCGGCATTCAATGGCATGGCCATTCACAACCAAATCTTCCTGTTTGAATGACAATGGCAGGCCCGCGGCGATGCGAATTTGTTCGCGCACCAAGTCCACACCAAAAATGCCCTCGGTTACAGGGTGTTCAACCTGCAAACGCGTGTTCATTTCGATGAAATAGAACTCACCATTCTCATACAGAAACTCAATCGTGCCCGCGCCGGCATAGCCAATGTTTGCAATTGCGTCGGCGCAAGTTTTACCAATGCGCGCACGCGTTTCTGCGTCAATCGCGGGCGAGGGGGCTTCTTCGAACACTTTTTGATGGCGGCGTTGCAGCGAACAATCACGTTCGCCCAAATGCACGGCGTTGCCTTGACCATCACCAAAAACTTGAACTTCGATATGACGCGGCAAGGTTAGATATTTTTCAATATATACCTCGTCATTGCCAAAAGCTGCTTTGGATTCAGACCGCGCAGTTGAAAAGGCCACGTCAATTTCGGCGGCCGATTTGGCAACCTTCATGCCACGGCCACCGCCACCGGCAGTTGCCTTGACGATAACCGGATAGCCCATGTCAGCTGCTATGCGGCGGGCTTCCTCAACGGTAGGCACGCCACCATCAGAACCCGGCACACAGGGCACGCCGAGTTTTTTCATCGTGTCTTTGGCGGTAATCTTATCGCCCATAATACGAATATGCGCCGCCGACGGCCCGATGAATTTCAGGTCATGATCTTCGACGATCTGCACAAAATTCGCATTTTCAGACAGGAATCCATAGCCGGGATGGATCGCCTCGGCGCCGGTGATTTCGCAGGCAGAAATGATATTTGGCATCGACAGATAAGACAGTGTCGAGCTTGGCGGCCCAATGCACACGCTTTCATCAGCCATGCGCACATGCATGGCATCGCTGTCAGCCGTGGAATGCACCGCCACCGATTGGATGCCCATTTCGCGGCAGGCCCGCACAACACGAAGTGCGATCTCACCACGGTTTGCGATTAGGATTTTTTTGAACATTGCCGCTTACTCGATGATCACAAGCGGAGAGCCAAATTCAACCGGCGAACCGTCTTCGACAAGCATCCGCTTGATGGTGCCAGCGCGTGGTGCGGGAATTTGGTTCATGGTTTTCATGGCTTCGATGATCAGCAATGTCTGACCTTCGGCCACCTTATCACCAACGGTTACAAAAGTTGGTTTGCCGGGTTCAGCGGACAGATAAACAGTGCCAACCATTGGGGATGGAACCGCACCGGGATGGCTGGCAGGGTCAACATTCGCGGAAGCAGCGGCGGCCGGCGCGGCGGCTGGGGCAGCAATTGCGGCTGGCGCTGCGGCAGGTGCCTGCATCATAACGGGCGCGCTTTGCATTTGGCGGGCGACCCGCACATCAAGTACGTCGTCTTCGCCATATTCACGGCGGACTTCAATTTCGGTCAGATCATTTTTACGCAGCATTTCGGCAAGAGCCTGAATAAAGCTGACATCAGATGTGTGCTTAGAATCGCTCATCTATCCCTCGGATTATGGGCCGGTCGATCCGGCGATATCATTGTATCAGTGTTATAGCCTTTAGGGTGCTGCTTGAAAAGTCAGTTAACCGCCTGACGCACCTCTTCAAGTATCGAATTCATGATTTCGGGGGCCACATAACCGCGGACCATTTCTGTGCCGATAACAAAAGTCGGTGTGCCGGTAACTTGCAAGGTTGCCGCCAATGTCCGATTGTTTGAAATCATCTCGGTAATCAAGGGTTGGCCCATAAGCTCGGACATGCGGGGCGCATCAGCCCCTGCCTCAGTTGCGATGTCAAAAAGGGTCGCATCGTTGAACGGCCCATCAAAACGCATCAGCAAATCATTCATTCGGTGGTATACGTCTGGCCCGTCATTCACCAAAACGGCCAACGCGGCGCGTGAGGCCAGAACGCTTTCATCCCCCAGCACCGGCAGTTCTTTCACGACAAAGCGAACATCAGAGTTCGCTGCGACCAATGCGGCAATTTCGTCATGCGCACGGCGGCAATACCCGCAGCGGTAATCAAGGAATTCGACCATCGTTATAGCACCATCGGGATTGCCACCAACATAGGAATATCCATCATTGCCAAGCTGTTCGGCATAGCGTTCGGCAAGTTCGCGATCAGCACCAACTGCAGCGGCACGTTCGCGGTTTTGCAAAATGGCCACGGCTTCCATGATAACTTCGGGGTTTTCTAACAGATATTCGCGCACCGCATCACCAAAAGATGCGCGCTCCTCGGGTGTCATGTCGCTGTAGTTTTGAGCCATTGCAAGGCTACCTGACAAGACGAATATGAGGGCAGTGATAATTTTACGCATGAGATTTCCGGTCGTTTTAACTTTAGGCCAATTGGGCGATGATGTGATGTGGGGCAATCTGGCAGGCCGTCGACGCAAACGCCATGCACAGGATTGTGAAGTTGGGGTCGATCGCTTGCACAAATCGACCCCAGTATCGTTTATTTACCGACAGCGCGTGACCACCATCCGCGTTTACGCGGTGCTTCCGGGGTGGCTGGCTCTTCTGTCGCCGGGTTTGGTGCTTCACTTGGGGTCGCGGAAACATCAACCGGTTTTGGCCCTGATCCAGCATTGTCAAGATTTGCACTCGCGGCCTTTGCGCTTAGCCGTTTGCGAGGCGCCGGGCTTGCCGATTTTGTTTCTGGTGCTGGTTTTGGTGCGGCTTCTGGTGCAGCGGGCTCGGGTGAGGCGTCAGCAGGCGCAGCTTCTGCTTTCGCGGGTTCTTCAGTGACTGTTACTTCACCCTTTGGTGCGCGCGGCTTGCGCACCCGTGGCTTGCGGGCGGGCTTTTTGGGCTCATCCACTGGCGTGTCGGTTGCATCAGCTTGTGTGCTTACAACTGTTTCAGCCTCAGCTACCTCGGCTGTGCTTTCAGCGTCTTTGGCTTGGCTCTGCCCAGACTCGTCATCATTGCGGCCGCGACCGCCACGACGCCGACGGCGACGGCGTTTTTTGCGCGCGCCGTCATCTTCGCCTTCGGGTGCTGGGGCCGAAACGGCCTCAGCCTTAACCTCTGCACTGGGCGCTTCATCTTCTACATCTGGGGAAGCAACCGATTCAAACGAGACGGTTTCAACGGCGACAACTGGGCGCGTGGTCGTTTTAAAACGCTCAACGCGATATTCCGGGCTGATCAGCGATGGGTCAGCTTCTATCCGCACGGCAAGGCCGAACCGGGTTTCAACCGAGGTTACATGCTCGCGCTTGGCGTTCAAAAGATAGTTGGCCACCTCAACCGGGGCTGACACCAACACCTCACGGGCACGTTTGCGCACGCCTTCTTCTTCCAGTTCACGCAGAATGGCCAAGGCCATTGAGTCATTGCTGCGGGTAATGCCGGTACCGTGGCAATGCAAACAAGGCTGGGTCGTTGCCTCAATCATGCCGGGGCGCAGACGTTGGCGGCTCATCTCCATCAGGCCAAAGCCCGAAATACGTCCAACCTGAATGCGCGCGCGGTCGTTTTTCAGCTTGTCCTTCATCCGTTTTTCAACGGCAGCGTTGTTACGCCGATCTTCCATATCGATAAAGTCGATAACGATTAGGCCCGCAAGGTCGCGCAGTTTAAGCTGATGCGCTACGGCTTCAGCCGCCTCAAGGTTGGTTTTGAGCGCGGTATCTTCGATCGAGCCTTCGCGCGTGGAGCGGCCTGAGTTCACGTCAATGGCCACAAGCGCTTCGGTGATCCCGATGACAATATAACCACCCGATGGCAGTTGCACTGTTGGGTTGAACATGGCCGACAGGTAGTTTTCAACTTGATAGCGCGCGAATAGCGGCAAGGGTTCTTCATAACGGCGCACGTTTTTGGCGTGCGATGGCATGAGCATTTTCATGTAATCCTTGGCTTCGCGGTAGCCCGCTTCGCCATCAACCCAAATCTCATCAATATCGCGGTTATAAAGGTCGCGGATCGAACGCTTGATAAGGCTGCCTTCTTCATAAATCGGGGCAGGGGCAATGGATTTAAGCGTGAGGTCGCGGATCTGTTCCCACTGGCGCAGCAAATATTCGTAATCGCGCTTGATCTCGGCCTTGGTGCGTTGGCTGCCAGCCGTGCGAATAATCAGCCCGGCACCCGATGGCACCTGAATTTCAGCGGCGATTTCTTTCAGCTTTTTACGATCGGAGATATTGGTGATTTTTCGGCTAATGCCGCCACCACGCGCGGTGTTTGGCATCAAAACGCAATAACGGCCCGCCAAAGACAGATAGGTCGTGACGGCAGCGCCTTTGTTGCCGCGCTCTTCCTTAACCACCTGAATCAGCATGATCTGGCGCACCTTGATCACTTCTTGAATTTTGTAGCGGCGATGGCGCTGGGTTGTGCGGCGTGGTGCAACCTCCTCGGTAACATCATCGGCCCCCACAGTTTCATATTCCTGCGGGCCATGATCATGATCACTGTCAGATTCAGTATTTTTTGCGTTGCGCCGACCACGATAGCCTTGACCTTCTGGCGTTTCTACGAGGTGAGAGCCGTCATCATCGTGATCTTCGTCATCCTCGACAGCCAAGGTCGAAGGGTCACCTTCAGAGGTGACAACATCGCCACCAATGGTTTCGTCATTCTCGGCAGGGGCGCCATCGCTGGCGGCCATGGTTGCGGGGCCTTCGGGCTGATCATCATTGTCTGATGTTGCCTCATCTGGCTGCGCTACCTCAGACGAATCGACTTCATCACCGCTGTCGTCGACTACGGCATCGTCATTGGCCTGCGCATCAACATCTGTCGCGGCATCGCCCTCGTTTTTACCCCGACGGCGACGGCGTGTCCGACTGCGCGGCTTGGCCTTTTCTTCTTCTTCAGCCTCAACTTCGCGCGCGGCGCGCGCTTCTTCTGCCAATAGAGCGGCGCGATCAGCCTGTGGAATTTGGTAGTAATCCGGATGGATTTCGGAAAACGCCAAGAAGCCATGGCGGTTGCCGCCATATTCGACAAAAGCTGCCTGCAACGAGGGTTCGACCCGCGTGACTTTGGCTAGATAGATATTGCCGGCAAGCTGGCGTTTGTTGACCGATTCAAAATCAAAATCTTCGACCTTGTTTCCGTCAACCACCACAACGCGCGTTTCCTCGGCGTGGGTGGCATCAATAAGCATTTTTTTAGACATGTTAACTTTCTGGACGCAAATCGCCGGCGGGCGCCCGGTGGGCGCAGGTGGGGCAGAGTTGCGTTGGATGGGGCAAGAATGCGCATCAGGACAATATGTAGCCAGCTGCGAAAAATCCGCAGTGATATGGCCTGTATCTGTCCTTCGCGTTTCATCGCGGTTGTTATCTCCAGCATCGTTGTCAGCGAGGCTAAATGTGACCCTGAAAATCAGGGGGATTCCGGTGCAAAGCACCCTGTCGACCCGGTGGCGCAACACATTACGAACTGTCGTAACGGCCACACAGATCGGCGAAACTGATGTCCGGCCAAATAGCGCGGTCGACATACCTTAGTCGCGGCACTGGGCAAGATTCAATCGAATTCTGATTGTCTTAGCGATTGCAGCGCTTTATTCGGGGTGCATGCGCTTATATTTTCGCCTTATCGCCCTAATCGCCGTGTGTGCCAGCCTTGCCCCGCTTAGCCTGGCACGGGCGCAACAGGCAGTGCCAGTGAACATTTTGCCTTCCCAAACGCGGGTCATTGCTGATGGTTTCGGCCAAATCATTGAAATCGCGCTGGATCAGCCGGTGCCATATCGCGTGTTCACACTCGATGACCCGTGGCGATTGGTTGTGGATATGAACACGGTGAATTGGAATGGGTTGTCGCCAAATTTCGTAGCGGGCAGTCCGGGGCTAAGCAGCTTGCGGTTTGGGCAGTTTACGCGTGAATGGTCACGCATGGTGTTTGATTTATCACAGCCATTGGCGCTGACCGAAGTCGAATTTAAGACAACCAGCAACACCCTGTATCTGCGCCTTGATCCGACAAGCGAGGCCCAATTTGCGGCCAATGCTGGCGCGCCAGACGGTGTGGAATGGCAGGTTAACGCGACTGTTGAAGTTGAGGGCGAGGGTGACATCCCAGTTATTGCCATTGATGCCGGCCATGGCGGGGTCGATCCCGGTGCTGTGCGGGGCGCGATTATGGAAAAAGATATTACCTTGGTAGTCGCCCAAGAATTGCGCGACGCCTTGCTGGCATCCGGCCGATACCGTGTGGCGATGATTCGTGAAGCCGACACATTCGTCACGCTGCGCGACCGTGTTCGCCTTGCCCGTACAGCCGGCGCTTCGGTTCTGTTATCTCTTCATGCCAACACAACCGAAGTTGGCGTGGCGCGGGGCACTGCGGTTTATAACCTGTCTGAATCGGCCTCCGATGCCGAAACTGCGGCGATTGTGGAATTTGAAAACCGTTCCGATTTGCTTTCGGGCGTCGATCTTGAAGGTGAAGAAGACCTGATTGCAGAGATTCTGGTTGATATGGCGCAGCGCGAAACCAACCTTTTGTCTGAAACGCTTGGCGCGTTATTGGCCGACAACTTTACCACCTTGTTGGACCAGGGTGCGTCTTCGCGCCACCGCTGGGCCGGGTTTCGCGTTCTCAAGGCACCCGATATTCCCTCAGTCCTGATCGAGCTTGGTTTTATGTCCAGCTCGCGCGACCTTGAAAACCTGCAATCAGATGAATGGCGCGCGGCGCTGAATGGGCAAATTATTCAAACATTGGATGAATGGTTTATTAAAATGGCGGAATCCCGCGCGTTAATGCGGAATTAGCCACCTCGTGGTGCATTCTGCTTGGTCGCGGCTTGTTGGCTGACTATAACTTGCCTGAAAGTACAAGGATAATACGTGCGGTTTTTAGGGTTCATATTTTCGTGGCTAACGCTGGGCGGCCTGATGGGGCTGATTGCGCTTGCGTGGGTGTTCTCGGCCTATTCCCACGACCTGCCAGACACTGAAGCCCTGCGCAATTATAACCCCCCTACGCTTAGCCGGGTATATTCAGCTGACGGTCGAGTGTTGGATGAGTTTGTAAATGAGCGCCGTATTTTTACGCCTGCCGATGAAATTCCCGATATCGTAAAATGGGCGTTTATCAGTGCGGAAGACAAGAATTTTTACGTTCATCAAGGGTTTGATGCGCGCGGTATGTTAGCCGCGTTAATTGAGGCGGTGCGATCGCGTGGCCAAAACGTGCGCGGTGCATCCACCATTACGCAGCAGGTTATGAAGAACTTTTTGCTGGATGGAACCCGAGAGATTGAGCGTAAAATCCGCGAGATCATTTTGGCATATCGCGTTGAACAAACGCTCAGCAAGGATGAGATCCTTGCGCTTTATATGAATGATGTTTTTCTGGGCGCAAATTCCTATGGCGTGACTGCGGCCTCGCAAAATTACTTTGGCCTGCCTTTAGAAGATTTGTCGATTGCGCAGGCGGCTTTCTTGGCCATCCACCTCAAAGACCCGAATGATTACCACCCGGTAAGAGACCGTGAGCGCGCGTTGGATCGCAGGGGATTTGTGCTGCAAGAAATGTTTCAAAACGGCTATATCACCGAGGATGAATATAACATCGCGATGGCTGATCCGCTTGACACCGTGCAGGGCGGGCAGTTGCGCTCGGTACGCGAAACCATCCCGCCGCGTAGCTATTTCACCGATGAAATCCGTCGCCAGCTTTCGGGCGTATTCGGGGATAGTGAACTGTTTGGCGGTGGTCTGACCATCCGCGCGACGGTTGACCCTGTTTTGCAGCTTGCTGCGTCCAATGCACTGCGTGACCGATTGGAAGAATATGACCGCGCGCTGGAAATTTACTGGGGTGCCTTGGCCAATATTCCCCAAGAAAGCCTTGGAGATGAGGTCGCATGGCGCGCAGCCTTGCGTGAATTATCGCTGCCGCGCGACATTGGCGGCTGGCATTTGGCCGTGGTGCTGCGTGTAGGCGAAAACTCGGTTCAGGTTGGTATCGAGGATGTTGCAGACGACGAAGACGGCCACTTCCTAACCGTTGATGACAATCGCTGGGCCCGTCGCCCAACATCCGATAACCGCCCCGGATCCCGTCCAGAAGTGGCGTCCGATATCTGGGAGCTTGGCGATGTTGTCTTCGTGCGCGAAATGCGCGTTGACGATGCGTTTGACCATTGGTCGATGCGCCAAATCCCTGCCATTCAAGGCGCTTTCATGGCGATGGACCCACAAACCGGTCGCGTTTTGGCCATGCAAGGCGGTTTCTCCTATCAGGCGAGCGAGCTGAACCGCGCGACGCAGGCCCAACGGCAGCCGGGCTCATCCTTCAAACCGTTTGTTTATGCTGCCGCGTTGGACAATGGGTATACGCCAGCCAGTATTGTGGTTGATGCTCCGGTAGAAGTGCGCACGGGCGATGGTATCTGGCGCCCGCAAAATGCCAGTCGCAAGTTTTATGGCCCGGCACCCTTGCGCACCGGCATTGAATATTCGCGTAACCTGATGACAGTGCGTATCGCCCAAGATATCGGCATGGATATTGTCGCAGCTTATGCCGAACGCTTTGGCATTTACGACGATATGCCAGAACATCTGTCCTATGCCTTGGGTGCAGGTGAGACAACTTTGTACAAACTTGTCACCGCCTATGCCGAATTCGCAAATGGTGGTAAGCGGGTTTATCCAACCATGGTTGACCGCGTTCAGGACCGATTTGGAAACACGGTTTATCGGCACGACCAGCGCCAATGCTATGGTTGCTTTGATGAACTTACCCCAGAGATTGAGCCCTATATCCTGAATAATTCCGAACAAATCATGGACCCGGTGACGGCCTATCAGCTCGCTTCGATGATGCGCGGCGTTGTGGCAAATGGCACGGCGGCCAGTTCGGTCGGGCAACTTGGTGTGCCAATTTCAGGCAAAACCGGCACTACGAATGAGGCGAAGGACGCATGGTTCATTGGCTTCACCCCGCGTATCGCGGCAGGGTGTTACATGGGTTATGATACGCCCACGCCGCTGGGCAGTGGGGCATCAGGTGGCGCGCTATGCGGCAATATGTTCGCCGAATTCTTCCGCTCGATCATGGATGAGCACGGCTCGTATGAATACCCAGTGCCGCCCGGGACGCGCTTTGTGCGGATTGACCGGTTCACCGGCGAACGCCTGCCCGATGATGCGGTTGGCGATTTTGTTGTCACCGAATTGTTCCGAGACGGCGATGAGCCGGCCTATGGCGCCTATGGTGATTTTGTGGATGGCGGCTTTGCAATGGGGCGCGACCTGTTGCTTTATGGGCGCGGTGAGCCCCAAGAAGGCGAAACCGTTATCATCGATGGTGAGTCAACTGTTCTTCCGCCCGCGCCAACCTTTGGTGGCCTGTCGTCGGGCGGGCTGTACTGAGCCTTGCCCCTTGTCTTACGCGTTGATATGACCGCGCATAAATAGAAAACTAGGGCTAAATCATGCGCGCCGAAATTGCGACCACAATCCAAGAGATTGAAAACACACTGAGCCTTTTGGCGCAGCGCCTGAACGTGGAAACCGCCCCGCACCGGCTGGAAGAGTTCAACGCCATGTCCGAGGCGCCGGATTTTTGGAATGACCCGGCTCGCGCCCAAAAGCTGATGCGTGAACGCCAAGGCCTTGTTGATGCGATGGAAACATACCAAACCATCAAGCAGGAATTGGCCGATAATGTTGAGCTGATTGAGCTTGGCGAGGCCGAGGACGATGAGGAAATCGTTACCGACGCGGAAAACGCTTTGCTTGCCCTGCAAAAAACCGCCGCCAAAAAAGAGCTTGAGGCACTGCTGGATGGTGAGGCCGATAGCAACGATACGTTTTTGGAAATTAACGCTGGCGCAGGCGGCACGGAAAGCTGCGATTGGGCATCTATTTTGGCACGCATGTATGTTCGTTGGGCAGAAAAGCAGGGCTATAAGGTTGAACTGATTTCTGAAAACGCCGGGGAAGAGGCGGGGATCAAATCGGTCACCTATCAAATTTCTGGCCACAATGCTTACGGCTGGCTGAAAAGCGAAAGCGGCGTGCACCGGTTGGTGCGCATTTCGCCATTTGATTCTGCAGCCAAGCGCCACACATCTTTT
>Ga0102812_10001860_pt1 | contig 14401 bp, 12 predicted proteins | sample ColrivemetaGS713_FD_79334 | JGI IMG/M metagenome (GOLD analysis project Ga0102812, IMG submission 79334) | Estuarine microbial communities from the Columbia River estuary - Flood tide ETM metaG S.713 | ecosystem: Environmental > Aquatic > Marine > Intertidal zone > Estuary | place: USA... | reverse complement strand
TGTATATGGCAAACCATTTTCATAAGCCCTAACTACAGAAAAATCGCCATTGTGGCGTGGCCATTCCCAGTTATCCGTTTCTCCACCAAACTTACCAAGTTCTTTTGGTGGTACATAAACAAGTCTTACATCGGTTAAAGTTTTATATCTAAACAGCGTGTATGACTTACCCACCAACATTTCAGAAATTTCAATATCAAGAGTAGGAAATTTTTCTTTTTCGGCTTTTACTAGGGCATCAATATTTTGTTTAATCTTTTTCTGCTTGTCTAGTGCATTCGTAGTTAAATCCAGCCCTAGTAATACCTCATTGGATACATCGCTATACGATTGTGTAATTTTACAGGGCAAGGTTGTTTTAATTTCTGCTGAATTTGTTTTGGCATAAAAACCATTCTCTAAATAATTACTTTCGGGCGTACTTGCTGCAGCAACAGAACTAAAAACACAATGGTGGTTAGTTATAATTAATCCTTTATCTGAAATAAATGAACCTGTACATCCTCCTAATCTAACCAGAGCATTTACTAAGCTTGGTCGCGATTCGTTGTAAATTTCTTGCACCGGAATCTCTAAACCTGCCTTTTTAAGATCGAGTTTGCTCAAGTGGCTCATTGGAAACATTCCTTCTTCATTCACATCGTGTTTAAAAGAAAAAAGGAATAAAGTAAGAAGTAAAATTATGCTGTATTTTTTCATTTTTATTAACCTAAGTATGATGCCTCAATAAAATTCATAAGACGTTTATTGCCAGAAGACTTTATATCTTTAACCTTACCCTGCCATTCGTTACTGCCTTCATATATGAATATTACATTGTCTCCAATGTCAAATACGGTTTTCATATCGTGTGTATTTATTACCGTAGTTATATTAAATTCTTCTGTTATGTCTCGAATCAACTCATCTATTACCCTTGAAGTTAGGGGATCTAAACCCGAATTTGGTTCATCGCTAAACAAGTACTTAATGTCAAGTGCAATAGCTCTAGCTATACCCACTCGTTTTTTCATTCCACCACTTATTTCTGCAGGAAATTTGCTGTTTATCCCTTCTAAATTTACCTGAGAAAGGCAAAAATCAACACGATCTTTTCTTTCAGCTGGGGTCATTTTCGTAAACATTTTGAGTGAAAACTCTACATTTTGCTCTACTGTTAAGGAATCGAACAATGCTGTGCCTTGAAAAAGCATACCAATTTCTCTTCTAACATCACGCATTTCGCTGTAAGGCAAATTGGTAAAATCTCGATTATCATAAACCACATGTCCGTCATCAGGCACTATGAGACCAACCATGCATTTCATTAACACACTTTTTCCATGTCCACTGCTACCTATAACTAAGTTAGTTTTACCAGCTTCAAAAGTGGTGGTAATACCTTTTAGTACTTCCTTTCCTTCAAAACTTTTTCTAATATTATTAATCTCTATCACAACATCAATTGGGCTAAAATGTAATCTGAAAATAATATGGCGATAGCACTATATACTACAGCCTTAGTGCTACTTGAACCGACCTCTAATGCACCTCCGTGAGTGTAGTAGCCGTGAAAGCTGGATACTGAAGTAATTATAAACGCATAAGTTACTGCCTTTACTAAGGAGAAAAATAAATTGTAAGGTAAGAATGATTCTCTTGCTCCCTGCAAATACTCTTCTGAGGTTAAAATACCTGAAGCTTCACCAGCAATAATTCCACCAACGTTGCTTAAAAAGATAGAGATAATTACTAAGATAGGAATCATAATTAAGCCTCCTACAATTTTGGGCAAAGCCAAGTAACCACTGCTGTTTATTCCCATTACTTCCAAGGCATCAATTTGTTCGCTTACACGCATTGTACCAATTTCGGAACTAATATGTGAGCCTACTTTACCGGCTAAAACCAAGCAGGTAATGGTAGGAGCCAACTCTAGCATTGAAGAATCGCTTACAATAGAACCAATTACTGGCTTTGCAATTAGGGGACTGATTAATTGATAAGCAATCTGCAAGGTTGTTACTGCACCTTGAAAAAATGCTATGATTACTACAATTGCCAATGAACCAATTCCGATGTTATTCATCTCGGTAAAAGTTCTATCAATGTACACACTCAACCTTTCAGGCTTAGAAAACATACCTCTTAGAAAAAGGATGTATTTACCAAACTGATAAAAGAATTTCATTTCGGCGGTAAATATAAGAACAAGATTTTGGGGTCAATGAAACAAATCCATAAATGTGATTAAACTTTGTATTTGATGCCCAAAATAATGCTCAGATAATGAAATATGGCCCAGAATTCTAATTGGACTGGGCGGTAATTAAATGAAATTATAAAAAAATTATTCTAACCCACTATTTCTTCTCAGCATTGAACTAAAATACTTTAACCCTTCTACCTTTGCAGCATGACTAAAAACAAGTATGCGGTTGTAAGTGGAGGAACAAAAGGCATTGGTAGAGCAATTTGCGAAAAACTATTGTCTCACGGTTTTACTGTTTTTACTTCTGCTCGCCATAAAGACTACTCTTTCCAACACAATAACCTACACCAATTTCAAGCAGATTTTTCCATAAAATCAGCAGTTTTGGCATTTGCGGAAGAAATAAAGAAGCATACAAACGTTGTAGACATATTAGTAAACAATGTTGGTGTTTTTATGCCAGGAAAAATTACGGAAGAAGAAGATCTAGCCTTTGAAACACAAATAAACACTAATTTGGCAAGCACCTACCATCTTACAAGAGCTTTAATAGCCGAGGTAAAAAAGTCGAGCAAACCGTATATTTTTAATATTTGCTCCACGGCGAGTATAACTCCTTATATAAATGGCGGATCATATTGCATTAGTAAATATGCTCAATTAGGGTTAACCAAAGTTTTAAGAGAAGAATTAAAAGAATTTAAAATAAAAGTAAGTGCCATATTACCGGGAGCTACATATACCGATTCTTGGTCTAATTCCGACTTGCCAAAAGAACGATTTATTAAGCCCGAGAGCATTGCTAGCCTGCTTTTTGCAGCTTATGAAATAGATGACAATATGGTGATGGAAGAAATCCTAGTGAGGCCAATGGATGGCGACATCTCTTAGTAAATGTTGCAGGCTTCTGACAATATCTAAATTAATTGCTATGTAATTTTGAATTATCAATTAATTTTGGCAAAAATTTTAAAAAACAGCAAATGAAAAAATTTTACGTAGTAGTAGCATGTGTTTTGGGTTTAACATTCCAATCAGCAGCACAAACAGTATCGCCCGCTCAAGGGCTTAAAACCTTTGAAGATCCAATTAGACCGTTGGAAGTAGTTAAAAATAACTATACTTTAAAAAACAAAGCAACTGAAACATCTTGGTTAAGCCCAGTTACAAACTGGCAAGATCAAGGAGCTTTTTTTCAATCAAGCTCTTTCAATAGATTATTCCCTGACACTGGTGTAGTTTATGTTCCTTCAGATGGAACTGCACCGTTTCACCACAGTTTTGCACTTTTAGGTACTGTTTTACAGCCTGATCAACCATTTTATGAGTTGCAAGCAGGTTGGTTAATGAATAGATACGACGATTACAAAGTAGACTCAGTTAGATTCTCTATGGGTTACTTCAGAGAGGTTGATTCTATGGATGTAAACGGTACAACGGTAGAAGTTGTAGATACAGTTGTAGTTCATTATTACGAATCTGCAAACCTTGGTACTTGGACTTTAAACAGCACAGGAGAGCGTTTTGCTATACCTACTGTTGCAGATTATAGTGTAGCTCTTTGTGGACCTAGAGGACTTAAATTTACAGATACTTTACTTCTAGATGCAACTGCGGCAACGCCAGTTTCTGCAGAAGGTACGTTCCAACCATTGCAAATACGTTCTGCAGTTCCTGCAAGTGTTAGCCAATCAGGTCCAGACCCATTAAGAAATGGTTCTAACCGTGTTGGTGTTTCTGTTGTTTACAAACCAATGCAGAAATATAATTTTGGAGATACATTATCTAGCTTTAATGATAATATCGAGCCTACTAAGAAGTTAAATAACTTTGGTGTTATTTCTTACTCTAACTCAGGTTCTGCGGTTACTCAAAACGAATTTATTAATAACTCTTTCGTAACAAACAGTCAAGTAAGATACGGTCAGGATTTTGGTTCTATTAAAGGATACTTGCCTACATTAGCTTTATTTGGATGGACAAGAGATTTCTTTTTTGATGCTGATTTCTTAGTAACTGTAGAAAACCCGGCAAGTGTTGCTTCAGTAAATGACAATTTAGGTCTTATTGCTTATCCTAACCCAGCTAAAAAAGGACAAGAAATTCTTGTTTCTTTAGACGAAAATGTAGCTTTAAATAATATCTCAATCAAAATGAGCGATTTATTAGGAAACGTTATAACTTCTAACTTTACAGTAGTTGGAGGTAATGAATTTGCTATACCTACTAACAATTTAGCAGGTGGAGTTTATTTAATCTCTGTTAATGCAGATAACGCCGCAAGTACTATTAGAGTAGTTATTGCAGACTAATCACCGTCAAAATAAAATTTTAAAAAGCGGCTAAAAGCCGCTTTTTTTATGCCAAATTTTTACAACATCTGTTTTAGAAACTCACAAAATAATGAAGTTGTTTGTGCTTTATAGTTTGCAGACGAATAGAAGGGATTTGTGCACAATAGAAGCTCATTTTTTAAGACATAGCTAAAGCTACAATGAAGAAAAAGCCAAATTGGGGATTTAAATTACAAATTTGCAGTCCGAAGTATACCGTTTAAACTACTTCAATAAGAAAAAACGGGTAGTTATAGTAAACGTAATTACCCATTTATTTTAGCTTAGACGCTGCGTAGCCAAGTTAAACAGTTCTATATAATACCCATAACTGGAGTATTTATAATATCTTCTATGCTCGGCGAATCATCGTTAATTTTATCTCGCAAGCCATTGAAACTATCTTTCGTTTCTTTTGATAAATTCTCTTGAATAAGTTGCATAAAACTATCTGATACCGCAATTGGAGCTTGCTCAAAAACTAATTGATTATCTTCAACAATAGCACTTACCGTATATTCTTCACATAAATGAATCGGTTTACCAGTAAAAGAACACGTTTCTATCCAACTCGCTACATCATACTTTTCTGTTTCGTGCAAATACTCCAGTTTCATTACAAACTGATGTTTGTGCTCATCCATAATTCTCAACATACTTTGCATCGATTCTTCAGAAATATCTCCTTGCATTTGACCCGTACAATCAAAACAAACCGCATACTCGTATAGTATCTCTTTAATATTGAGAGACTTATTATTTTTAAATACTTTTTCTATCACATGTTTTTTACCATATAGAGACTCGCCACACATCGTGCATTTTTCAAATGGCTGGTTGGTATCGAAACGAAAAAAGAATTCTGGTACGTTATCCGCTAAATATTTTTTGATCATATAAATTTAAGTTCGGTAAAAGTATTACTTTTGCAAAAATTTTTAGCAATGGGCGTAACAAGATTAGAAAGAAAAGGTAGAAAAAATAAAACAGTAGCTAAAGAAAGAGTTGCTACTATTAAAAGATTAAGAACCAAGGTAACAGTAGAATCTCCTTTTAAAGCAGAATCTGGAGTTATAATTGGTGATGTTGCTGAAGTTCTAGCTCAGGCTAAAGCTCCAAAGGCAGAAAAAGCTCCTAAAGCGGAGAAAGAATCAGCTCAAGAAGAAGAATAATCTTATTCTTGATAAAAGATATATTAAAAGCTTTCCAAATTTGGAAGGCTTTTTTTGTTTGCTAAAATTACAAACTTGAGGCATCTACTCGAATTTTAGTGGTTAATAAATTACGTGCACAATACCATTCTGCACCTTTCTTTGAGCATCCCCGTTTTCGTAACCCGTATATTCTGCAATCCACATATATACGTCTTGTTGCACTTTGGCTCCCATATACATTCCATCCCAAGATTCATTTATATCTGTCGTACTAAACAATTTTTCTCCCCAGCGATTATAAACAGACAACTGATATTGTACTAATTTTACGCAATCCACAACAGGTTTAAATGTTTCATTTAAGTTATCGCCGTTTACCGTAACAGCGTTAGGATATACAAGTATACAATAGCAATCTACTAAGCGTACGGGTATCTCAGCAGAATCCACCCCACAATCATTTTCAGCTTTAACGTTTAAAACGCCTTCAAAATTGGTTAAAAGGTAGCTATCTCCTATTGTGCCATTCATCCAATTAACTTTTGCATAAGGAAGATTGGCACTTAATGTTAGTCGTTCTTTATTACACAAAATAATGCTCTCAGGTAAATCAAGAATTGGAGGTATGTTGTACGTAAATGAAACAGTATCGCTGGCAAAGCACTCAAATTGGCTTACTTTAAACCAGTACGTTCCAGCAGAAAAAATCTGAGTTGATTGATCTATGTCTCCGTTACTCCATAAATATTCATATGGTCCGTATAGAGGAACAGCAATATCCACTGTGTCTCCCTCGCAAATTAATCCACCTTCACCTAAATCAAACGGATCAAAAATAATTTCGTCTACGCGTTTTGATTCTATAACGGTTGCACACTCATTGCTAGCTGTAGCAAAAGCGTTTACCGATTCTGTAAAATATCTGTTGGCTACATTTATGGGACCATCCGACCAACTATAAACTGCATCATCAGGTGTAACCGCAATGGTTATCAATGCGGAGTCGTCATCACAGAAATAGTCTGGACCGTCCATTATTATTTCCGGTGAAACATTTACCCGAATATTAAAGGAATCATCGTCATAACAAACTCCTTTCCATGCTCTAAGCTTATGAAACCCCTTAGTAAAAATTTGACGATAAAGCTGATTAGAACCGTTATTCCAAATTACAGAGTCGTACCTGGTCGTTAAATCTATAGTGTATGGTTTTCCATCGCAAAGCAAGGTGTCTTTACCTTCATCCATTTTAAACGGTTGATCTATGCGAACATTAAGTGTATCGAAAAGTACATTATTACATAAATCGGTATATTCCAAGTAATAAGTCATTGGAATAGTTGTATTGCAAATTGGTTTTTGAATAGTGTCGTTGCTTAAAAACGTATTAGGCGTCCATTTATACTTGTTGTTAGCACTCTCTCTTGCGTTTAGCTGTATACTCTCTCCCTTGCACAATGCAAATGTGTCGGGTATCAATATGTCGTCTCTAAGACAGGCAATTTGCCGGTTAACAGAACCACCTGTAGCCGCAGTGAAACCCCAAAAAACCTCACTTTGATTGTTGAATATTTGCGATTGAATGTCTAAAAATAAGGATTGTCTTAAATTACAATCAAACCACACATCCATTCGTTTGCCTGTCGCATTCCAACGAATTCTTACGATGTGATCTTTGCCGTCTTCTATATTTAAATTTCCAGGTAATGCGGAAACTGCTGCCTGTAATTGATTTGAACTGTTGTGATTTACGCTTCCATTTTTAAATATAGCGATGTGATCTGAAGCTGGATCTCCTGCATTTTGCCACGTGTCAAATTCAATACCCAAGCTTGGCGAAAACCCTTCGAAACCAATGCCTCCGCCGGCTTGCCCAATTGCTCTATTGCCAACCGTTTGTAATACAAACACAATTCCATCGGCCCCATTTCCATCTAACGAACCAAAATTAAGGTAAAATTCTAGATCAAAATCTTTAGAAATATCCAATTTATCAGCATACCAAACAGAACCAAGTTTAAAACCAGATGCAGGTGTAAGCTCATAACACTGCCCGCCTATTGCCTTTGCATCACCATTGGCAAAGTATGATTGAGAAAATATTGTTTTTGAGAAGACAATAAACCCTAAAAGAAGGAAGATATGCTTATTTAGCCTTAGCACTTTTACTTTTACAAATATAAGTGTTATTTTGTATAGTGTAAATTTGACACTATGCGTATAAACAACCTAATTCTTCCTCTATTTTTTTTAACTGAAAATCGGTAATGACCCCATTTTCCGCAGTCGGTATAAATATAAACTCTACCTTGAATAAAAATGTAGAGCCAAATCTCATCCTTTTTGATGACAAATCAGGCAGCCTTGGTTGGCACCAAACAAATGCAATGCTAAACATAAACTATGGTTTTATATTGGATAAAACCAAGCTGAGAATTGGAGCTGATTATGACTTTAGAAAAAAGAACGTTGAGGAATCAATAATAAAAACGAAAATTATTATACTAGACAATCCAAATTTAGACATAGTACATTCGTCTTATACAGATAATAAAGGTTCGGAAGAATACAATCAGAATTTGAGCGAAGTACGAGCACAAAGTTGTGTAAGCTACCTAATAGAACTAGTAGAGGCAAAAGCTAGATTACAAGCAAAAGGGTACGGCGATTGTGCTCCAATTGCACCTAACGAAAACGAAGATGGATCTGATAACCCTGCAGGCAGAGAAAAAAACCGAAGAACTGAGTTTAAAGTTATTTGGTTTTAAAATCACATGATTCACTATCAAGGAGATGGATTTAAACCTCTGGAGAAACCTGTAAAAATTATCTCGCTGGTTCCTTCGCAAACAGAGTTGCTGTACTACTTGGGTGTTCCTCCAATAGCACAAACCCTGTTTTGCGTTCATCCCAAAAATCGTTTTAAATCTTCCACCAAAATTGGAGGTACAAAAAAGATAAATTTAGCTAAAATACTAGCGTTAAAACCTGATTTAGTAATTGGTAATAAAGAGGAAAACGACCAGACCCAAATAGAGGAACTTGCAACCCATTTTCCAGTTTGGTTAAGCGATATTTACACCTTAGCCGACGCGTTCGAAATGATAAATGAAATTGGTAAGTTAGTTGGTAAAGAAGCTAAAGCTAACGAACTAGCTACTACCTTACAGCAAGAATTTTATCGGCCATATGGCAACAATACTATAAAGAGCTGTCTTTATTTAATTTGGCGGGAGCCCTACATGGCTGCTGGTCAAAACACCTTTATTAATGCTATACTACAGGCTTTGGGTTATAGTAATGTTATGCCAAAAAACAGTCGCTATCCTGAAATAAATAAGGAGCAACTTTTAGAATTAAACCCCGAAACTATTCTGCTTTCTTCTGAACCTTATCCCTTTAGACAAAAACATATAAGCGAATTACAAGCAATTCTTCCCAATGCCAAAATAAAATTGGTAGATGGCGAATTATTTAGCTGGTACGGTCCGCGATTGCTTGAAACGGCGAAGCTTCTAAACAGAATTACTTAAACAAGCAACTCTTTAATATCAAGCTTTATTTTATTGGCAACAGTATCTGCAACTGACTGTGTACCTCCTTCTGCATAAATTCTGATAATTGGTTCGGTATTCGATTTACGCAGGTGTACCCACTCTTCTTCAAAGTCAATCTTTACACCATCTGTAGTATTTATATCGTGTTTTTTATATTTCTCTTGAATTTTTTCCAAGATTAAATCAACATCGATATCCGCTGTTAAATCTATTTTATTCTTGCTAATTACATATTTAGGGTAAGAAGCTTTTAAATGACTCATTGGTTTATTACCCAACGCTAAGTGACTTAAAAATAAAGCAATACCTACTAAGGCATCTCTACCATAGTGTAATTCAGGATAGATAATTCCGCCATTACCTTCTCCACCAATTACTGCATTGGTCTCTTTCATCATTTTTACCACATTTACCTCTCCTACTGCACTTGCCGCATAGCTTCCACCGTGTTTGTTGGTTACATCTCTTAATGCTCTTGTGCTCGAAAGGTTAGAAACAGTATTACCTTTATTATGAGACAAAATATAATCTGCAACAGCAACTAAAGTGTATTCTTCGCCAAACATTTCCCCATCCTCATTTACAAAAGCTAGCCTATCTACATCCGGGTCTACGGTTATTCCTAAATGAGCCTTATTCTTAAGCACTGCATCAGATAAGTCTTTTAAATTTTCAGGCAATGGCTCTGGATTATGCGGAAAATGTCCTGTAGGCTCACAATAAAGCTCAACCACATTTAATACGCCTAACGCTTTTAACAAAGCAGGTACCGCGATACCACCACTAGAATTTACCGCGTCTACAACTATAGTATAATTTTTAGCTGCAATAGCCTCTTTATTGACCAAGGGCAATTTTAAAATTTCTTCAATATGCCAATCAATATAGCCTGATTTTTCAGAATAGCTGCCAATTGCATCTATCTCATTGTATTCAAAATCTGATGCTTTTACGCGGTTTATTATCTCCTCTCCCAGTTCAGCAGAAATAAACTCGCCTTTGTCATTCAATAATTTTAAGGCATTCCATTGCTTTGGATTGTGGCTTGCAGTTAGTATAATACCACCAGCTGCTTGCTCGTTTACCACCGCCATTTCTACCGTAGGTGTTGTACTTAAGCCTAAATCTATTACCTCTACACCTTTACTCACTAAGGTTCCGCATACTAATTGGTTTATCATAGCTCCAGATAAACGTGCGTCTCTACCTACAACTATTTTTTTATTAGATCCACCAGCTATTACATCTGCAAACGCAGTTGCGTATTTTACTACATCTATTGGCGTTAGCGATTGGTCTTCTTGCCCGCCAATTGTACCGCGAATTCCAGAAATCGATTTTATTAAAGTCATTTAAAAATTTTCGTTTGCAAAGGAACTAACTTTTAGCATCAAATAGTATTAAAATACCCTAAAACATATTCGCAGACGGTTGTGGAATAAATAATTGGCTTTTTAAAAGTGAATGTTATAATAAAAACCACCACTATCCATTTTATTTGAAGCAATGAAATGGAGTTTAGTTGCAACGGTATTAATTGCAGTTGCAAGTTGCAAAACAGTAACAAGTGGAATAGGTGTTGGTTTTTACAATGTAGAAAACCTTTTTGACACAAAAGACGACCCTACAATTGACGATGCCAACTACCTGCCTAACAGTTATTTAAAGTGGAACGAAGAGAAGTATCAAAAGAAACTAGAGAACCTGGCTTTCGTTATATCGCAAATGGTAGATAATGAGCTACCTCAGTTTTTAGGTTTATGCGAAATAGAGAATAAGCAAGTAGTTCAAGATTTAATTGCTCAACCTAAAATGAAGGCAGGTAATTATGGAATTGTGCATTTTGATAGCGATGACGAACGGGGCATTGACGTAGCTTTTCTGTACAACAAGTCTATTTTCACGGTTAAAAAAGCCAAAGCCTATAAAATAAGTTTACCTGAAAATGATAAAACTAGGGACATACTTATGGTAAAAGGTAAGCTAGGCAACGGAGAAACACTGTATTTCTTTGTTAACCATTGGCCTAGTCGTGGTGAAGGAGTTGCTAAATCTGAACCTAAACGTATAGAAGCGGCCAAAACACTTAAAAAGCTAAAGGATGAAATATTAACGGAAGATCCAAATGCTAAAATAATTGTGATGGGAGATTTTAACGACGAACCCGCTAATAAAAGCATAACAGAATACCTTTGTGCTGAAGGCAATAGTAAACAAGTTGACGGTTTAGAACTTTTTAATCCAATGGCAGCTTTGCAAGACCAAGACTTGGGTAGCTATAGATTTAGAGACTATTGGGATATGCTGGACCAAATAATGGTGTCTAAAGCTTTATTAAACATAGATAACGAGAAAGTATATTACCAAGAAAACTCCGCCGCTATAAAAGATGAAGATTGGATGAGACAACACGGTAATAAATACGAAGGCTTTCCGCTTCGCACATTTGGCGGCCAAAACTATTTGGGCGGCTATAGCGACCATTTCCCTGTTTATATCAAGTTGATAATACAACCAAACAAATAACGTTCAAAAAACTATACATTTGCATTGCAAAATGGCTTATCGCTGTTCCCCCCAAGACTCTTGGGAGGAGGGGAGGAAAGTCCGGGCAACATAGGGCAGTGCACCGCTAGAAATAGCGGGTACTTTGGTAGAAATACCTTAGTAACAGAAAGGGTAGCAGAAAATAACCACCCCCAACAAGTTTGGGGGCCAGGGTGAAAAAGTGAGGTAAGAGCTCACACGCTCGGATGGTAACATTCGTTTGGTACAAACCTTGCACGTTGTAATACCAAGTAAACTATAGGTAGAGGGCGGCTCGTCCGATACCCAACTTGTTGGGTGACTATAGAGGGTAGGTAGCTAAGATAAATGATAAGCACTCCAACGAAAGTTGGGGTACAGAACCCGGCTTATAGTTTTGCATTTTTTTTAGAGAAGGATTAAACAACGATATAACTATTATTAAAACCTTATGGCACGCATACTTATTGTAGACGACGAAGCGAGTATTAGAGAAACACTTCGCGAAATTTTAGAGTACGAAGATTACGAAATTGAAGAGGCAGAAGACGGCGAAAAAGCTTTTGCCCTAATAAAAAAATATAACTACGATGTGGTTTTGGCAGACATTAAAATGCCAAAAATGGATGGTATGGAATTGCTGGAAAAATCGAAAGACATTGCTCCCGAGCTGCCATTTATTATGATCTCTGGCCACGGTACCATGGAAACCGCTGTAGAAGCTACAAAAAAAGGAGCGTTTGATTTTGTAAATAAACCGCCTGATTTAAATAAGCTATTAATTACAGTTAGAAATGCCGTTGACAAAAACAACTTGGTTATTGAAACCAAAGTTTTAAAACGCCAGATTACTAAAACACGTGAAATTGTAGGTGATTCCCCTAGCATTAAGAAAATAAAACAAACCATAGAAAAAGTTGCTCCAACCGATGCCAGAGTTTTGGTAACAGGAGAAAACGGAACAGGTAAAGAATTGGTTGCTAGATGGGTACACGAAAAAAGTAACAGAGCAAGCAAACCACTTATTGAAGTAAACTGTGCCGCAATTCCAGGAGAATTAATAGAAAGTGAATTATTTGGACACGAAAAAGGTTCATTTACATCAGCTCACAAACAAAAGCTAGGCAAGTTTGAAAAAGCAAGTGGTGGAACCTTGTTTTTAGATGAAATAGGAGATATGAGTCTTGCCGCACAAGCTAAAGTTCTACGTGCATTGCAAGAAAATAAAATTACGCGAGTAGGTGGCGAAAAAGATATTGATGTAGATGTACGTGTAATTGCAGCGACCAACAAAGATTTAATGGCAGAAATAAACGATGGAAATTTCAGAGAAGATTTATATCACAGAATTTCTGTTATTGTAATACATGTGCCAACGCTTAACGAAAGAACATCTGATATTCCGGTGTTAGCTGAACGATTTTTGGAAGAGATATGCCAAGATACGGGTATAAACAAAAAGCAGTTTACACCTGGAGCTCTGGAAGCACTAAAAAGTGTGTATTGGAGTGGTAATATTCGTGAATTGAGAAATATTGTGGAACGTTTAATTATTTTGTGCGATCAAAAAATTACAGAAGAAGATGTGCAACTGTATGCCAATAATGGTAAGAAAAAACCGGGCACCATTGATGCGATAACCGAATTTGAGAAATTCCAAGATTTTAAAGACTATGCAGAGAAAATGTTTATAGATGCCAAATTGAAAAAGAACAATTGGAATGTGGCAAAAACCGCTTCTGAAATTGATATCCAACGAAGTCATTTATACAATAAAATCGATAAATTTAGTCTGAAAAGAGGTAAAAAATGATAGGCACCGATGTGTCCGTAGCTGCCAAATTATTGCAATCTGGTAAACTAGTGGCCATACCTACAGAAACTGTTTATGGCTTAGCAGCTAATGCTTTAGATGCAACTGCTGTTGCTAAAATATACGCAGCTAAACAACGTCCGAGTTTTAATCCGTTAATTGTGCATATTGCCGATACGGATAAAGTATTAAACTACGTTTCCGATTTTTCTCCGCTTGCACGACAATTGGCAAAAGCATTTTGGCCTGGTTCGTTAACTATTTTAATGCCTAAAAATGATGCAGTACCGGATTTAGTAACCGCCGGATTGCCAAATGTAGCTTTGCGGGTACCAAAGCATCCACTTACCCTACAATTGTTAAGTTTATTAGATTTTCCACTCGCGGCTCCTAGTGCCAATGTTTCTAACGCAGTAAGTCCTACTACGGCTAAACGAGTAGAGCAAAGCTTAGGAGATGAAGTAAGCTACATTTTAGATGGTGGAAAATGCGATGTGGGTGTAGAAAGCACCATTGTTTCTGTTATAGAAAATAAAGTAGCCTTATTGCGAGAAGGCGGTATTAGCAAAGAACAAATTGAAGCAGAACTTGGCATAACCGTTTACACCCAAGCAGATGAAAAAGTAACGGCACCGGGGCAACTAAAAAAACACTATGCTACCCGAAAACAACTGTTTTTGGTAGATGATATACAAGACGCTTTGCTAAGGCACCGAACCGAAAAGGTATCGGTGTTACTTTTTGAGGAAGTAGAAACTACTGAAAACTATATTACCTATCTCCTTTCAAGAGATTATAATTTGAGCGAAATAGCCAACAATCTGTTC
>Ga0102812_10001858_pt1 | contig 14416 bp, 17 predicted proteins | sample ColrivemetaGS713_FD_79334 | JGI IMG/M metagenome (GOLD analysis project Ga0102812, IMG submission 79334) | Estuarine microbial communities from the Columbia River estuary - Flood tide ETM metaG S.713 | ecosystem: Environmental > Aquatic > Marine > Intertidal zone > Estuary | place: USA... | reverse complement strand
TTTTTTATTATATTTGACATAGATATTGTTTGTTTTGCGACTTCAAGATACTGAATTTCAGTATCTTGAGCAATATCTAATCAATATTTTTTACTTTAAATAATTACACCCAACGGGTTATTTTTAACTAAAAACGATCAACTTTTTAAGGTGCAGGATTAGGAATCAACGCATGTACTGCATTTATTTCTTCTAAAATCTCATCAGATAAATCAGTATGTATGGAGTTAATATTCTCCTTTAATTGATCCATTTTTGTTGCGCCAATAATATTACTTGTCACAAAAGGCAATTGATTGATAAATGCCAAAGACAATTCAGAAAGTGTTAGTCCATGTTTTTTAGAAATTTCTAAATACATACCAACTGCTCTTTCTGAACCTTCATTTCTATATCTAGCAATAAACCTTGGAAATAATGTGCCTCTTGCACCTTCTGGTAAATTTCCACCCAAATATTTTCCTGATAAAACACCTTGAGCTAAAGGAGAATATGCCAATAAGCCAACATTTTCTCTCATAGAAACTTCACTCATCCCAACCTCAAATCCTCTGTGAATCAGCGAATATGAATTCTGAATGGTTACTGGTCTTGGCAAATTGTGTTGGGCAGCTGTTTGCACATATTTCATGGTTCCCCAAGGAGTTTCATTAGATAACCCAAATTGTCTGATTTTTCCTTGTTTGATAAAATCATGCAAGGTTTCCACAATTTCTAGGTGATTTTCAGCTTCTTGTGAGGCTGTTTTTGTTGGAAAATCTCTCACCCCAAAAACATTTACACCACGATTTGGCCAATGCAATTGATACAAATCAATGTAATCTGTTTGCAAACGCTGTAAACTTTTTTCAATGGCATCAATAATATTCTCTTTTGACAATCCACCATTTCTAATGTGTGCAGTATAATCCCCTCCACCAGCAATCTTACTTGCTAATATTATTTTATCTCTATTGCCGTTTTTTTGGAACCATGTTCCAATAATTTTTTCTGTATTTCCATACGTTTGTGCATTTGCAGGTACAGGATACAACTCAGCAACATCAAAAAAATTAACGCCATTCTCCAAAGCATAATCCATTTGTTCATGACCTTCTGCTTCGGTATTCTGATTTCCCCAAGTCATGGTTCCTAAACATATTTTTGAAACTTTGATATCTGTATCTGGTAATGTTGTGTATTTCATTTTTTTGATGATTTTTTCAGAGTTGCAAAAATAAGGCTTATTTCACAGCAATTAAAGTCATAAAAAAAAGTTCTCGTGAGAGAGAACTTTTTTAACAATTATTTTAGGAAATCTTAGTTGAGAATTGCATCAATTCCGGGCAATGATTTTCCTTCTAACATTTCTAACATAGCACCTCCACCTGTAGAAACGTAACTTACCTTGTCTTCAAATCCGAATTGTTTTACAGCAGCCACAGAATCTCCACCACCGACTAATGAAAACGCTCCGTTTTTAGTCGCTTTATCAATTGAATGACCCAAAGCAATCGTTCCTGCAGCGAATTTTTCCATTTCAAAAACACCTAAAGGTCCGTTCCATAAAATCGTTTTGCATTGGTTTACGACCGCATCAAATAGTTCAAGAGATTTTGGTCCAGCATCCATACCTTCCCAACCATCAGGAATATTATTGATATCACAAATTTGTGTATTTGCATCATTGCTAAATTTATCAGCAACAACAACATCCACAGGAATGTGCACAGTAACTCCTTTTTCTTTAGCTTGTTTTAATATTTCCAAAGCTAATTCCATTTTGTCATCTTCACAAATCGAATTTCCGATTTTTCCTCCATGAGCTTTAATGAATGTAAAACTCATTCCACCACCCAAAATCAAATGATCAACTTTGTCTAAAATGTTTTCAATTACAGTAATTTTAGAGGATACTTTTGCGCCACCTAAAATCGCTAAAACTGGTTTTTCTGAGTTGTTCAATACCTTATCAATACTTTCGATTTCTCTTGCCAATAAATTTCCAAAACATTTTTTACCCTCAAAAAACTGAGCAATAATCGTTGTTGAAGCATGTGCTCTGTGTGCAGTTCCAAATGCATCATTTACATAAATATCACCCAATTTAGATAATTTTTTAGCAAAAGCAACATCGCCGTTTTCTTCTTCAGCATAAAAACGAAGATTTTCTAGCAATAAAATTTGACCATTTTTCAATTCAGCAGCTGCTTTTTCAGCTTTTTCTCCAATACAATCGTCCACAAAATTTACGGCACAACCAATAATTTTTGCGATGTCTTTTACAATATGACGTAGCGAAAATTCCTCTTGAACACCTTTTGGTCTTCCTAAATGCGACATCAATACACAGCTTCCTCCATCTTCTAAAATTTTGATGATGGTTGATTTTGCTGCTTCGATTCTTGTTGCATCAGTTACTTCAAATTTGTCGTTCAAAGGCACATTGAAATCAACGCGTATAATTGCTTTTTTATCTTTAAAATTAAAATCTTGTAATGTTTTCATTATGAATGTATTTTCAACAAAAATACTTATTTCTTTACGTTATATGAAATGGATTTCTTAAAAATTAAGATAACGTTTGCGTAAAATATCTCTTATATTTGTGCATGCTTTTTAATCAGATTATAGGTCAAGACCACCTCAAAAAACAGTTGCAAACGTCTGCACAAAATGGCAGGATTCCTCATGCCCAACTTTTTGTTGGAAAAGAAGGTTCAGGGACATTGCCAATGGCAGTGGCTTATGCACAGTTTTTATTGTCACATTTTTCTGACAATCCAGAAATCAGTGCCTTAAAATGCGAAAAATTGCAGCATCCAGATTTGCACTTTTCATTTCCCATAACGACTAATGACGTTGTAAAAAGTCACCCAACAAGTAATTCTTTTTTGGAAGATTGGCGTCAGTTTGTGGCTACTCAACCTTATGGAAGTTTATTCAATTGGTTGCATCATATAGGTGTTGAAAATAAGCAAGGATTGATAAATGTGGAAGAATCTGAAGAAATTGTAAAAAAATTACAGCTAAAATCCTATGAAGGAGGATTTAAAGTGATGATTATTTGGATGGCAGAAAAAATGAACTCTTCAGCCGCAAATAAGTTGCTAAAACTGATAGAAGAACCACCAGAAAAAACCGTTTTTATATTGACTGTTGAAGACGAAGAACAGCTTTTGAGTACGATAAAATCTCGTTGTCAAGCGATGTATTTTCCTGATTTGAGTGAACAAGATATCGCTAATTCATTAGTTGTAAATTATCAACTTTCGGAGAATAAAGCATTAAATATTGCACATCAAGCTGAAGGAAATTATAACAAAGCGCTGCAATTATTGCAAAATGATTCTAGTGACTTGGTTTTTGAAGAATGGTTTGTTGCTTGGGTTCGTACTGCTTTTCGTGCCAAAGGAAATGTGGCAGTTGTACAACAATTAATTGCTTGGTCAGACACAATTTCAAAGACAGGTCGTGAAACTCAAAAACGATTTTTAGAATATTGTTTACAGTTTTTTAGGCAAGCGTTGTTGTTCAATTACAAATCAGCACAATTGGTTTTCTTAGAAACAAAAACAAATTTTGAATTATCAAAATTTGCGCCTTTTGTGCATTCTTCCAATATTTTGGATATTGAAAAAGAAATTTCAGATGCCATTTATCATATTGAAAGAAATGGAAATCCAAAAATTATTTTGTTAGATTTGTCTGTAAAATTGACTCGTTTTTTACACAAAAAAGAACCGAAAAATTAGTTCGCAAAAGCCGTTAATCTGGCAACGTATTTTCCAATTACATCAAATTCAAGATTCACAATATCACCCAATTGTAAGGTTTTAAAAGTTGTATGTTCCTTGGTGTATGGAATAATTGCCACACTAAATTCGTTTACTTCGGAGTTAATTACGGTTAAACTTACGCCATTTACCGTGATAGAACCTTTTTCAATGGTCACATTATTTTTGTTGCTCTCATATTGAAACGTAAACCAAGTACTTCCGTTTTCATCCGAAATTTTAGTGCAAATTCCAGTTCCATCCACATGACCTTGCACAATATGTCCATCTAATCTATCGCCCAATTTCATGGCGCGTTCTAAATTTATGATGTCATTAATCTTTAGTTGACCAATGCTTGTTTTATCCAACGTCTCTTTGATGGCAGTAACTGTGTATTCCTCATTTTTGATATCAATAACGGTTAGACAAACGCCATTATGAGCCACACTTTGATCTATTTTAAGTTCGTTTGTGATTTCGCTTTTAATAGTCAAATGCAAATTTCCCTGCTCTTTTACGCAGTTTGTGACAACGCCAATCGTTTCAATAATTCCTGTAAACATATCCGTAAATTTTGGTTACTTTTGTTATTGCAAAAATAGCAATATTACAATAGTTACTATGGATAAATCTGATAAAATAATTGTAGGAATTTCAATAGGAGATTTGAATGGAATTGGTATTGAGGTGATTTTGAAAACGTTCGAAGATAAGCGAATGTTAGAGTTTTGTACACCCGTAATTTTTGGCGCTACGAAAGTCATTTCTTATCATAAAAAAGTGTTAGAAAACGAAACTCAAGTGCATGGAATTACAGATATCAGTCAAGCAAATTCAGCAAAAATAAATGTATTAAACATTTGGAAAGAAGAAGTTGATATCGAAATTGGAACGCCAACTGCCACTTCAGGAAAATACGCCTTGAAATCGTTGGAAAGTGCTGTAAATCATTTGATAGAAAACAAGATTGATGTATTAATTACAGCACCAATAAATAAAGAAAACATACAATCAGATGACTTCCATTTCCCTGGACATACCGAGTTTTTAGAAGAAAAGTTAGAAGGAAAAAGTTTGATGATTTTAATGACTGATGAATTGCGAATTGGATTGATTACAGGACACATTCCTATTTCAAAAGTTGCTGAAACCATTACTCCAGAATTGATTACATCAAAAGTAGAAACGATGCACGAATCTTTAATCAAAGATTTTGGCATCAATAAACCAAAAATTGCGGTATTGGCATTGAATCCACATTGTGGGGATAAAGGGGTTATTGGCAAAGAAGATGATGAAATTATAAAACCAACAATTGCTGCAATTCAAGAAACTGGGAAGCTAGTTTTTGGGCCATATGCCGCAGATGGTTTCTTTGGAAACGCAACTTACAAACAATTTGATGGTGTTTTGGCAACCTATCATGATCAAGGTTTGGCACCTTTTAAAGCGCTTTCTTTTGGAAAAGGAGTTAATTTTACTGCAGGTGTGAGTCATATTAGAACCTCTCCAGATCACGGAACAGGTTTCGATATCGCAGGGAAAAACCTCGCAAAATCGTCATCATTTGAAGAAGCATTATTCACGGCAATAAAACTATTTAGAAATCGAGGAGAATACAAAGAATTGACAAAAAATCAATTACAAATTAAATAAACAACAAATCATTTCTTTTTTTTAGATAAAATCTTGTAGAATTACATTTTTTTGTATCTTTGCACGCTCAATTGACGATTGATAATGAAAGACTTGAAACAATTCAACATCCCATTTGTAGGATTAAGCGAAGGAAATCATGATTTTACTTTCAAAATTGAGAACGAGTTCTTTGAATTTTTTAATTTTGATGAATTTAAAAGTGTAAATATTGATGTTACATTAAGTTTTTTAAAAAAAACAACACTTTTAGAATTGGTTTTTAAAGCAAAAGGCACTGTTGAAGTTCCTTGTGATGTAACCACAGAAATGTATCATCAAAAAATTAAAGCAAAATTGCCATTGGTAGTAAAATTTGGTCCTGAGTATAATGAAGACAATGAAGAAATTTTAATACTATCATATGATGCATACCAACTAAATGTAGCACAATATATTTACGAGTTGATTGTATTGGCGGTTCCAAATAAAAAAGTACATCCAGGAGTTTTGGATGGAACCATGGAATCAGAAACGCTTAAAAAATTAAAGGAATTAGAAATAAAAGAAGAAAATACTGCTGAAGAAGTAGACCCAAGATGGGATAAATTAAAGAATTTACTAACAGAAAAAAAGAGATAAAATGGCACATCCTAAGAGAAAGATTTCTAAAACCAGAAGAGATAAAAGGAGAACACATTATAAAGCTGCAAACCAGCAAATTGCAACTGATCCAACAACTGGAGAAGCTCATTTATACCACAGAGCTCATTGGCATGAAGGAAAATTATATTACAGAGGTCAAGTTGTTTTAGAAACTGCTGTTGCGGAAGCATAAAAACCTTTTAAATTATACTCTTAAACCCTCACTTTTGAGGGTTTTTTTGCGTTTTTTAGCTTAAAACAACTCAAAATTGGTTCATTTTACCCCAAAAGTGTGATATTTTCATTACTTTTGAAATTCTAAATATTGGTTCAATAAACATTCAACTATGAATAAAATCACTGCAGCCATTACAGCAGTAGGAAAATACGTACCTGAATATGTATTAACAAACAAAGAATTAGAAACTTTTGTTGATACAAATGATGAATGGATTACTACAAGAACAGGAATTAAAGAACGAAGAATTTTGAAAGGCGAAGGTTTAGGAACGTCTTATATGGCAATTAAAGCGGCACAAGATTTATTGCAAAAATCAAAAATAAATCCTGAAGAAATTGATTTGGTGATTGTGGCAACTGCTACTCCAGATTTAATGGTGGCTTCAACAGCAGTATATACAGCTACAGAAATTGGTGCTATAAATGCTTTTGCATACGATTTGCAAGCAGCTTGTTCTAGTTTTTTATACGGAATGTCTACAGCCGCAAGTTACATTGAATCAGGAAGATACAAAAAAGTTTTGCTCATAGGAGCGGATAAAATGTCATCGATTATTGATTATACTGACAGAGCAACATGTATAATTTTTGGTGATGGGGCAGGAGCTGCATTATTTGAACCAAACACAGAGGGTTTTGGACTGAAAGATGAATATTTGAGAAGTGATGGAATAGGTAGAGAATTCTTAAAAATGGATGCAGGAGGTTCAATCCTACCAGCTTCAGCAGAAACTGTAAAAAACAAACAGCATTTTGTGTATCAAGAAGGCAAAACTGTTTTTAAATACGCAGTTTCAAATATGGCTCATGTCTCTGAAAAAATGTTAGAAAGAAATCATCTTACCAAAGATGATATTCAGTGGTTGGTTCCGCATCAAGCAAATAATAGAATTATTGAAGCAACCGCAAATAGAGTGGGTGTTGCTGCTGACAGAGTTATGGTAAATATTCACAAATATGGAAATACAACTTCTGCAACCTTACCTTTATTATTGGCAGATTATGAAGATCAATTAAAAAAAGGAGACAATTTAATTTTTGCTGCTTTTGGTGGTGGCTTTACTTGGGGAGCTATTTACTTAACTTGGGCATATAATTCATAAAAATAAAACAACTAAATAATCATAAATTATGGATATCAAAGAAATTCAAAATCTTATAAAATTTGTAGCAAAATCTGGCGCAAGTGAGGTAAAGTTAGAAATGGAGGATGTAAAAATCACTATCAAGACAGGACCTGGTTATACAGAAACTACCTATGTGCAAGCGGCTCCTGTAGCACAAGTTGTCCCTTCAGTTGTTGCTCCCGCAGTGTCTCAATTAACCACAGAAACAGCTGCTCCAGCATCAGAAACAGCAGAAAATACATCAAATTATATCACTATAAAATCTCCAATTATTGGAACTTTTTACAGAAAACCCTCTCCTGATAAACCAAACTTTGTAGATGTTGGTTCAGAAATTAATGAAGGAGACGTGCTTTGTATGATTGAAGCTATGAAATTATTTAATGAAATAGAATCTGAAATCTCTGGAAAAGTTGTTAAAGTTTTAGTTGATAACGCATCACCAGTAGAATTTGATCAGCCATTATTTTTGGTAGACCCTTCTTAGTTGAAGTTAGAAATGGAGATGTATCAAAAAAATTAGAAACATCAATTAAAAGTTTACAAATCTAATATCAAAAAAAGATGTTCAAAAAAATTTTAGTTGCCAACAGAGGAGAAATTGCTTTACGTGTTATACGAACCTGTAAAGAAATGGGAATCAAAACAGTAGCTGTCTATTCTACAGCAGATGCCGAAAGTTTGCATGTTCGTTTTGCAGATGAAGCAGTATGTATTGGACCACCTGCTAGTAGTGAATCTTATTTAAAAATGTCGAATATTATTGCAGCTGCCGAAATCACAAATGCTGATGCAATTCATCCAGGATATGGTTTCTTATCAGAAAACGCTAAATTTTCTAATTTGTGTGAAGAACACAAAATAAAATTCATTGGTGCAACAGGCAGAATGATCGATCAAATGGGAGATAAATCCAATGCAAAAGCAACTATGAAAGCTGCGGGAGTGCCTTGTGTTCCTGGTTCTGATGGAATTATTCCTGATTTTGAACAATGTAAAAAAGTAGCACTTGAAACGGGATATCCGGTAATGTTAAAAGCTTCTGCAGGTGGTGGAGGTAAAGGAATGCGTGCTGTTTGGAAACCCGAAGATTTAAAGAATGCGTGGGATTCTGCAAGACAAGAAAGTAAAGCTGCCTTCGGAAATGACGACATGTATATGGAAAAATTAATTGAAGAACCAAGACATATCGAAATTCAAATTGTTGGAGACGCTTATGGAAAAGCTTGTCATTTATCAGAAAGAGATTGTTCCGTTCAAAGACGTCATCAAAAGTTGACTGAAGAAACACCCTCTCCATTTATGACTGACGAATTGAGAGAAGCAATGGGAAATGCAGCTGTAAAAGCAGCCGAATATATCAATTATGAAGGTGCAGGAACAATAGAATTTTTGGTTGATAAACACCGAAATTTCTATTTTATGGAAATGAATACACGTATTCAAGTAGAGCATCCAATTACAGAAGAAGTAATCAATTATGATTTGATTAGAGAGCAAATTTTAGTAGCTTCAGGGGTGCCGATTTCAGGAAAAAATTACTATCCTCAAATGCATTCTATCGAATGTAGAATCAATGCCGAAGACCCTTATAATGGGTTTAGACCTGCTCCAGGAAGAGTAACTACGTTTCATGCTCCAGGAGGTCACGGAGTTAGAATGGATACACATGTGTATGCAGGTTATATGATTCCGCCAAATTACGATTCTATGATAGCAAAGTTGATTGTAACTGCACAAACTAGAGAAGAAGCGATCAATAAAATGAAAAGAGCGCTGGATGAATTTGTAATAGAAGGTATCAAAACAACCATTCCTTTTCACAGACAATTGATGGATCATCCTGATTATGTAGCTGGAAATTATACCACAAAATTCATGGAAAATTTCGAAATGAAATAAAGAAATGGATTCCTAGAAATACATAAAAGAGAATACTTCAAAAAAGTGTTCTCTTTTTTTTATCTTTAAAATTTTAATTATGGATATGAAAATAGACGGAATTGATAAAATTATTATCAAAAGTTTGGTGAATGACGCAAGAACACCCATTTTGAGTATCGCAAGAGAGGTTGGGATTTCTGGAGCTGCTATTCATCAGCGATTGCGAAAACTAGAAAAATCTAACTTAATTGAAGGGTATAAAATGGTTATCAATCCCAAAGCTTTGGGATACACAACCACTGCTTTTGTGGGTATTTTTTTAGAAGCATCCAATCTATATTCATCTGCTATTAAGAGATTAAAGGAAATTCCTGAAATTGTAGAAAGTCACTATACGACTGGTAATTATGCAATTTTTATTAAGATAATGTGTAAAAATAATGAAGATTTAATGCATCTTTTAAACAAAGATATTCAAAATATCAAAGGTATTTCTAGAACAGAAACCTTTATTTCTTTAGATCAACAGATTGATAGACAAATAACTAACTAAAAAAACCTCAACAGGATTGTTGAGGTTTTTATTTGTACTGAAGGCGGGACTTGAACCCGCACGAACATTACTGCTCACTGGATTTTAAGTCCAGCGTGTCTACCAATTCCACCACTTCAGCATTGGTATTTTTTAAGAACAGAGCGAAAGACGGGATTTGAACCCGCGACCCTCACCTTGGCAAGGTGATGCTCTACCCCTGAGCTACTTTCGCAGACTTTAAAATAAAGCAAATAAGCAATTGCTTATTTTGCTCCCCCTCTTGGGCTCGAACCAAGGACCCTCTGATTAACAGTCAGATGCTCTAACCAACTGAAAGCTACGCTATACTTGAATTTCAAAGACTTTGAAATGTTTAATCTGTCAAATGTCTGTCAAAATGAAAGTAAATTATCCAAAAGTAAAGCAAGATTCAAAGCAAAGAGTGTATGTGGATTTCACTCAAAATGGTAACCGCTATCGCATTTTCAATGGTAAGCGAATTAATAATTCCATTTCTCCGAATTCATTCCCTATCGAACAACGTTTAGAAATGGGAAATTTATTAGCTGCTGAGGTTTATAAATTTCTTAATAGTGGAATGAATATTACTGAATTTGAAAAATCTTCGTTAATAAAACCCTGTATGACTGATAAAGAATACTTGACTGCTGCTCTTGATATTAAGTTAAGAGGTAATTATTCTGAAAAGTATAAATCTATGTTGGAATTTGTCTATAACATTATATTAAGGGCTTTAAGGGGCGATTCTATAGGCTCCAAAGACGTAAACTATATACTGAGTTCGTATAGCTCAGAAGTGTCTTACAACACTATAAAAAGACATTTACAAGTATTGATTAATGAAGCTGTAAAACTTGGTATGAATGAAAATCCTATGAGAGAAATTAAAGCTAAAAAAAGTAAAGCAAAACTTCATAAACCCTATAGAGACATAAAAGAACTTCTAAGTGAGGTTAAAAGTTATAATAATAATCTCTACCTATGCTGTTTATTAACTTATGGATGTTTACTTAGACCTCATAGAGAAATTAGAGAACTTAAATGGCAAGACTTTTCTGAGGATTTGAGTTTTATAAATTTAAGTGGTTTTAGAAATAAATCAGGTAAAAACAGAATAGTTCCTGTACCTATTTACATAAGAGAGTTACTTGTTAAAGGACAACCTCAACACAATATATTCACAGGCACTATAATACCTTTAAATGAAGACTATTTTAAGACACTTTGGGGGCGTTTTAAGAGGGTTTCCAAACTGCTCGAGCAAGACCAAACGCTTTACTCTTTTAGACACTCTGGAGCTATAGAAATATTTAAAAGAACTGGCTCTATAACCAAGCTACAGAAGGCTATGGGACATTCTTCTATAAATGTAAGTCTAACCTATTTACGAGGACTTGAGGTAGCTGAACTGAAAGAAGAGGATATGCCTGTTTTATAATAAGAGTTTAATAAAATTCTTTTGTTTTGTCTATATATAATTATAACATAAACTAACATATGCCATTTAATTCAGAAAGTGCCGTTTTAGGAGGTCAAAAATCCAAGAGAGGTAAAAGTTTATCTCAAAAGATTAAATATCAGTTAACAAATGTAGCAGAAGACTTGATTAAATCTATTGAGATTACTTCTTTAAATGATAGAGACAAAATAGCCTACTTGAAAGCTATTATGCCATTTATACTGCCTAAAAATGAGAGAATAGACTTTAATCAAATGCCAACAGAGTTTCAGATTGAGATTATTAAATAAAAAACCCCAACGTTAAGTTAGGGTTGCTTATTGTAAGTATAACTATGTTTAAAAACGTATTGCAAATCCCATAAGGATTCCAAGTTCTTTAGATTCTAACCCATAAGTAGCTGTTGGATTGAATTCAACACGATTTCCTATTTTAACTCTGTAACCTGCACCTAACGAGGCTCCATCACCAGCAGTATCCGTTAAAGCATATTCTCCATACGCGAACCAAGAATCCGTTAAAAAATAACGAGCAACTGCAGATATCGCAGCATCATATTGCCAATCTCCAAATCCTAATCCTAAACGGGCACCCGCCTGAAGTTTGTCGGTAAAACTATAAAATGCCATTGCATTAACTGTACCTCCTGAATAACCGTCTCCAGATATGTAAGCAAGATTAGAATCTCCTTGAACAGTCCATTTAAAATCACTTGCATCTTGTGCATTTACATTTAAGCAAGCCATTAAAAAAATTGTAATTAATAAAAATTTTTTCATAAATAAAATAATTTAGATTGTTATTATAGCGTCAAATATATAAATAAATAATTTATATACTAATTTTTTAGTTAATTTTTAATGATATTAATAATTACAACCGATTATTGTTAAAAGTAAAAAATCAAAAAATGATTTAAAAGATTCCTTGGAATTGAAATATTTATGGTAAAAGTTCTTAAAGAAATAACATTTAAAATAAAAAGAGGTTCCGGAATAACTAATTTAAAAAACTTAATATGATTAAACTTATAATAAGGTTATTTTGTTTAAAGCAAAATGAAAATTTTACCAAAATTAAAGCGGCCTTACTTTTTATTTGAATCATACTGTTTTTGCATCCTTTGTTTTACTGTAGAAGAGATTTATAATACTTTGATAAATATTAGCTAGTTTAGGGTGGTAATTTTAATGCTTTTTAATTATTCTCTGACAAATAATTTATCTATGACTTGAACTCCTTTACCTTTTTGAATAATTTGATTGTCATCTACTTTTTCAAAAATATATGAGGTTGTGGTTGACTGATAAGTTATATCAATAGCATATCTTGTATTAGTTATTTGCTCTTGGACATCTGCAAAAATAATATCATTGGATGAAAATAATTTAAGATTTTCCTTATTGCAACTAGACATCGCATAAATTATTTGACATAAGTCATCAATCTTAAATTCATAACCCATCCTCATATTAAATCTCGACAAATCTTTATCTATCCAAACACCCTGAATCCATTTTGGTGGATTAATAGAAAGATTTTTAGAAGAAATAGTTCCTGTATCTTCACAAGAAATCAATAAAAAAGTTAGTGATAGTAATAATAATTTTTTCATATCAACGATAATAAGTTAAGTTCAGGCATCGCAAATGTAAATTAATTGAAATCAAAATATCCAAAAATCTTTAAATTTATATATTTGATTTGTATGTCTTCAAACTAAAGTGGAGTTTTGTTAATAGAGTGTTTAGTTACAAATTCAAATATAAAAGATTTTTATCACACTCTCTTAGTTTTGACTAAAATCAGTACACTTTTTGCTGACGATTTACAGACTAAAAATATCGAAGGATTATCGGTTTAGTTACATCCAGAATTTAACCTAAACAAACTATATTCTGGATTTTCAAAATATACTTCCCCTCCATCACATTTAAATGCAACAGGAGTTACCAATTCGTTTCCAAAATGTAAATCAACAGTCAGCACATTATCTTCAAATGTGTAAGGATTGGTTCTTGGAATATGATTTCCGTCATTAGCTTCGTATGAGTTGAATAATGCATTACAATCTCCTTGTACACAATAATAAGTGTAACGCACCCCATCTTTAAAGAGATACATTGTGTTGCTAACAGTTGCTTGAGTTAGCCATTTACCTTCTATTGTGTGTTTTGATAATAGATTATCTTCTAAACTATCATCACTGCTACAAGCGAAAATTAATAAAACAAAAAGTAAAAGTAGTTTTTTCATAAAACAAACATAATAAATAGTAGTTAAATTTATTGAAAATTAGTTGTTTTTAGTAAACAAAACAAAAAGGGAAGCTATTAAATATTAAAATATTTTAGTTTATTGATATTATGGAATTGTATGTCTTCAAATTTAAAGGGATTTTTGTTAAGAGAGTATTTAATTAATAATTTAAATATAAAAGAATTTTAACATAGTCTCTTATTTTTTGTCTAAATCAGTACACTTTTTGCTGACGATTTACAATCACAACAAATGCATACTATAGTTGGGTTGAAGCTAATGAGTCATCTATTAATTTTGAATTGCAAGAGACTGAAATTAGAAGTAGACATATAGAACAAAGCATTAAAGACGATGTTTGGAATAGAGATAATGGCAAGTGTGTAGAGTGTGGGTCTAATGAAAAATTAGAATTTGACCATATCATACCTTTTTCAAAAGGTAGTTCAAATACCTACAGAAATATTCAGTTATTATGTGAGCCTTGTAATAGAACTAAATCAGACAAGATAGGATAGTTAATTTATATTGATTATTTTTAATTCAAAACTTCCAATTTTAATTTAGCCTAAACAAAAAAATATTCAGACATTGAATAAAGATATACTTTTAGAAATAATGGAACAGATTTAGAAAAAAAACTAAGAGACTATATTAAAAATAAAATTATTTTTGAATTAATAACTAAACACTCTCTTAGGAAAAGTCCACTTTAGTTTGAAGATAAACATGGTACTCAATTTTACGTTTTACAATAGCTATTTTCTTTAATCTTTCACGTTCTTTCAAGATTAATTCTCCTCTTCCAAAATAGACATCAGCGGGTGTTAAGTTGTTTAATGATTCATGATAG
>Ga0102812_10001857_pt1 | contig 14420 bp, 13 predicted proteins | sample ColrivemetaGS713_FD_79334 | JGI IMG/M metagenome (GOLD analysis project Ga0102812, IMG submission 79334) | Estuarine microbial communities from the Columbia River estuary - Flood tide ETM metaG S.713 | ecosystem: Environmental > Aquatic > Marine > Intertidal zone > Estuary | place: USA... | reverse complement strand
TTGGTGACGAAGTTGTAGATGCCGCCGACGCCGTTCTCATCGCCCGGGTACCAGTTCTGCACCGTCGAGTACTTGATTTCAGCGCGTTCCAGGCAGACCAGCTCGACCACCGCCGCGTGCAGCTGGTTTTCATCGCGCATCGGTGCGGTGCAGCCTTCCAGATAGGATACGTAGGCATCGTCCTCGCACACGATCAGGGTGCGTTCGAACTGCCCGGTGTCGCGGGCGTTGATGCGGAAGTAGGTCGACAGTTCCATCGGGCTGCGCACGCCTTTGGGAATGAACACGAAACTGCCGTCGGAGAACACCGCCGAATTCAGCGCGGCGAAGTAGTTATCGCCCGGCGGCACCACCGAGCCCAGATATTTCTTGATCAGCTCGGGATGTTCCTTAACCGCTTCCGAAAACGAACAGAAAATGATGCCTTTTTCCGCCAGTTCCTTCTGGTAGGTGGTTCCGACCGAGACCGAATCGAACACGGCATCGACCGCCACCCCGGCCAGACGGGCGCGCTCATGCAGGGGCACACCAAGTTTTTCGTAGGTGTCCAGCAGTTCCTGCGGCACCTCATCGAGCGAGGCGTATTTCTTTTTCGGCGCCGCGAAATAACTCACCGCCTGGAAATCGATCGGCGCGATGTCAAGCTGCGCCCATTGCGGCGGGGTCATGGTCAGCCAATGCCGGTAGGCTTTCAGCCGCCATTCGGTCAGCCATTCGGGCTCTTCTTTCTTTTTCGAAATGAAGCGCACCACATCCTCGTCCAGACCCGGTAGCAAGGTGTCGGATTCGATGTCGGTGACGAAGCCGGCCTCGTAGCGGCGCTCGAGCTGGCGTTCGATTTCGGTGCGTTCGGTGGCCATGCTTATGCCTTCGCCAGTTTCAGAGGGATGGATTTGCGGCCGTCACGGCCGAGTTCGGCGATGCTGATGCTGCGTAGGGCATCGGCGATGACATCATTCACCTTCTGCCATTGGCCCTGGATGCCGCAATGCGGTTCGTGTTCGCATTGGCTGTGTTCGCCGCTGCATTCGGTCATGCCGAGCCGGCCTTCCATCGCTTCCACCACCGCGAACAGCGAGATATGCGCCGCCGGTTGCGCCAGACGATAGCCGCCCTGGCTGCCGCGGAAGGCTTCCACCAGTCCCGCCCGAGACAGCGGCTTGAGTACTTTGCTCACCGTCGGCAGTTCGAGTTTCGCCATTTCCGCCAGTTCGCTGGCGCTAAGCACGCGCTGCGGCGCTTTGGCCAGGCAGGCCAGCAGCACGGTCGCGTAGTCGGTGAGTTTGGTGACCCGCAGCATGTCAGTACGCTACCGTCGGATTCAGGATGTAGCGTCCGCTCAGGCTGGCGCTGGCCAGCACCTGTCCGGCCATCACCGCGCACGCGGATTCGCCGGGAATCGGCTGGCCGTCGGAAAAGGCATTGGATGTCAGGCGCATGGCGTTCTCCAAAGTGGACCAAAATTGTACTGTATTCGGCGCCGAGTGGCAATCCGCGCTTGGCAAGGCCGGCAATCTTCGCCACAATAGCGGCTCACTCGGGAAATTCTATGTCCAGCAAATTCGAAGTCCGTCGTTCCAAAATCCATGGCAGCGGCGTATTTGCTGCGAAAAACATCAAAAAAGGCGAGTTCATCATCGAATACAAAGGTCTGCTGTGCAGCCACGAGGAAGTCGATGCCGCCTACGACGGCGAAGATGAAACCGGACACACCTTCCTGTTCACCCTGAATGAAGACTTCGTGGTCGATGCCAACATCAAGGGTAATGAGGCCCGCTGGATCAACCACAGCTGCGATCCGAACTGCGATTCCGAGCATGTCGATGCCGAAGACGGCAACAAATCCAAAGACCGGATTGAAATCAAGGCCCTCCGCGACATCAAGGCCGGCGAAGAGTTGTCCTATAACTACGGCATTCGTCTGGGGGGGCGTCACACGCCGAAGCTTAAGAAGCTCTGGGCCTGCCTGTGCGGCAGCCCGAAATGCACCGGAACCATGCTGCAGCCGAAGCGCGGGTAAGCGCTAGATCGGCTAATGCGGTCACTGCCGTCATTAGCGTTGTCATCGGCAATCAGGTTGGTCATGGCGATGACCGGGTTGCGGCCCCGTTCAAGCCAGCGGCGTCCTGTTTGCACAGATTCCGGCACCCAAGCCATGGGTCATGCCTTATCATATACAAACCCGTCTTTCGATGCCGATTGCCTGCCGCCATGCCCGAATCCGCCCCTGCTTCCGATTGGATCGTGCTGAAATTCGGCGGGACCTCGGTGTCGCAGCGCCATCGCTGGGACACCATCGGGCACCTGATGCGCGAACGCGCCGACGGCGAAAACGCCAAAGTGCTGGTGGTGGTATCCGCGCTGTCCGGCGTCACCAACCAACTGCAAAGTGCCATCGACCGTGCCGACAATGACGCCTCTTTGGCCGATCTCGAACACCAGCTGCGCGAACGCCATCTGGGTTTCGCGCGCGAATTGGGCCTGAATGCCGAGGCGGTATTGGCCGAACGCCTGAATTCCCTGCATGCCTTATTTGCCGATCCGCGTCGCCTGGCCCGCGCCTTCGACTGGCAGGCGGACGTGCTGGCGCAGGGCGAGTTGCTGTCTTCCACGCTGGGTGTCGCCTATCTGCAGACGCAAACCCTGCCAGTCGCCTGGCTGGATGCGCGCGACTGGCTGCACGCGGTCAGCCTGCCGAACCAAAGCGCCTGGGCCGCGCGTCTGTCGGTGTCCTGCGATTATCAGGGCGATACCGACTGGCGCTCGCGTTTTTCCGGCAACGCTCCGTTATTGATTACCCAAGGCTTTATCGCCCGCGCCAACGATGGCGGTACCGCGATTCTCGGCCGTGGCGGCTCGGATACGTCGGCCGCGTACTTCGGGGCGCTGTTGCGTGCGCGCCGGGTCGAAATCTGGACCGATGTGCCCGGCATGTTCAGCGCCAACCCCCGCGCGGTGCCCGAGGCCCGGCTGCTCAGCCGCCTCGAGTACCAGGAGGCGCAGGAAATCGCCACCACCGGCGCCAAGGTTCTGCATCCGCGCTGCATCCATCCCTGCCGCGATCTGGGCGTACCGCTGTGGATCCGCGATACCGAACGTCCGCAGATGGCCGGGACCTGCATCAGCCGCAGTGCCGAGCCGCATCCGGGCGTCAAGGCCATCAGCACCCGCAGCGGCATCGTGCTGGTGTCGATGGAATCCATCGGCATGTGGCAGCAGGTCGGCTTCCTGGCCGATCTGTTCGCCTGCTTCAAAGCGCACGGTCTGTCGGTCGACATGATTTCGACCTCAGAAACCAACGTCACCGTATCGCTGGATCCTTCCGATAATCTGGTCAACTCCAATGTGCTTGATGCGCTCTGTGCCGATCTGGCTAAGGTCTGCCGGGTCAAGGTCATCACGCCCTGCAGCGCGGTCACCCTGGTCGGCCGCGGCATGCGTTCGATGCTCGACCAGCTCACCGACATCTGGGCCGAGTTCGGCCGTGAGCGCGTGCATCTGATTTCGCAAAGCTCCAACGACCTCAATCTCACCTTTGTGGTCGACGAGGACATCGCGCAGGATCTGCTGCCTACTCTGCATGCGCTGCTGATTGATTCCGGCGCCATGCCGATTGCCGAGACCGATATCTTCGGTCCGAGCTGGCGCGACATCGCCCATGGCCTCAGCAAACCACTGGTGCATTGGTGGCAGTCGCAACGCGAAACGCTCTGTGACATCGCCGCCGCGGACTCTCCGGCCTATGTTTATCATCTGCCCAGTGTCCGCAAACAGGCCGATGCGCTGTGCAGCATCACATCGCTCGAACGCCGTTTCTACGCCATCAAAGCCAATGCCCATCCAGCCATCCTGCGCGAGTTGGAAACGCGTGGCTTCGGTTTCGAATGCGTCTCGGCGGCCGAACTGCGCCATGTCAAAGCCGTATTCCCCGAACTTCCGGCCGAGCGTGTGTTGTTCACGCCCAGCTTTGCCAGCCGCGCCGAGTATGCCGAAGCACGCACGTTGGCCGAATGGATTACCGTTGACAGCCTGTATCCGCTGCAGCATTGGCCGGAATTATTTGCCGGTCGCAAGTTAGTGCTGCGCATTGATCCGGGTTACGGACTGGGCCATCATGCCCACGTGCGCACCGGCGGCGAAGACGCCAAGTTCGGTCTGGCGCTGGCCGATCTGCCGGCGTTTTGCGCGGTCGCTACAATAATCAAGGCCGAGATTGCCGTGCTGCATGCCCATGTCGGCAGCGGCGTGAGTGATTGCCGTCATTGGGCGCAGTTGTTCGCCCAGCTGGCGCAACTGGCCGAGGATATCGGTTCGGTCAAAGCCATCAATGTCGGCGGCGGTTTGGCTGTGCCGTATTCGGACACCGAGACCGAATTCGATCTGCCGGCACTGGCCGCCACGCTCGCCGAGCACGCCGCGCAATGGCCGCAATACGCGATTTGGCTGGAACCTGGCCGCTATCTGGTGGCGCAGGCTGGCGTGTTGCTGGCGACCGTCAGTCAGGTCGTTGACAAACTTGGCGTGCGTCGTGTCGGTCTGGATGCCGGCATGAACGCATTGATGAGGCCGGCCTTGTACCAATCCAAACACCGCATGGCCAATCTCAGTCAGGCACCCGATGCGCCCACGCAGCGCGTGGATGTGGTCGGTCCGATCTGCGAGTCGACCGATGTGCTGGCACACGCCATCACACTGCCGAAGGCCACCGCTGAAGGCGATGTGCTGCTGATCGACACCGCCGGCGCTTACGGCTATGTGATGGCCAACCAATACAATCAGCGCGCCCTGCCGCGTGAGGTGATTCTCGATGTCTGAGTATGTGTTCAACCGCGACACGGTGCGCCGCTTCCATTTCACCGATTGTGCCTTCGATGCCGCCACCGGCATCGCACGCCTGGACTACGCCTTCGATACCGGCGGTATGTTCTCCGAAACCATTACCTTCCCCGGCGCGCCGTTCACGCTGGATGCCGCGCGTACCGCGGCCGTGCAGTCGGCGCTGCGCACCCTGCATCTGATCGCCGGCGTCAGCTATTACAAAGCCGCTGTGCCGAAAACCATCGTGCTCGATGCCTACGCCATCGATGCCGGCACCGCCGCTTTCCTGACCGAGGTCTATGAAAACGGTCTGGGTGAATTCGCCTATCGCAACGGACTGAATCTGCGCGGCAAAATCGTCTTTCCTGCAGACGCCCCGACGCCGGCAAAAGCGCCGGCGGCCGGGCTTCCCACGCATGCGCTGGTTGCCATCGGTGGCGGCAAGGATTCACTGGTTTCGATCGAAGCCCTGCGCCGCGCCGGTATCGCACAGACGGTGACCTGGATCGGCTCGGCGCCGTTGATACGCTCCTGCGCCGAACGTACCGGGTTGCCGCTGCTGAACATCAGCCGGCAGTTACCGTCGGAGCTGTTCGCCATGAACAAGCAGGGCGCACTCAATGGCCACATCCCGGTCACGGCGGTCAATTCCGCCATCCTGACTCTGGCTGCACTGCTGCACGGCGCCGACCAGGTGGTGTTCTCCAATGAACGTTCGGCCAGTTACGGCAGCCTAATCGAAGGCACCGGCGAGGTCAATCACCAATGGTCGAAAGGCTGGGATTTCGAGCGCGCGTTCGCCGCGCAGGTGCGCAGCCATATCGCCGCCGATCTGAACTACTACTCGCTGCTGCGTCCGTTTTCGGAATTGGCGGTGGCCCGCCAGTTCGCCAAGACCGATTTCTACGATGCGCACTTCTCCAGCTATAACCGCAATTTCCATATCCTCGGCGAGCGCCCGGCCCAGCGTTGGTGCGGGGTCTGTCCGAAATGCCATTTCGTGTTCCTGGCCTTGGCGCCGTTCATGCCCAAGCCGCGACTGATGACCATCTTCGGCCGCAATCTGCTGGATGAACCGGCGCAGATTCCCGGCTTCGATGCCCTGCTGGAATATCAGGACCACAAGCCCTTCGAGTGTGTAGGCGAGGGCCGCGAATCCCGCGCCGCCTTGGCGGCGTTGGCGCAGTCGCCGAGCTGGCGCGAGGATGCCATCGTCCGGCGTTTCGCCGACGAAATCCTGCCGCAACTGGACGCTTCCGATTTGCCGATTGCTCCCTTGCTGGTACCGGTCGAAGAACATGCCATTCCCGAAAGCCTGTGGACCGCATTGCGTGAATCCTTCCGCGCTTAAGGGCCAGTCCATCGCCATCTGGGGCTACGGCCGCGAAGGCCGCGCCGCTTTGCAGTATCTGCGCACGCGTCTGCCCGGACAGCCGCTTACCGTTTTCTGCAACGCGAGCGAAGCGGATGAAATCGCCGCGCTCGGCGATGCCGGCATCGTCTGCCATAGCGAGCCCGGCGGCGATGATCTGGCCGCCTTCGATGTGGTGGTGAAATCACCGGGCATCAGCAAATACCGGCCGGAAGCCCTGATGGCGCAGGCCAAAGGCACGCGCTTCATCGGCGGCACCGCCCTCTGGTTCGCCGCCCATCCCGATGCGCGCACCGTGTGCGTGACCGCCACCAAAGGCAAGAGCACGGTCAGCGCGCTGATTGCGCATCTGCTGCGCAGCGCCGGCAAACGCACGGCCCTGGTCGGCAACATCGGCACGCCTTTGCTGGAAACCATGGACTGGAGCGAGCAGCCGGAATTCTGGGTCATCGAGATGTCGAGCTACCAGACTTTCGAAGCGGTTCGGCCGGAAGTGGCGATGATGTTGAATTTCTACCCGGAACATCTCGACTGGCATGGCAGTCTTCAGGCCTATTTCGAGGATAAATCGGCGCTGATTACAAAATCGCAGGCCCGCCATGTGGTGCTCAACGATGAAGCGCCAGGGGTTGCGGCGCTGGCGGACGGTTTGGAAGCCGAGGTGCACTGGTTCAACACCAGCGTCGGCTGGCACGCCAAGGGCCACACGCTGTACCGTGGCGATACTGCAGTTCTGGATCTGCGCGAACTGCCGATGCCGGGCCAGCATAACGCCGGCAATGTCTGCGCGGCTTTGACCGCCATCGATGCCCTTGGTCTGGATGCGGCGGCACTTGCGCCGGCGGCAAAACACTTCCGGCCCTTGCCGCACCGGCTGCAGAGCCTGGGTGAGAAAAACGGCATCCGCTATGTCAACGATTCCATCAGCACCACGCCGTTCGCCAGCATCGCGGCGCTGGAATGCTTCACGGCGCAGCCGGTGGCGATTCTGGTCGGCGGTTACGACCGCGGCCTGGACTGGGACGCGTTCGCCGAGTATGTGGCCGTACATCCGCCGAAAGCCATCATCGCCATGGGTCAGAACGGCGCCCGCATCGCCGAGTGCCTGCGCGGTATCAATACACCCGGGTTCCATCTGTCGGAAGCCGCGGATCTGTCCGATGCCGTGCATCAGGCGCAACAGACTTTACCGGAAGGCGGAGTGGTGTTGTTATCGCCCGGTGCACCGAGTTTCGGCGTCTATGCCGATTATGTCGCGCGTGGCCGGCATTTCGCGGAAATCGCCGGATTTGATCCGAATGCGATCAGCAAGATTTCCGGATTGGGTCTGGGTTAATCCTTGTTCTTGCGTCGCACATGCGACACGACATCGAAGGCTGCTCCGAACGCCACGCCCAATGCGAGGCTGAGGGCGAGCTGACCGTACAGCGCACCGAACGCCACACCCAGTGCTGCGCCGACTCCAATTCCGTTTCCGGCCGGTATTTTGGTTTTTTTATCGGATTGATTTGGCATGGCTTTAGTGGTTCCGTGCAACCGAATAGTTTGCCAGGTCCGCCAGCGCCTGTTTCCAGGGGCTGGCCGGCAGCACCTGCAAAGCCGTCTTTGCCGATTCGGCATGGAAGCGGGCCTTGTCCGTGCAATAGCGCAGGCTTTCACTGCGGGTGATGGCCGAAAGGACTTCCGGCATGGCCGTCGCGTCGCCGGTGGCGATGATCAGACGCAGGCGTGCGCGCACATCGTCCTCGGCCAATCCCAGGGCATGGATGAGCGGCAGGGTGGCTTTGCCCTCGGCCAGATCATCGCCGAGATTCTTGCCCAAGGTTTCCGCATCACCGATGTAATCCAGCACATCATCGGCAATCTGGAAGGCCATGCCCAGATGCAGGCCGTAAGCATCCATGGCGGCACAGGCTGAAGCATCGGCGCCGGCCAAATGCACGGCCAGCCCGGTGGCGGCACTGAACAGCTCAGCGGTCTTGCGCTCGATGACGTCCAGGTAAGCCGCTTCATCGGTGTCTGGATTGTGGATATGCAGCAACTGCAGGACTTCGCCCTCGGCGATGCGGTTGGTGGTGTTGGCCAGGCGCTTCTGGATGGCCATCGAATCCAGACCGACCATCAACTGGAAGGCCCGCGAATACAGGAAATCGCCGACCAAAACGCTCGGGGCATTGCCCCAGAGCGCGTTGGCGGTCTTGCGCCCGCGCCGCAGGTCGGATTCATCGACAACGTCGTCATGCAACAAGGTGGCGGTGTGGATGAATTCGATGATGGCGGCCAGCGCGGTGTGGTCCTGCCCGGTGTAACCGGCAGCGCGCGCGGCCACTACGGTCAGCATCGGACGCAGACGCTTGCCGCCGGCGGCGATGATATGTTCGGAAATCTGCTTGATCAGCAGAACGTCCGAACGCAGTTCGGCCCGAATCAGGATGTCAACCGCGGCCATTTCGTCCCGGGCCAGAGTCTGGATGGATTCAATGCTCATAAATCAATTACTTAAGTTTCAGGAGTCCCGTCCAATTATAGGACTTCCGACCCGCCTAAGGGGGAAATTCGGACACCGGCAGAAATGCTTTGGGATATTGCCGGTTGAAAGCTATACTTAATCTGACTCTACACCCACTTTTGAAAGGAACCCGCCATGGCTCGTGGCATCAACAAAGTCATCCTCGTCGGCACCGTTGGCAAAGACCCGGAAGTCCGTTATTTCCAGTCCGGCGATGCCTATTGCACGCTGTCGGTGGCCACTACCGAACAATGGAAGGACAAGGCCGGCGAGAAGCAGGAAAAAACCGAATGGCACCGCGTGAAGTTCACCCGCAAGCTGGCGGAAATCGTCGGTGAATACGTGCGCAAAGGCCAGATGATTTATGTTGAAGGCAAGCTGGAAACCCAGAAGTACACCGACAAACAAGGTATCGAACGGTACAGCACCGATGTCGTCGCCAATGAAATGCAGATGCTCGGCGGCAAGAAAGAGGGTGGTGATCGTGGTGGCAGCCGGGAAGACAGCGGCTGGTCCAGCGGCGGTGATAAATTCAGTACCCCGAAGCCAGCATCGCGTGCAGCCCCGGCAGCGGTTGCCGCACCGGCCGACAACGATCCGTTCGGCGACGACGTACCTTTCTGATTCAGCCGAACAGCTTCCAAAGAAAAAACCGCCCATCGGGCGGTTTTTGTTTGACTAGGATTGGCCGAATTCAAGACCGTTCGCGGGTCAGTCGGGTGAGCAACGGCGATAGGATCAGCAGCACCACGCCGGCGATGACGCCGATCCACATCATATCGCCGAAGACATCACCATAAACACCCAGTGCCTTGACTTTATCGATGCTGCCATCCGGGTTGGGATCGATCGATGCCCAAGTACCAAGGCGGCCGGCGATCATTTCACCGAAGGCGGAAAAAAGGAACCAGGCACCCATCATCAGTCCGACCACGCGTGTCACGGACAGGGTGGTGACTGCCGACAGGCCGATCGGTGACAGCATCATCTCGCCGATGACCATCAGGGCGTACGCCAGCACCAACCACCACAGGCTGACCAAACCCTCTGCGCCGGGAGCGCGGCTGGCCATCATCAGCACGCCGAAGGCCAAACCCAGAAACACCAGTGCCCAGCCGAATTTAGCCGGCAGACTCGGATTCAGGCCATAGCGGTCGAGTTTCGGCCAAAGCCAGGCAAATATGGGGCTGAAGGCGATGACGAAAATGGCGCCGATGGAGGTGGTCTGCCCGGCCGTCCACTCCACACCGAAGGTGCGACGGTCCATGACCCGCTCAGCAAACGCGACCCAACTGCCGTAGCTCTGTTCATACAGACCCCAGAACAGGGCGCTGATAACAATCAAGGTCATCAACACAATCATGCGGCCCCGTTCGGCGGCAGTGATGCCGGAGAACAGGAACTTGAAGAACCAGACGAACAGGCCCAGGCCCATGACCACGGCGACCACTTCGGTCATGGTCACTTCATGGCCGCCGGCGATGGGGCCGAGGAAGCTGAAGTCGACCTTCATCTGCAGGACTTGCCAGACCACCAGCACCGAGAAGCTGCCAGCCAGATAGATCCACCATTCGCGGCTGATGCCGGCAAACCAGGGAGCCGACAAGGCGGCCGGATTTGGCGGCTCGGCTTGTCCGGCCAGATGTTTCTGGCCGAGCACGAACTGCACCAGTCCCAGCGCCATCATCACGCCGGCGAGACCGAAGCCGTAACCCCAGCCGATTTTTTCGCCGATATAGGCCACGATCAGCGAGGACAGCGCGGCACCGATGTTGATGCCCATGTAAAAAATGGTGAAGCCCGAGTCGCGGCGCGGATCATTGTCGGCATAAAGCCGGCCGACGATGGTGGAAATATTCGGTTTGAGAAAGCCCACGCCAACCGCGATCAGCGCCAGCGAGGCGTACATGATCTGAATGGCAAAGGCGTCCTGGTTGGCTTGACCGGCAATGCCCTGCGCCGGCGTGCCGGTATAGGCCATGCCCAACTGTCCGAGCACGAGCAGCATTCCGCCGAAAACCACCGCTTTGCGCATACCGAGCCAGCGGTCGGCCAGGGCACCGCCGAGCAGCGGCAGAGCATAGGCCAGGCCGGCGTAGGTACCCAATAGCAGATAGCCGTTGTCATCGGTAAACAGGTGGTACTTGGTCAGATACAGGAACAACAGGGCCTTCATGCCGTAGAAGGAAAAACGCTCCCACATTTCAGTCATGAAACAGACGAAAAGGCCTTTGGGATGGCCGAAAATCTGGGATTGCTGGGCGAGGGCGGTATCGGTCATGGGGCGGATCCTGACAGTGGTCAGTCATCAGTATAGCGCCGGATGGAGTACCATAACCGGGTGTTCCTGCGAGGTTTATCGATGAAAGCGCGACTGCTCCTTCTGGCCCTTTTGGCCCCCTTTTCCGCCGTTGGTGCGGATGCCGTCAAGGCTCCGCTGACCATCCGTGATCTGGTCGCTTACGAGCGAGTTTCCTCACCGACTTTATCGCCGAACGGCCGTTTGGCGGTGTTCTCCGTACGGCAGACGGATCTGGCCGCCAACCGCGGCAAAACCGGTCTATGGATTGAGGATCTGTTTGCCCGGGATGCCGCCCCGCCGGTGCGTTTCACCGCCGAAGGTCTGAACGTCAATTCGCCCAGTTTTTCGCCCGACGGTCAGAACGTCTATTTCCTGAGCGCCAAATCCGGCAGCATGCAATTGTGGTGGCAGGCCGTGGACAGTCAAACGGCCGTGCAGATTTCGGATCTGCCGCTCGACATCGGCTCCTACAAACTGTCTCCGGATGGCAAGCACGTCGCTTTCAGTCTGGAGGTGTTCACCGATTGCGCGGATATCGCCTGTACAAAACAGCGGCTGGATGCCAAGGCGGCCAATAAAGCCAGCGGCATGCTGTTCGACAAACTGTTCATCCGGCACTGGGACACCTACGCCGATGGCCGCCGCAATCAATTGTTCATCGCGCCGTTGCAGAACGGAAAACTCGGCACCGCCGTGCGTCTGGCCAATGTAGATGGCGACATTCCCTCCAAGCCTTTCGGCGACGCCAGCGAATACGCCTGGGCCCCGGAGGGCAAGTCGCTGGTTTTTTCGGTACGTATCGCCGGAAAAACCGAAGCGTGGTCAACCAATTTCGACCTGTACCATGTGACGGTCGACGGCAAAGCCGCGCCGCGCAACCTGACCGCAGGCAACAAGGCCTGGGACACTTCGCCGGTATTCAGTCCGGATGGCAAAACCCTGTTTTACCGCGCCATGAAACGCCCGGGCTTCGAGGCCGACCGTTTCGCCATTATGGCCATGGAATTGGCCAGCGGAAAAGCCCGTGAAGTCTCAGCGCGTCTGGACAACGCCGCCGAGTCGCTGGCCATCAGCGGAGACGGCAAGACTCTGTTCACCACCACCCAGGACACCGGCGAAATGCCGCTGTTTGCCATTGATATCGCCAACGGCGAAGCCAAGCTGCTTGCCCGCGATGGCAGCGTGCGCGAATTCGCCGTAGCCGGCGACCAGGTGCTGTTCACCCGCGACCGCCTCGATTCGCCGGCGCAGCTGTTCCTGACCGATGCCGACGGACGCAGCGAGCGTCAGGTCAGCGTCAATAACCGCGATGCCATCGCTAAGACTGCTTGGGGTGCGTTCGAGCAATTCCAATTCATCGGCTGGAACAACGAAACGGTGCACGGCTATGTGGTCAAACCGGCCAATTACGTCGAAGGCCGGAAGTACCCCATCGCTTTCCTGATCCACGGCGGTCCGCAGGGCAGCTTCGGCAATGGCTGGAGTTACCGCTGGAATCCGCAGACCTACGCCGGTCAGGGCTTCGCCGTGATCATGATCGACTTCCATGGATCCACCGGCTATGGCCAGGCCTTCACCGATTCCATTTCCGGACACTGGGGTGACCGTCCTCTGGAAGATCTGCAGAAAGGCTATGCGCATGCCCTCGAGAAATACCGTTTCCTCGATAGCAGCCGTGCCTGCGCGCTCGGCGCAAGCTACGGCGGTTATATGGTCAACTGGATCGCCGGTAACTGGCCCGAGCCCTGGAAGTGTCTGGTCAACCATGATGGCGTGTTCGACACCCGCATGATGGGCTATGCCACCGAAGAACTGTGGTTCACCGAGTGGGAAAACGGCGGTACACCGTTCGATGTGCCGCAGAACTACGAAAAATTCAATCCGGTCAACCATGTCGCCAAGTGGCGCGTTCCGATGCTGGTGGTGCAGGGCGAGCTGGATTATCGGATTCCACCGGAGCAGGGTATCGCCACTTTTACCGCGTTGCAGCGCAAGGGTATCGAAAGCCAGCTGCTGCTGTTTCCGGATGAAAACCACTGGGTGCTCAAACCGCAGAACAGCATTCAGTGGCACGATACCGTTAATAGTTGGTTGAAACGATGGATTTCAGTGGATAAACCTTAAAAAGTTATGCCGCCACTGCCCGTAATGCCGTTTTAGCCACCAACCAATGCATGGGCAGGGTCATCAGAATCCAGATCATGTTGCTTTGTCCGCCAGTGGAACCGAACTTCAGCAGCATGGCGAGCACCGCCGACAAAGCCACCGCTTTGACCGCAAGCAGATAGGCCTTGCGGCCCCATTCCGAGCGCTTGCGACCGAAATACAACATCAGGGCAAGCCAGGCCAGCGGGCTGAACAACAGCAGGTTTTCATTGGCGTACATAAAGCGATGCTCGGTAAATGCCCAGATCAGTGCCAGCAAGGTCCCGATCAAACCGCAAAGCCCCCAAAATCCGAGCTGCAGCGCCGTCGCCAAACGCGGCGCGCGCCGCAGGGTGAAAAAAAATGCCGCAGCGAAGGCCAAGCCGATGGCCGTCGCGGTCAGCGACCATTGCGGCAATTCGGCCGGTGGTGGTGGCAATGTGTCCGGCAGCACCGGCTGTTCGGACATTACCAGTGGTCTGTCGTGTGGCCCCTTGGCTTCGCGCAGACTCTGCTGCAGGCGCATCGGAATGAACGCGTCCTGCCAGCGGTTAAGCGGTTTGTCGCCGGCACGGCCCATTGCCAGATCGAAGCCAAGAGCCATCCATTTCGCCGGCCAGGCCAGTCGTACGGATTCCGAGCGGTAGGTGTTGCCCAGCGAGCTGGCGACCATCTGGCGTTTCAGTCCACCCTCGAGTGCTTCATCGAGGACGTCGCGGACCTGGGTCGCGCAGTTGTTGGTGAAATAATCGTAGCGATACCGGGCATTTTCCGGTTTGGCCAGAAATTCCAGCCGTGCCCGGATGTTCTGTTTCTGGGGCTCATCCAGATCCAGCCATTGGATGCTGACCCCGCGTCCGGCGCGGCGGTAATAGTCCAGGTCCTGTTCCAGCGGCAATGCCGCCAAGACATAGTTCATCCGGCCTTTGACGAAATTGCCGGCGAAGCCGGATTCGGTCGGATCGAAAAAGCCGAAGTTATAGGACATCGGACGCTTTCCATCATCGATGACGATGGCGTTGTGGCCGAAGCGCTCCCAGAAAATAGCGCCCGGCTGCATGGTCATGACACCGACCCGGAATTCAGCCAGCGCCTGACCGGCCAGCAAAAGGCCCAGCAGCAGCGTGCACCACCGGCGCACGGCTTTATTCCCCATGGATATTGACGATGAAGCGGTGGATCCGGCGCGAGTCGGCATGGCCGACCCGGAAATGGAAGCGGCCGAGGGTCAGCTCTTCGCCGGTTTCCGGAAGATGGCCGATGGCAGCGGCGAT
>Ga0102812_10001855_pt1 | contig 14433 bp, 11 predicted proteins | sample ColrivemetaGS713_FD_79334 | JGI IMG/M metagenome (GOLD analysis project Ga0102812, IMG submission 79334) | Estuarine microbial communities from the Columbia River estuary - Flood tide ETM metaG S.713 | ecosystem: Environmental > Aquatic > Marine > Intertidal zone > Estuary | place: USA... | reverse complement strand
TATATCTAGCTTGTCGCCATGTGCCATCACCTTGATCCTTGCAATACTTTAGATACGCTATGCCAACTATCAAGTAGTTGTATCGTGTTTTTCCTCCTGTAAGACCCAATTTTTTATACCATATTTTGTAGGTAGCCGGCATTATTTGCAAATCGCCGTTGGGGATTAGATAGTTTAAATTATTGGGTTTTGGCCATTTACTTTCATTTCTTCCTACATCTTTTACAAATCCAGGAGGAACACCCATCGCTGTCGCAATGGAATCAACCCAATCAAAAACAGATTTTGGTTGCAACTGATCAGTGCTGATAGTTTCATAATTGCCAGAGGGGTAATTACACGGTTTACGAATACCACTCGTTGAATCGTCTGTACATTGTATCCTTTGTTGAGTACCCGAAGGCATCAAAAAAGCAGCATTTGTTTCTAATGTCAAAAAAAACAATATGACTGCTAAACACATTTTCATTAGCCATTCATACTCACGAGAAACTCGTCGTTATTTTTTGTACCTTTCATGTAGTTAAGCATGGTAGTCATTGCCTCTTCAGGATTCATGTCAGCTAAATGGTTACGCATCACCCACATTTTTTGGAGCACCATTTTATCTAATAATAAATCTTCTCTTCGCGTACTAGAAGATACAATATCAATAGCAGGGAAAATACGCTTATTTGATAGTTTTCGATCTAATTGAAGCTCCATATTACCAGTTCCTTTAAACTCTTCGAAGATAACTTCGTCCATTTTTGATCCTGTTTCGGTAAGTGCTGTTGCTATTATAGTTAGCGAACCTCCGTTTTCAATATTACGTGCAGCTCCAAAAAAACGTTTTGGTTTTTGCAATGCATTGGCATCAACACCACCACTTAGTATTTTTCCACTAGCGGGTTGAACCGTATTATAAGCTCTCGCAAGTCTAGTAATAGAATCTAATAATATTACTACATCATGGCCACATTCTGTAAGTCTTTTTGCTTTTTCTAATACAATGTTGGCAAGCTTAACATGCTTATCAGCGGGTTCATCAAAAGTTGAAGCTACTACTTCAGCTTTTACACTTCTAGCCATATCTGTAACCTCCTCAGGACGCTCATCTATCAACAAAATTATCATATAAACTTCAGGATGGTTATGTGCTATTGCATTTGCCACATCCTTTAATAGGTTGGTTTTACCTGTTTTCGGTTGAGCTACAATAAGACCACGTTGTCCCTTACCTATAGGAGCAATGATATCCATTATTCGTGTAGAATAATTGTCTGATTTGTATTCTAGATTCAGTTTTTCGTCGGGGAATAAGGGTGTAAGGTGGTTGAATGCAACTCTATCTTTCACAAACTCCACGGTGCGGCCGTTTATGCCTAAGATATTAATAAGTGCAAAGTATTTTTCACCTTCCTTTGGTGGACGGATACTTCCTCTTATTGTATCTCCGGTTTTAAGACCGTTTTGACGTATTTGATTAGGAGCTATGTAAACATCATCCGGAGACGGTTGATAGTTATAATCAGCAGATCTTAAGAAACCATACCCATCAGATATCACCTCTAAAACCCCTTGGGTAGTTACTATACCTTCTAACTCTAGGTAGTTAATAAGCTTTTCTTCAGCTTCTTTCTTCGCTCTTTTTTCTTCATCAACTCTTTTTCTTTCCGCATCTTTTTCTAATCGCTCTGCTTCCCTTTCGGCACGTTCCTTGTCACGCGCTTCTTTTTCTTCTGGGGTTAGGCTTTTATTTGGATTCTGGTTTGAATTTTGGTTTGAATTTTGATTAGGATTGGGTCTTGGATTAGGCTTGGGGTTAGGGTTATTCGCTATTCTTTCCTCTCTGCTTATTTTTTCATTTTGAACCTCTTTTCCTCCTAAGTTAAGATTTTCATCTTTTCTAGGAGTTTCGTGTTTTTCTTTTCGAGGTCTTAAATTTTTAGAGGATGTTTTATCAGTATTAACCTTTTCTGATTGTTGGGAAACAGGAGTAATTTCTGTATCCGAAATTTCAGGTTCTATATCTTGTTTTGGCTTCTTAATTGGAGCCGGCTTTTTCACTCTTACTTGTTTGGGAGCATCTGTTTCTGAAGACGTTGAAGTTTCAATCTTTGCAACCTTAGCATCTTTAAACTTTTCTGGGTTTACCGCTTGGTAATCAAGTATTTTATAAATCAAGTCCTCTTTTTTAAGACCTTTGTGTGGCACATCGTATGTGTCAGCAATTTTGCGTAGTTCTGGAAGAACCATCTCTCCTAATGAAAGAATATCGTACATGTATTTTTTAGAATAATAATTTAAACTGTTTCGAGAAAAATATTTGGAATATTTCTTGAGAATTGCCCGAAAGGCTGTGCAATTGTACGTTAAAGATTGTAAATATACAAGCCCAGCGAACAGCGGTTCTCAAAAGAAGATTAAATCTGACGACGCATACTTGCGTAGATAAGCCAGATATAAAATCTAAATAATTACGTTGAATACTTTATAGCAAAGGTAGATAACAGCTAAAACGGCAATTATCTAATACAAAAAACAGTGTGCTTAAACCAAAAGACGTACCGGCTCTTCTAGCAAGTCTTGAAAAGTTTGTAAAAACTTTGCTCCACTCACGCCATCTACCACTCGGTGATCGCAACTAAGGGTTACCTTCATCACGTGACCTGGTCTCATTACACCGTTTTCTACTATTACCGTCTCCTTGGAGCTTCCTACTGCTAAGATACAAGCATCTGGCATGTTAACGATTGCAGTAAACTCATCTATGCCGAACATGCCTAAATTAGAGATAGTAAATGTATTTCCTTCCCAGTCCTTAGGCTGTAATTCTTTGTTTTTTGCTTTACCCGCTAGGTCTTTTACTTCCGTTCCGATTTGTGATAGCGATTTGCTATCTGCAAATCTTACAACGGGCACGAGTAGACCGTCTTCCACAGCTACGGCTACACCTATGTGCACGTGGTGGTTTCTTCTTATTTTGTCACCCAGCCAAGCTGAGTTTATATTTGGGTGTTTTTTAAGCGCTAATGCAACTGCTTTTATTACCAAATCGTTTACTGATATTTTGGTTTCGCTATACTCATTCATTCGGCTACGTGCTTCCATTACAGCATCCATTTTTATCTCTTTGGTTAAGTAAAAATGAGGAGCAGTAAACTTACTTTCGGCAAGTCGTTTAGCAATGGTTTTACGCATTTGAGTGATAGGCAAGTCATCATAACTTTCAACCCCTACACTAGCATAGCTAGCTGCCGGAGAAGCTTTGTAGTTTTCTATATCTTTCTTAATAATACGGCCATTGTCACCACTTCCGGCTACTGACTCAAGGCTAATTCCTTTGTCTTCTGCCATTTTTTTAGCAAGTGGCGAGACAAATACTCGTCCGTTATTGCTAGAGCTCGCTTGAACAGGTGCCGTAGTATTGTTTGTGCTTACTTCTTTCGCTGCTTCTGCTGTCGCAGTTGGCGCTTCAGGTTTCACCTCTTCAGAAGGAGCCGCTGGAGATTCATTAAGAAGGTGTGAAAAATCTTCTCCTTTTTGTCCAATAATCGCTATTGTTGTTTCTACAGGAACCGTTTCACCTTCTTGTACATTAAGGTGTAGCACTTCTCCTTTTTCAAAATTTTCCAATTCCATTGTAGCCTTATCGGTTTCTACGTCGGCGATCATTTGACTAGATTTTACGGTGTCACCTACTTTGACAAACCATGTTACGATGGTTCCTTCTTCCATCGTGTCACTCATTCTAGGTAATTTTATTGCTACAGCCATTTGTTTTGTTTTATCTTAAAGCGTCGCAAAACTAAACAACCTAGTTAAAATATTGTTGGTAACGACGAATAATACTCGAAATATTTATCGATAATAAAAACTTGCTTTGCAATCAAATGAGTCAATACGAAGATTTTTTAAAATATGTGTACGAAAATGGTGCTACCAAAACAGATCGAACGGGCACCGGTACTGTAAGTGTATTGGGTGGTCAGTTGCGTTTTGATTTATCTAATTCTTTTCCTCTAATCACAACCAAAAAAGTTCATTGGAAGTCTGTGGTATATGAGCTTTTATGGTTTTTAAGAGGCGATACCAACATAAAATACCTTACAGATAATGGGGTTAAAATATGGAACGAATGGGCAGATGAAAACGGAGATCTTGGCCCTGTATACGGCAAGCAATGGAGAAGTTGGGAGGCTCCTAACGGCGATAAAATTGACCAAATACAAAATGTACTAGATACCTTAAAAAATAATCCTGACAGTCGCAGAATTATTGTAAATGCTTGGAACGTGGGAGAATTGAATGATATGGCGCTAACCCCTTGCCATTGTATGTTTCAGTTTTATGTTGCTAATGGGAAGTTAAGTTGCCAGCTTTACCAGCGCAGTGCCGACTTATTTCTGGGAGTGCCATTTAATATTCCTAGTTATGCGCTTCTTACCCTTATGATAGCGCAAGAATGCGGACTCGAACCCGGTGAATTTGTACATACTTTTGGTGATGCACATATATACAGTAATCATTTTGAACAGGTAAAAGAGCAGTTAAGCAGAGAGGAAAGACCCTTTCCGACAGTAAGGTTAAACCCGAACAAAAAATCTATTTTTGACTTTGACTTTAATGACTTTGAGCTTGTAGGTTATGACCCGCACGCCAGAATTAGTGCGCCTGTAGCAGTTTAAAACATCACTAATTTACTCAGCGTATTCTTGTCGCTTTTCATCACATTTTTATCTATGCGGCCCTGATAGCCATATAACCTTGCACTAGCAGTATGTTGCCATATATCCCAATTGTATCTGGGTGTATTCTTATAATCGCACAGCCATAATGGGTAGTTATCGAAGTTTCCCTTCAGGTATTTAGCGTATAAATGTGGATGCGTATAAATGATAGGCTTAACCCCATAATATTGCTCTATAATGGTACAAAAACTTCTGATTTCACTTATAACTTTGCGTTTATTAGGAAGGTGTCTACTGGTGTATTCTACATCTAACACAGGAACCATATTGCCTTTTTTAAGACCGGCATGCTTAATAAATCTATATGCTTGGCTTCTGCCACTACTTGTAAAACTCATAAAATGGTAGCCGCCATGAAGAATGTTATGCTTCTCCAAATTTCTTTTGTGCGTCTTGTACAATGGATCTAGAATCGTAGTTCCTTCGGACACCTTTACAAACACAAAATCTGGCTTGTTACGCCTTACCATGAGCGACCAGTTAATATTGCGCTGATACTTAGAAATGTCTATCCCCCAGAGCTTCTTTCCTGCAAGGGCGGTAAAAAAAGCATCTTTTAACTCTTCTTTCTTTTTTTGAGTAGCAAGTTGGATGATCGCATTAGTATCTACTTTGGATACTTCTAAGTCGATGGATGCTGTGACACATTCCAATCCTTGTGTATGACAGATTGCTTGCTCTTCTGGTTCTATTTTGAAAGACTCAAAAAACATAACAAGTGCCACCGCTCCCAAACACATGAGAGCTATCGATTTGATTATTTTCAACGTTCTATTTTGCACCAAACTTACCATTCCTTAGTTCACTGCAATCAACAACATCTTTATAGTCTTAAAAATTGTACAGAAAAGTGAATATATCTTTAGGAAGTATAGAAGGCTAGCTCAGCTTATTTAATATTCCTATTGCCGCTTCAGCTATAACAGTTCCGGGACCAAAAACAAAATCAACTCCATTTGCATATAAATACTCATAATCTTGCTCGGGTATCACACCTCCAGCTACGACTATGACGTCTTCCATTCCTTGTTTTTTAAGTTCACGTACTACTTCGGGCATAAGCGTCTTATGACCTGCAGCTAAGGAAGATACGCCTAAAATATGAACGTCGTTTTCCATGGCTTGTTTAGCAACCTCTGCCGGTGTTTGAAAAAGCGGTCCTATATCTACGTCAAAACCCAAATCAGCAAAGGCTGTAGCAATTATCTTGGCACCTCTATCGTGACCATCTTGACCCATTTTAGCTACCAATATACGAGGTCTTCTCCCGTCTTTAACAGCAAAAATATCTGCAGCCTTGCGCGCTGCTATTACGGTTTCATTGTTTTGCACTTCTTTCAAATATACGCCACTTATGGTAGCATTATTCGCTTGGTATCTGCCAAACACTTTCTCCAAAGCAAATGACATCTCACCCAGCGTTACCCTTGCTTCCGCAGCATCAATACAAATTTCCAAGAGATTTTCATCCGTTGATGCAGCATTTTCCAGTTTCGTTAAAATACCTTCTACCTGTGCATTGTCTCTGGTAGACTTAACCTTATTAATTCTATCGATTTGGCTAATGCGCACTGCCTGGTTATCTACTTCCAAAATATCAAAGTCCGCTTTTTCGTCTACTTTAAATTTATTGATTCCTACGATAACTTCCTTACCTGCATCTATGTTGGCTTGCTTTATCGCTGCACATTCTTCTATTCTCATTTTGGGAATTCCGCTTTCTATAGCTTTCGCCATCCCTCCTAGTTCTTCAATTTCTAGAATGTATTCCCATGCTTTTTCTGCAAGTTCTTTGGTGTACGTATCTATCACATCACTACCTCCCCAAGGGTCTATCACTTTAGTAATGTCGGTTTCTTCTTGGATTATTTTTTGGGTGTTTCGGGCAATCTTGGCGCTAAAATCGGTTGGCAAAGCCATAGCTTCATCAAAGCTATTGGTATGTAAACTTTGTGTCCCACCAAAAACTGCTGACAGGGCTTCGATAGTTGTTCGGGCAACATTGTTATACGGGTCTTGTTCGGTAAGACTCCATCCACTTGTTTGGCAATGTGTGCGAAGTGCCATCGATTTATCGTCCTTGGGATCAAATGTTTTAATAAGCTTAGCCCACAATAGTCGGCCTGCGCGCATTTTGGCAATTTCCTTGTAAAAATTCATTCCTATACCCCAAAAGAAACTAAGTCTAGGGGCGAAGTCATCTATTGCTAATCCTGCATTTATACCTGTTCTCACATAATCCAGTCCATCCGCAATGGTGTATGCTAACTCCAGTTCTGGCGTGGCACCGGCTTCTTGCATATGGTACCCGCTTATGCTTATGCTGTTAAACTTAGGCATATTGGCGCTGGTATATTTGAAAATATCTGAAATGATGCGCATGCTCGGAGAAGGCGGATAGATATAGGTGTTGCGCACCATAAACTCCTTTAGAATATCGTTTTGAATAGTGCCAGCAAGTTGTGATTTATCAACTCCTTGTTCTTTAGCAGCTGCAATATAAAATGCCATGATGGGGAGCACTGCTCCATTCATCGTCATACTCACAGATATATCGCCCAATGGAATTTCATCAAACAATAATTTCATGTCTTCAATACTATCGATAGCAACACCTGCCATTCCAACATCACCGGTAACACGAGGATGATCGCTGTCATAACCTCTGTGTGTAGCCAAATCGAACGCTACCGAAAGTCCTTTTTGTCCTGCAGCAAGATTACGTCTGTAAAAGGCATTGCTGGCTTCGGCTGTACTAAATCCTGCGTATTGTCTTATGGTCCATGGACGCACTGCATACATGGTTGAATAAGGACCACGGAGATAGGGCGGAATACCTGGTTGCGAACCCATTGATATAAAACTAGAACCTTTACTGCTTGCGTCATTTTCATTTGAATCTTGGATGCGATTCAGGTATTCATTCGTTAGTTTTTCTAAAAACCAACTTCCGCTCGCAGCGTCTTGGATATCGGCCATGTAACTTTCACTTTTAAGAAGCAAAAGGATATTCTTGGCTAATCTGAGACTTTGATTTGTATCTTGATGGTTAAAAGGTAAAATACAAATATGGTTAGCTCCTCCAATTATAGCTGAAGCTGCTGCTATGGTTTGTCTTACGAGGTTATTATGTGTAAACTCGTCATCGGACGCAGGAACTACTGCATTAATTTCAGTGTCTGGAAAGGCTATTCGAAGTGCCCTAAGTTTGGCTATATTTTCATAAAATAGGGTTCCCAATTCGAAATATACTTTGGTTTCATTTTGGGCTTTGATCAAGTTTTCTAGAAGCAATTGTCCGCCACTTTTTCCTAGTTCAGATAGGCTCGTAATCGTCTTTTCAACGCCTTCAAGCTCGCTCGAGGACAGCAGCGTTATCTGCCAATTGCTAGACAAGTTATTACTGCTAACTAAACTATTCTCTTCCGTATAATAGGGGTCTAATGATATGCCATCCGAAGTTGTGTACGTTAATTCTTGAAGGCTTTTCTCCTTTAGGTCCTTGGTTGCTTTTGCTTTCCAAACTGCTAAACTTGCTTTTGCAAACTCATCAAATGACAGTGTTTTATCCAATTGCATTATAACAAAGGTAGATAACTCTAAGATATTCGCCTGCGCTAGCGACCTATATTTAAATTAGCTTGGTAGGTTAATTAGAACCAATGTAACTTGTATACAATTTAAGCATGGCATTACACATACATAGGGACTTTCCTACATTTGCAATTCAATGTATACGAATATCATCTCAGAAAATCGTGGAGTAGTGCAGATCATCACTATAAATCGTGAGGACAAACTAAATGCGCTTAATGTAAATCTGATTCAAGAAATAGGGCAGGAAGTAGCTCGACTAAATGCTGAAAAAAACGTCAGAGGAATTATAATCACCGGGAAAGGTGAAAAAGCCTTTGCTGCGGGTGCAGACATTAGTGAGTTTGCTCATTTTAATGAAGCTGAAGCAAAAGAAATGAGCACCAAAGGCGGAAAAGTATTTAACAGTATCGAACAAAGTGAAATACCCGTTATTGCTGCCGTAAATGGCTATGCGCTGGGTGGTGGATGTGAGCTTACTATGTCTTGTCATGTGCGCATTGCGAGTGAAAATGCACTGTTTGGGCAACCAGAAGTAAATCTTGGTGTACCTCCGGGATATGGCGGAACACAGCGTCTGGCACAGCTCATAGGTAGAGGAAGAGCCCTAGATATGCTTATTACCGCAAAGTCTATAGATGCAATTACCGCATTGAATTATGGACTGGTAACACAAGTAGTTGGTCTTGCAGAATTGCTTCCTACATGTATTACTTACATAGAAAAGCTCGTAGGTAAATCGCCATTAGCTATTGCAGAGGTGATCAAATGCACCAATGCCTTGTACGAGAACCAGGACGGATTGGAATTTGAGGTAGACAGTTTTGCAAGAAGCTTTGAAACCCCTGATTTTAAAGAAGGCACCACAGCCTTCTTAGAAAAACGAAAACCCAATTACAGATAGGTTAAAATTATATTTTGGCATTCTATTTGTTCTTATCACACGGAACATTAATTTTGACACTTAATAAAAAAACAAAAATGAGAAATTTGATCTTACTATCAGCATTTGTATTTGGATTTACAGCGACAAGCATTGCGCAGGTAGAAACTACAAACGAAAAAATCACACTATCTTCTGAAGCGCAAGCTAAAATGACTTTAGAAAAAAATGAGCATGATTTTGGGACAATCGAAGAAGGTACTCAAGCAACTGTTACGTTTACATTTAAAAATACAGGTAATGCACCTCTAGTTTTAAACAGCGTAAAAGCTTCTTGCGGATGTACTACTCCTAAATGGACCAAAGAGCCTGTTGCTCCAGGAAAAGAAGGTGTAATTACTGCTACTTTTAACTCAAGTGGAAGACCAGGTAACTTTACAAAAACAATTACGGTAACCCACAGTGGTGAGGGAGGAACAGAGTTTTTAACAATACGTGGCAACGTTAATAAAGCAGCGCCAGTTGTAGCTCCTACAGTTGTAGCTCCAGAACAATAAAAAAATCTAACCCATAAAAAAAGCCTCGACTAACGTCGGGGCTTTTTTTATGGGTGCTTATGTATATCCAATAGCGTTTCAACAAAAGTCTACTTTACTTCTTCATAAAAGAAAAAGCCCTCAATTGGTACCTGAAATAATTTTGCCATTTTGAATGCTGTTGGTAAACTTGGATCAAATTTTTCCTTTTCGATCGCATTAATGGTTTGCCTCGAAACACCAATAATATCTGCTAACTGTTCCTGAGTTAAACCCTTTGATTTTCTGAGTTCAAGCACCTTATTTTTCATAAATACCTTTTTCTGTTTACCCTAAGAACGATGATATGAAAAACTCCCAAAAACAGAATAAGTTGGCTAATTTCAGCTTTTGAAGATATAATGTTACTCTGGCCTAAAAGAGAGAAGCTTAAGCCAACGACAACGACTGCCCCAAGAGTTAAACCCATTGCTTCTAAATGTATTTTGCGTTCAAGCTCATCATAATGATTAAATAATTTTCTGTTTGCCAAAATCATTAAAATTCCAATTAAAAGGTTAAAACCAATGGCGAGGGCCGTCCAGGTTGTGTTTCCGTCCCAAAAGAATTTTGGACCAAATGTCGCAATCGCTAAAGTTGCCACCCAAGTCCAAGTCCATAAAGCTGATTGTAAGGTTCTTTTTTGTCTTTCTTTTTTCATAATGTAAAGTTTATTTGACAAAAGTAGTACAGATTATCAAAATGTCAAGTCTTATTTACATAAAATCCTCCTTTAAGCGCCTATTCATCGCTAAAGTGTTTTCAATTCCTACTGATTTCAATCTGAAGTTCACTTTTCAAATTTCCATAAACGAACTTATAGCTTAATTACGGATGACTATAATTCATCCACTTTACCAAACCAGCCCGTGAGGCCACCCGTATGAATAGCAATCACTTTATCGCCTTTCTTTATATCTCCAGAAATACACAGCTTCTTTATGGCTAGCATCATTTTTCCAGTATAAACAGGATCTAATAGTATTCCGGTTTCTGATGTAAATTCTTTGATGAAATCCATCAGTTCTGGGGATGTCTTGGCATATCCACCGCAGTGAAACTCATCGTATATGGTTACGTTATGAATCCCATATACGTCCTGGAGGTCTTTGGCTATGTAGCCATTACCCTTTAGCACTTGTATGCCATACAACGGTGTCCTGTCATTTGTACTATCCATAAATTTTGAAATTCCCGCGATAGTTGTTCCTGTGCCACATGCCACAAACACCTTAGAGATTTCTTTTAACTCTATTTCTCTTAGTACCTCAAAACATCCTAGTGTGCCTTGCTCGCAAGCGCCACCCTCTGGTATAAAGAGCTTTTCCTCATAAATACCCAATTGGCGATTATGCTCTTTATATTCTTCTCGCGAAACAAATCTAAGACGCATACCATACATCTCGCACAGCTTTAAAACACCGTTTAGTTGTTTTGGCTCTTCTCCTCTAATAATGCCCGTACACGGTATTTTTAGTATCGCACAACTAGCAGCAGTAGCAACTAAATGATTTGAAAATGCACCTCCAAATGTTATGATTTCACGATAGGTAGTCTTGTCGTAATGACTTAAGATACCGGATAATTTACGCCACTTGTTGCCCGAAATTATAGGATGAATGAGATCATCTCGTTTTATATATAATTCTATGGCAGCGGCAGCGCTCCAAGCCGTGCGCACTTGATGCAATGGGCTAGGAATAGTAAGGTGATCTAAAATATCCATTTGCTACTATATTTCTGGAAAATGCAATTTAATTGTGGACCACACCATATCTGACTCATAGCCTTTTCCAATAGCAAATTGGGCTGCTTTATAGTTTTTTTGATATCCTTTTATTCCCCTTAAACTGTGTATTTTTTTGGTAAGAAGATCAACCAGCATCTCGTCATATTTATCCATATCTATTTCGTTGAGTCCTTTCTTGATACAGTAATCCGATATTTTTCTTTTTTTTAATTCCTGTACAATCTTGTTTTTGCCCCACTTTTTATAAGCAAATTTTCCTCGTACAAAAGCTAATGTAAATCGCTCTTCATTGATAAAATCCTGTTGAATAAGTTCGTAAATTAAGAGTTCTACATCATCTGGGATTAATCCGTAATTATAGAGCTTATCGCGTACTTCCTGATGACAGCGTTCTTGGTAGGCGCAATATTTAGCTATTAGACTTTTAGCCTGAGTGGGGGTATATTTCTTTTTATTCTGCTCTAACACTTGAAGGCTGCTAAATTAGTGTACAATAAGCCTATTTTTGTAATTCACTTGTACTCATTAACCGAAATAGCACAAATAGTAGGTGGTCAATTGCATGGTAACGGTTCGGTTATCATTCAAAATATTACCACTGATTCTCGTAAGATTCAACTTGCCGAATCTTCTCTTTTTGTTGCCATTATTACTCCTAAAAATGATGGGCACCACTATATAACCCAAACATTACGGCAACATATTGCGGGACTGTTGGTTAGCGAAAAACCAAAGGAAGAATCCAATTACATCTTGGTTACCAATACGCTAGATGCATTGCAAAAACTAACTGCGTACCACCGTAAACAGTTTTCCATTCCTGTTATCGCTATTACAGGAAGTAACGGAAAAACGATTGTGAAGGAATATATTAATCATTTGTTAAAAGATAAATTTGCGATATGCAGAAGTCCGAAAAGTTATAACTCTCAAATCGGGGTTCCCTTATCCGTTTGGCAACTTTCCTCTAATTTTTCCTTAGGTGTTTTTGAAGCAGGAGTATCTGAGCCCAATGAGATGGTGAGATTAGAAAGCGTTATTCAGCCCACTATTGGCGTATTTACGCATTTAGGCGACGCACATGCTGCTCAATTTGCTTCCGATGAAGAAAAATTGACTGAAAAACTTCAGCTTTTTACAAATTGTGACTTTGTAGTATGTCCAAGTAGTGAAGAGTTGGCCATAAAAGCACTTAATACTGGCGGGAAAAAAGTGTTCTCTTTCGGATATGATTCTACCTCTGATATAAACATAGCGCGTGGTGAAAATGGAGAGTTTACATTGAACTACAAAGCTGAAAGTACTTCTATTTATCTTCCGCAGTATGATAAAGCCTCAATTGAAAACGCCCTAACTGCATTAACTACGGCGGTAGCGCTCGGAGCCAAATTAAGTGATACTGCTGCGCGTATCTCCACGCTTCCTATAGTAGATATGAGGTTACAACATGTAGCTGGCATTAATAATTGTCAATTGATTTTAGATTACTACAATGCCGACTATCAGTCTACTGTAATGGCACTAGACTTCATGAAACAGCAAAGTAGCAAACAGTATGCTACCGTTATCATTTCGGATATTCAACAATCTAACGCGGGAGCCAGTGTATTGTATGCTAATTTAAATTTGCTCTTAAACGATCATTCTATAAATCAACTTATAGGCATCGGAAAAGATATAACAGAAGCGTCTCGTCTGTTTACACTACCAGCTACATTTTATCCGGATACGGCAACATTCTTAAAGCAACATTCTCTTTACGAGTTAAAAAATCAAACAATTTTACTAAAAGGAGCACGTCATTTTGCTTTTGAACAAATAGCAGAACGACTGCGGGTAAAAACACACCAAACGGTACTAGAGGTAAACTTGACTCGCATGCAGCACAACCTTAACATAGTTAAAAATAAAGTTGGCCCTCAGACAAAAATAATGGCTATGGTTAAGGCCTTAGCCTACGGCAGCGGTGGGTATCAAATAGCCAAACGTCTTGAATTTAATCAGATAAATTACCTTGGTGTCGCCTATACCGATGAGGCAACTGATTTAAAATCCTCAGGGATAGTATTACCTATTCTGGTGTTAAATCCCGATTTAAATGACCTTACACCTTACCTGGAGCAAAATATTCAACCGGTTATTTATTCCTTTGAAAGCTTTGAAAAAGTAAAAAATGCTTCGTTAAAAATTCACCTGGAGTTTGATACTGGTATGCACCGCTTGGGCTTTGATCAACATGATTTACCTCAATTACTTTCGCTTCTAAAAACAAATTCTAAGGTAGAAGTCGTTTCGGTGTTTAGTCATTTAGCCGCTTCTGATACCCGCGAATTAGACGATTTTACGAATCAACAAATTGCTATATTTACCTCTATTTGTGCAGCTATTGAAGCTACTCTTGGCAAAAGTGTGATAAAGCATATAGCCAATAGTGCTGGTATAGAACGTTTTCCTTCGGCAACTTTTGACATGGTGCGATTAGGTATTGGGCTTTATGGAATATCTCCAATTGATAAAGGCACTAAGCTGCTTCCTGTTAGCAGTTTTAAGACGTATATAAGTCAAATAAAAACGGTACCTGCCGGAGCAGGAATAGGCTATGGACAACATGATAAATCCCAGAAGGATAGACAGATAGCCGTTGTAGCCGTTGGTTATGGCGATGGGTATAGTCGTCTTTTTAGCAGAGGTAAGGGGAGTTTTAGCATCAATGGAAAAATGGCCTCTGTAGTTGGCAACGTGTGTATGGATATGACCATGTGCGATGTTACCGAAATCACTTGCCAAGAAGGAGACGAAGTAATTATCTTTGGAGATAGCCCAAGTGTGGATGAACTCGCTGCCACTATTGGAACTATTCCGTATGAAATACTGACTAACGTAAGTGAGCGTGTAAAC
>Ga0102812_10001839_pt1 | contig 14521 bp, 10 predicted proteins | sample ColrivemetaGS713_FD_79334 | JGI IMG/M metagenome (GOLD analysis project Ga0102812, IMG submission 79334) | Estuarine microbial communities from the Columbia River estuary - Flood tide ETM metaG S.713 | ecosystem: Environmental > Aquatic > Marine > Intertidal zone > Estuary | place: USA... | reverse complement strand
TCAGGCGGTGGAAGCCAAGGAAGGTGTGCCGATCCAGCGCGAGAACCAGACCCTGGCGTCGATCACCTTCCAGAACTATTTCCGCATGTACGGCAAGCTGGCCGGCATGACCGGCACCGCCGACACCGAAGCCTACGAGTTCCAGAACATCTACGGCCTGGAAGTTGTGGTTATTCCGACCCACCGTCCGATGATCCGCAAAGACGATCCGGATCTGGTCTATCTGACACGTGATGCCAAGTTCAAAGCCGTGGTTGAGGACATCCGACGCTGTTTCGATGCCGGTCAGCCGGTTCTGGTCGGTACCACTTCGATTGAAACCTCCGAACTGCTGTCCGGCGAGCTGAAGAAAGCCGGCGTGCCGCATGAAGTGCTGAACGCCAAGCAGCATGAACGTGAAGCGCAGATCGTGGCCAATGCCGGCGCCGCCAAGGCGGTCACCATCGCTACCAACATGGCCGGGCGCGGTACCGACATCGTTCTCGGCGGCAGCCTTGAGGCGGAATTGACCACTCTCGGCGCAGAAGCCGGCGATGCCGAACGCGAGGCCGTGAAATCGGCCTGGCAGATCCGCCATGAGGAGGTGGTCGCCTCCGGCGGCCTGCACATCATCGGTACCGAACGTCACGAATCGCGTCGTATCGACAACCAGCTGCGCGGCCGCTCCGGTCGTCAGGGCGATCCGGGTTCATCCCGTTTCTACCTGTCGCTGGAAGATAATCTGATGCGCATCTTCGCCGCCGACTGGGTACAGACCGCCATGCGCCGGATGGGCATGAAGGAAGACGAAGTGATCGAGTCCGGACTGGTCTCGCGCCAGATCCAGAACGCCCAGCGCAAGGTTGAGGCGCATAACTTCGACATGCGCAAGAACCTGCTCGAATACGATGATGTCGCCAACGACCAGCGCAAGGTCATCTACCAGCAGCGCAACGAACTACTGGAAGCCGATGACGTATCCGAAACCGTGCTGGCCATCCGCGAAGACGTGGTCGAGGAGCAGGTCCGTAAATTCGTGCCGCATGATTCCATCCATGAGCAGTGGAACTTGCCGGGTCTGGAGCAGTTCGTGCTCGAAAATTTCTCGGTCCGCATCGATCTGCAGGCCATGCTTGCCGCCTCCGATGAAATCGATGATGCCGCCCTTGCCGATGCCGTTCAAAAAGCGGTTGACGCCCATTTCGCCGACAAGGAAGCACAGGTCGGACCGGAGATGGCACGCCAGATCGAAAAGTTACTGATGCTGAACGTGCTGGACCAGACCTGGAAAGAGCATCTGGCGCGCATGGATTATCTGCGTCAGGGCATCCATCTGCGTAGTTACGCGCAGAAGCAGCCGAAGCAGGAATACAAGCGCGAGAGTTTCGAGCTGTTTTCGGAAATGCTCGACAAGGTCAAGCTCGATGTCACTTCCATGCTGGCGCGCGTGCGTGTGCGTGATGAAAATGAAGTGTCCACCATGGAAGAGGCCGATCGTCGCCGCCACGAGCAGCAGGCCAGCCAGATGAATTTCCAGCATCCGTCCGCCGGTTCGGCCAGCGCCGATGAGGAACTGGCCGATATGGGCGTGATCAGGGCTACCGGCCCGAAAGTCGGCCGCAACGACCCCTGTCCGTGTGGCAGCGGCAAGAAATACAAACAATGTCATGGGCAGATTGGATGATACGAAGAGCCGTAACCCCCCGCGTGGTGCCAGTTGCCGCCGGTGTACTGACCGATGCCAGCGGCCGTGTGCTTCTGGCGCGCCGCATCAGCGGCCGCGATCTGGCCGGTGCTTGGGAATTTCCGGGCGGCAAGATCGAACGCAATGAAACGCCGGAAGAAGCCCTCAGGCGTGAACTGAAAGAGGAACTCGGTATCGATGTCCTGGCCACGGAACCGCTGATGTCGGTGCCGCAGCATACCGGCAGCAAGAGCATCATGCTCGATGTGTTCAAAGTCACCAAATACACCGGCCAGCCGCGCGGTCTTGAAAACCAGGCGCTGGCGTGGGTGCCGAATAGCAAGCTGCGCTCCTATCCGATGCCGCCGGCTGATCTGCCGGTAGTGGCGGTGTTGCAGAAGCCGCCACATTACCTAATCACCCCAGAGCCGACTACCGACACCACGCGCTTCCTGCGCGAGCTGGATGCGGCCCTGGCTTCCGGGCAGCGTCTAGTGCAGCTGCGTGCCAAGACCTGGCAGGAAAAACCACTAAAAGCGCTGCTGACTCTGACCGTGGCGCTGTGCAAGAAGCACAAAACCCAATTGCTGATTAACGGGCAGCTCGGGCTTGCGCACGATTTCGACGTCGGTCTGCACCTGACCAGCGAGCAGCTTATGGCCTTGCAGTCGCGCCCGCTGGCCGCGCGTCTGCCGGTAGCGGCTTCCTGCCACAATCTGGAACAGCTCAAGCACGCACAGGCGCTCGGTCTGGATTTCGTGGTACTCGGATCGGTCAACAAAACCGCCAGCCATCCGGAGGTGGCGCCGATGGGCTGGAATACCTGGCAGGAAATGCGGGCTGAAGTGTCCTTGCCGATCTTCGCCATCGGCGGCCTGGGTCCGCAGGATGTGGCTGCGGCCCGTCAGCATGGTGCACAGGGTGTCGCAGGCATTCGCGCGTTCTGGCCGGATCTGGCCTGAGTGCCGTTTCGCTTATCCGGGAGCAGAAAGGCGGCCACGAGCCGCCTTTTTCATTTCTCTTGCATCGCCAAGTGCCGATACCGGACCAGCAGGCCCTGCGTCCATTGCTGCAGGCTGGTCAGGTCGCCGTCATTGATCAGCACATCATCGGCCATCGGCAGGCGGCCGGCGCTGTCGAGTTGCGCTGCCACCATCTTTGACGCCAGTTCCTGCGATGAACCGTCCCTTGCACGGATACGGGCGATCTGCAGTTCCGGCGGCGCTTCCACGATCAGCACCCGATCCAGCCAGGCGTAGGCGCGTGCCCGGCTTTGCGGGCCTAGCAGGGGAATGGCCACGGCTACAATTGTGCTTTCCGATGCTTCGCTGCGTTGTTGCAGGATCTGTTGGATGCGCGGGTGCAGGACGGTCTCCAGACGCAATTTGGCATCGGCATCGGCGAACACGAAGGCACGAAGAGCCGCGCGGTCGAGGGTGCCGTCGGACAGAATGAATTGCGGACCGAGCTGTGCGGCGATTTCCGCCAAGGCGGGCATGCCCGGCAAGACCAGTTCGCGGGCAATGTCGTCGGCATCGATGACGTCGGCGCCGCCCTGTTGCAGTATCCGGCAGACTGCGGATTTTCCGGCGGCGATGCCGCCGCTGATGGCGACACGAAAGGGCATCAGCGACCCGTGGCCCAGCTCAGGTAGAGATCGAGGAAATCGGCACTGGAAATGAACTGGATCCAGCCGGCGATGGCCAGATACTGCCCGAAAGAAATCTGGGTGTCGCGGTGCTTTGCGGTGGTGGCCAGCCAGATGCCGCCGATGATGGCACCGACCAGAGACGATAGCAGTAGCACCGGCAGGATCGCTTTGATGCCGCACCAGGCGCCGATGACCGCCAGCAGTTTGAAATCGCCCTCACCCATGCCATCCTTGCCGGTCAGCAGCTTGAACAGCCGGGTGACAGACCACAGGCAGAGGTAACCCACCGCTGCACCGAGAATGGCCGAAACCGGATCGACGAACAGGGTGATCAGGCTGGCGAGCAGACCGAGCCACAAGAGCGGCTGGGTAATCTGGTCGGGCAGCAGGGTGGTGCGCAGATCGATGCCGGACAGCACCACCAGCGCGGCGGTGAACGGCAGGGCGAACAGCAATTGCAGGGATATACCGAAGCGCCAGACACACAGCGCGAACAGAATGCCGGTGATCAGTTCGACCATCGGATACTGCCAGGAGATTGGGGTTTTGCAGGCACTGCACTTGCCGCGCAGCAGCAGAAAGCTCAGTAGCGGAATATTCTCCCAGGCCGACAGGGCATGACCGCAGTGCGGACAGGCCGAACGGCTGAGCACCAGACCAGGCGGCTTGGGCTCATAGACTTCCGGAAGGGTGAGAACCTCACGGGCCTCCTGACGCCAGGCCCATTCAAGACGGACCGGAAAGCGCAGAATCACCACATTCAGAAAGCTGCCGACCAGCAGGCCCAATCCGAACGTCAAGGCAATCAGCAGGGCTGGATTGGCCTGCAGGACGGCCAGCATCAAATGGTCGCCGCAAGCTTGAACACCGGCAGGTACATGCCGATGACCATGGAGCCGACCACGCTGCCGATGACGATCATCACCATCGGTTCGATCAGGCTGGACAGGGCATCCACTGCGTTGTTGACTTCCTGCTCGTAAAATTCGGCGACCTTGAACAGCATGGTATCGAGCGCGCCGGCTTCCTCGCCGATGGCGGTCATCTGCATCACCATGTGCGGAAACACGCCGACCTGTTTCATGGCGACGTTCAACGGGTAGCCGGTGGCCACATCGTCCTTGATGCGCATCACCGCGTTTTCATAGACTATATTGCCGGTAGCGCCGGCGACGGTGGCCAGCGCATCGACAAGCGGTACACCGGCTTTGAAGGTCACCGCCAGGGTACGTGAAAATCGGGCGATCGCCGAGTTATGAATGATTTGGCCGATCACGGGAATCTTGAGCAGAAGGCGGTCGACGAACTCGGCGAAGGCGCGCGAGCGTTTCAGGCTGTTGATGGTCAGAAACACGCCTCCGATAATCATCGCGAGAATCATCCACCACCATTTGATCAGGAAATCGGAAGCCGCGATGATCAGCTGGGTAAACGCCGGAAGGTCGGCACCGAAGCTCTTGAACAGGTTCTGGAAGGTCGGCACTACGAAGATCAGCAGAATCGCCGATACCAGGATGGCCACGGCGATCACCACGGCCGGATAGAACAGGGCCTTCTTGATCTTGCCCTTAAGTGTCTCGATGCTTTCCTTGTAATTGGCGATGGTGTTGAGCACGGTATCGAGCACGCCGGCATTCTCACCGGCGAACACCAGATTCTGGTAAAGCTTGTCGAAATACAGCGGATGCTTGGACAGCGCCTCGGAAAGTGCAGTGCCGCTGGCGATGTCGGAACTGATGTTTTCCAGCAGATTCTGCATGCGGATGTTCTTCTGACCGCCGGAGACGATACCGAAGGCCTGCACCATGGGAATGCCCGACTGCATCATGGTGGCGAGCTGGCGCGAAAATACCGCGACGTCCTGCGCACTGATGGTCTTGCCGGCCGCGCCGAACAGCGGCTTGGCCTTGGCCTTGACCTCCGGATTGGCGATGCCGCGCTTACGCAAATCCAACTTGAGTGCGGTTTCGGACTTCGCCGATTCTTCGCCTTTCATCTTGACGCCGCGCTTGTCGACGCCGGACCAGGTGAACTGCTTCAGGATGTCATCGTTACGGGCGGTACTTTTTCTGTTTTTTGCAGCAACGGAACGGGAGACGGCCATGGCTTAGTCCTTGCTCACTCGGTTGATTTCGGCCAGGCTGGTGAGTCCTGCCTTGGCTTTGATGAGGGCGGAGCGGCGCAGATCGCGCATCCCGGATTCGTGTGCGGCCCGTGCGATTTCAAGCGCATTGCCACCGGCGAGGATGATTTCCTGGATTTTTTCGGTCATCGGCATGACCTGGTAAATGCCGGTCCGGCCTTTATAGCCTTCGGTGCATTCATCGCAGCCGACCGGTTCGTAAAGAGTGATGCCTTCGTCGATGTCTTCCTGGGTGAAGCCTTCCTTCAGCAGGGCCGCGGGCGGCAATGGCGTTTTCATCGGGCGCTTGCAATCGTGCAGACGCCGGGCCAGACGCTGGGCGATGACCAGCGTGACCGAGGAGGTGATGTTATAGGGCGCGATGCCCATGTTCATCAGGCGCGTGATGGTTTGCGGAGCGTCATTGGTGTGCAGGGTCGATAGCACCAAGTGGCCGGTTTGTGCCGCCTTGATGGCGATTTCCGCGGTTTCCAGATCGCGGATTTCGCCGACCATGATGATATTCGGATCCTGACGCAGGAACGAGCGCAGGGCGGCTGCGAAAGTCATCCCTTTTTTGTTGCTCACCTGCACCTGGTTGATGCCGGGAACGCGGATTTCGACCGGATCCTCGGCGGTGGAGATGTTGACCTCGGGAGTGTTCAGGATGTTCAGGCCGGTATATAGCGACACAGTCTTACCCGAACCGGTCGGACCGGTGACCAGAATCATGCCGTAGGGTTTAGCCAGCGCCTCGAGATAGGTCTGCATCTGGTCGGGCTCGTAGCCGAGCTTTTCGATGCCGAGCTTGGCGGCGGAGTTGTCGAGTAGACGCAGCACGACCTTCTCGCCGAACAGGGTCGGCAGGGTGCTGACGCGAAAGTCCATCTGCTTGGTTTTGGACAGATTGAGCTTGATTCGGCCGTCCTGCGGCACCCGTCGTTCGGCGATGTCGAGCGCCGCCATCACTTTCAGGCGTGCGGCAATGCGTGGATGCAGGCCGATCGGGGCCTTGGCCACGACGCGTAGGATGCCGTCGGTGCGGAAGCGGACCCGGGACTCGGTTTCATAGGGCTCGAAGTGGATATCGGATGCGCCATGGCGGATGGCATCGGTCAGTTGCTTGTTGACGAATTTGACCACCGGTGTGTCGTCGGCCCGGTTGTCAGCTTTGTCATCGCGGAGGTCATCATCGCCGCCGACGGCCTCGAGGTTGACCAGCTCGTCATCACCGCTGTCATCGAGGGTGTCGGCCGGGTTGTTGTAGGCCAGTTCGAGCGCCTTGCGCAGTGCTTCTTGGGCGACCACCACCGGCTCGACGATGGAGTTGCTGGCGAATTTCACCGCATCCAGGGCATCACTGTTGGTCGGATCGGCAATGGCCACGAACAGCTTGCCGCCATGCCGCTGCAAGGGTAGAGCCTGTTGTTTATTGGCAAGATCTTCGGGAATCAGGGAGGCTAGGGACTGGCTCAAGTCCATCGCCGATAGGTCAAACAGGGGTAGGCCGAATTCCAGCGAAAACGCGCTGGCCAGCTGGGTGCTGTTGACCAGCTTCTTTTCGGCCAGATATTTTTGGATCGGGCGTTTGTCCTTGGCGGCTTCGGCCTGTGCCGAGCGGGCGTCGGCCTCGCTCAGGACGCCGTCCTGCACCAAGCGCCGGGTGATTCCGATAATTCCCACCAAATTCGCTGCAGATGCATTCATATTTGATATCTGGCTTTATGATTACCCATCTGAAGCTTACCGCAAAAAAACCTTTGACAAAAGGGATTTAGCTCATATCTTAAGGGAAAATTAAAGACAGGCCTGATCACAGATCAGGGCTTGGGGTCGCTTAAAGAGAGCAATACAGACCTTTAAAAATCGAAGCATATTCATCGAGCTTCTTTTATGCCGAATGAATATTAGAGTTAAATGTTTATGGGTGTGTGTCATGTATAGAACTTATGACAATCAAATTCAAGCAATAAGACCCCGTTTCCGGGGTCTTATAAGTTAAAACTCAGTTTATTTATGGACGGCAGTTGGCTGGGAAATACTTAGCTTCGCCGGCACCAATCGAGCAAACCCAAGTAATCGGATCTTGTGCCGTAGCTTGGGAAGGTGTCATTATGATTTGCGGCTGAGTTGTTGCGCCAGTATTTCTTGTTACAGCTGTAATTACACCATTCACGACGGTAACGCTCGCAACAAATGGAGTAACTTGGCTGGTATAGCCAGCTGCAGCATTATTGGTAATTGCCGTCGCTAGTACGCCCCTTGAAGCTGAGGTTTCAGCCACTGCTAACTTGGCAGGTGCCAGAGCAGCGATGCCTTCAGAAACGCGGGCGCGGATGGTGTAGTCCTGATAAGCCGGAATAGCGATGGCCATCAGGATGCCGAGGATCGCGATGACGATCATCAGTTCAATTAAGGTGAAGCCTTTTTGCATGGATTTCATAATGTATCCCCTTGGGAATAATGTTTTCGCTGGTAGGTGGTTACAAACTGCGGCAGCCTAGAATTGCAACTACCGTGGACTTGCCTGATTACGATGCGCTTAAGTTAGCGGGTTCGCAAGCGTTTTTTTCGAAACCGTCATCGCCAGCTAAAAATCTTTAGAAATAGGCACTTAATTCGAATATCAGCTGGACGTTTTGGCCGATATTTGGCTAAAAGTGACGCTTAGCGTCACATTATTCCATCCCCAGTTTTTCCATTTTGTAGCGTAATGCGCGAAAGGTGATGCCGAGTTGTGCGGCTGCTTTGGTCTTATTGAATCGACAGGCTTCCAAGGCCGCTTGGATTTGGGCGCGTTCGAGTTGTTCGAGCGCTTCCGGCAACGCCTTGGGAATGCCGGTGTCAGCCTCGTAGTATTCCGGGCGATTAACTTGCATATGCTCCGCTTCGATGACCGGCCCGGTGGCGAGCACAGTGGCGCGCTCGAGGATGTTTTCCAGCTCACGGACATTGCCTGGGAAGGCGTGTTGCAACAGCAAGGCTTCAGCCGCTGCACTGAGTCGCATCTGCTCCTGTGAACCACTGTGCTCGGTGAGCTCGGCTAAAAACGCACGCGCCAGGGGCAGGATGTCTTGGCGGCGTTCGCGCATGGGCGGTACTTGCAGCTCGATGACATTGATTCGGTATAGCAGCTCATGGCGGAAACGCTTACCGGTGGCTTCCTGCACTAGATTCTTGCGTGTAGCCGAGATGATTCGGATATCGATGGGTGTATCGACAAGGCTTCCGATGGCACGTATGCTGCGATCTTGGATGGCCTTATACAGCTTGATCTGAAATGACAGAGGCAAGGCATCCACATGGTCGATAAAGAGGGTGCCGCCCTGGGCCATTATAAACGCACCGGCCTTGCCGAAAAAAACCGTATCAAGTTGATCGGCTTCGATGGCATCGCATTGCACTTCCAGGAACGGTGCACGATTACGTGGACTTTGCTGATGGATTTTTTTGGCTACCACCTGTTTGCCGACACCGATTTCGCCGACAATCAGAACGGGAGCCAAACTGCGAGCGAGCCGCTGGATTTGCTCGCGGAGATGCTTGATGCTGCTGGATTCACCGACCAACTCTGAGGCCGCGGGACGTGATTGTTCACGCAGGGCTAGCGCCTGGTCCACCAGCTTGCGCAGGGTGCCAAGATCGACCGGCTTACTGACGAAATCATAGGCGCCGGCTTTCAGGGCATTGACCGCCGACTGCACGTCCCCGAAGGCGGTAAGCATCGCAATCGGCATGCTGGGAAAATGTTCATTGACATAGCGAATCAGATCGATACCGCTGCCATCACCCAGACGCATGTCGGTCAGGCAAAGATCATAGCGACTCTGATCCAAAAACAGTTTGGCCTGCTGAACGCTTTCGGCTGAAACTACCTGCAGCCCCATTCGCGACAAAGCCATGCCAAGTAGATCACGAATATCGCGTTCGTCATCAACAACTAAGGCAGTAGGACTTTGCATGCTCAAATTATAATGGAGTCTCGCTTCCGATGCATGATTTTACTCATCGGCGATCATCCAGCAGCGTTTGACCATCGGAAAGATGCAGACTGAAAAGGCTTCCTCCGCCAGGAAGCGTTTCATAGCATAACTGTGCTTGATTAGCATCTGCTAGCTGCTTGGCGATATACAGACCCAGGCCGGTGCCATGGGGACTGGTGGTGTAAAACGGCATAAATAGTTGCTCGCGCTCTTTTAGCGCAATTCCCGGACCCCGGTCACTGATGTCGATGACCGGGGTCCAGCCATCCATGCGCACACTGATGCGGATCTCGGCCGGAATATGCGGGACATGCCCGTATTCAAGTGCATTGGTCAGCAACACGGTCATGATTTGATGCAGATGTAATTGATCGAAAAGGGCATGTACCGGTTCCGGTATCGACTCCAGATGTATCAATGCGCGGTCGTCTGGATGCGTGCTCAGGTGTTCGTCCACCAGATTGGCCAGAAAGCCATTGATTTCAAGAATCTGCGGATTGGCGGTCTGGCGCCGGGCCAGTCCAAGAATATTTTCGATGATGCCGTTCAGGCGTTTACTCTGGTTGCCAATGATCTCCAGCATCCGGCGGTCACTTTCGTTGGTCGTTTCCGATTCCGCCAACAATTGCTGGGCATAGCTGATAGCGGCCAGAGGGTTACGGATTTCGTGTGCGATACTGGCTGAGAGCCGACCGAGATTGGCGAGCTGAAGTTCATCGGCACGTCCGGAAAAAATCCGACTATCCTCGAGAAACACCAGATAGTTCAGCTCGTTGAGTACGATGGCGACAAAACGCGGAATGACCGTTGGTCCACCTTCGTAAAGACTGAGTGCTTCAGGCCGCTGTTCCGGGTGTTTGCGCCAAAGCTCAAGCCGATTGTCGAGCTCCTCGGAAAACTCCCAGAGCCTCTGACCGTGCTGCACAGATTGTCGGCTCAATTGTCCGGCTGCTTCATTACTGAGCAGAACCCGGTGGTGGCGATCGAGCAGAATGACGCCGGAGCGCATGCATTTGATGATCTGTTCGTTCATCTGCGCCATTTTCGCAAGCTGCAGGCCGCGCGTTTCGGCCAATGCCTGGCTCAGTTTGGCCTGATTGGCCAGCAACTGGCAGAACAGCACGGTTGCGGCATAACTGGCAGCGAGCATCAGGGTCTGCACCACATCGGCATTGGCTTCACTCCGTAGGCGCACCATCAGGTAGTGCGCGAACAGAAGGGCGATGGCCATTAGGGTCAGTGCACTGCTCCGGCGTTGGCTTAGCAGCAAACCGGCGGCCGCCATGTTGACCAACATCATCAGTGCCACACTCTGGAATTCGGATTGCAGCAACCAGGCTAGGACCGCGAAAACCGCCATGTCTACGCTCAGGCCCGCGATCAGTTGACCGGGCTGCGTTCCTAGACGGTCCCAAAACAACAGCAGGGCGGCGCTGAACAGATAGGCACCGCTCAGGACCTGAAGGGTTTCCAGATGGACCGGATTTGGCGTCGGTGCGTACGGGCTGAATACCCAAAGCGCAAGCAGGGCGGCCTCCAGGCAGCGGAACAGCGCAAAATAGTAAAGCTCGCGCTGGCGCAATAGGCCATCGGTTGCCCGGGCAAAGACTGGAGCCATTGATTTCACTTGCTTTCGTGGATTGGCTGAGCATCAGTATAAGCATGAGCCCCGCTATTTTTGCCATTGGCGCCGGAAAAAGCGACAATAGTGCCCCATTACCGGACTTTCCCGTTCAACCCAGGTGTCGAATGAATTTTCACGAATATCAAGCGAAACAATTGTTTGCCGATTACGGTATCGCTGTACCCAAGGGCATTGTGGCCCGGACGCCGGATGAGGCGGTGGCTGCAGCCAGGCTGATTCCCGGTGATATGTGGGTGGTCAAGGCCCAGATCCATGCCGGTGGCCGTGGCAAGGCCGGCGGCGTCAAACTGGCGCGCTCCTTCGATGAGGTCAAACATTATGCCAAAGCCATGCTCGGTACCAGTATGGCGACCTACCAGACCGCCGGTATGGAATTGCCGATTGACTCCGTGCTGATTTGCGAAGGTACCGATATCGCCAATGAAATGTACCTGTCGGTGCTGGTCGACCGTGCCAGCAAGAGCATCACCTTCATCGCTTGCGCCGAAGGCGGTATGGATATCGAACAGGTCGCCAAGACCAACCCGGACGCCATCAAGGCCGTGCATGTCGATTTCGTGCAGGGCCTGCAGGCCTATCAGTGCCGCAAACTCGGGTTTGAACTGGGTTTGAATGCCAAGCAGGTTGGTCAGCTCAGCAAAATCATGCTCGGCCTTTACACGCTGTTCAATGAAAAAGATCTGGCACTGGTCGAACTGAACCCCTTGGCCATCCTCAGCTCGGGCGATCTGGCCGTCCTCGACGGCAAGATCAATTCCGATGACAACGCCACTTTCCGCCATCCGGAACTGGCCGCCATGCGCGACATCCGCCAGGAAGACAGCACCGAAGTGCTGGCCAGCCAGCATGACCTGAACTACGTAACCATGGACGGCGATATCGGCTGCATGGTCAACGGCGCCGGTCTGGCCATGGCGACCATGGATGTAATCTCGCTGAGCGGCGGGTCTCCGGCCAATTTCCTGGACGTCGGCGGCGGTGCCACCAAGGAGCGCGTGACCGAAGCCTTCAAGCTGATCCTCAGCTCGGACAAGGTCAAGGCCATTTTCGTCAACATCTTCGGCGGCATCGTCCGTTGCGACATGATCGCCGAGGGCATCATTGCCGCGGTCAAGGAAGTCGATGTCAAAGTGCCGGTGGTGGTGCGTCTGGAAGGCACCAACGTCGAAAAAGGTAAAGAGCTGCTGAAGAACAGCGGCTTGGCCATCACCGCCGCCGATGACATCAACGACGGCGCCCAGAAAGTCGTGGCCGCAGCGCGCGCCTAATTGAAGGAATACGAAGCATGAGCGTTCTCGTCAACAAAACCACCAAAGTCATCGTGCAGGGTTTCACCGGCACGCAAGGCACCTTCCACGCCCAGCAGATGCTGGATTACGGCACCCAGATTGTCGGCGGCGTCACGCCCGGCAAGGGCGGCAGCCAGCATATCAGTCTGCCGGTGTTCAATACTGTCAGCGAAGCGGTCGCCGCCACCGGCGCCAACGCCTCGGTCATTTATGTGCCGCCGCCGTTCGCTGCCGATGCCATTCTGGAAGCGGCCGATGCCGGCATCCGTGTCATCGTCTGCATCACCGAAGGCATTCCGGTACTCGACATGTTGCGCGTCAAGAATAGCCTGAAAGCCTATCCGGACAGCGTGCTGATCGGGCCGAACTGCCCCGGCATCATCACTCCGGGCGAATGCAAGATCGGCATCATGCCGGGTCATATCCACCTGCCGGGCAAAATCGGCATCGTGTCGCGCTCCGGCACGCTCACCTATGAAGCGGTCAAGCAGACTACCGATGCCGGCCTCGGCCAATCGACCTGCATCGGCATCGGTGGCGACCCGATGCAGGGCATGAACTTCATCGATTGCCTGAAACTGTTCCAGGCCGATCCTCAGACCCTGGGCATCATCATGGTCGGCGAAATCGGCGGCAGCGCCGAAGAAGAAGCGGCCGAGTTCATCGCCAAGCATGTCACCAAGCCGGTGGTCGGCTTCATCGCCGGTGCCAGCGCCCCTGAAGGCAAGCGCATGGGCCATGCCGGTGCCATTGCCTCCGGCGGCCAAGGTACCGCCGCCGGTAAATTCGCGGCGCTGGAAAAGGCCGGCGTCACTACGGTCAAATCGCCGGGCGATCTAGGCAAGGCCATTGCCGCGCGCATGGCGGCACTATAAATCGGCGCTTTGGTCATGATGAAAACGGCGAACCACGTGTTCGCCCTTTTTTTCGCCCCTCCTTTACAATACCCGCATGAATGACACCCTCCGACTGGCGATGGCGCAGCACGATTTTCCGGTCGGGGCGCTCGCGCGCAATGCTGAGAAGATCCTGAGCCTGGTGGAACAGGCCAAAGCCGCCGGCGCCGATGTGCTGTTGTTTCCGGAACTGGCCCTGAGCGGTTACCCGCCGGAAGATCTGCTGCTGCGCCCCGGCTTCCTGGCCGATTGCGAGCGTACCTTGGCTGAAATCGCCCCACAGGTGCAGGGCATCGCCGTGGTTCTGCCTTCGCCGCGTGCCGTGGGTGCGGTGGTATTCAATGCCGCCAACATCATCCAGGATGGTGTCGTGATCGGGGTCTACCACAAGCAGAAACTGCCCAACTACGCGGTATTTGACGAGCGCCGCTATTTCGCCGCCGATGCCGACCCCTGCATGTTCACGGTCAAGGGCGTTACATTCGGCGTGATCATCTGCGAAGACGTCTGGTTCGCCGAACCGATCGCCCAGTGCGTGGCCGCCGGTGCGCAGCTGGTGCTGGTACCGAACGCCTCGCCGTTCGAGCACGGCAAGACCGCCCAGCGCGATCTGCTGCTGAATGGACGCGTGCAAGAAACCGGCACCGCTATCGCCTATCTCAATACCGTCGGCGGTCAGGATGAAGTGGTGTTCGACGGATCCAGTGTGCTGGCCGATGCCGATGGTTTGATCCATGCCAATGCCGAATGCTTCGCCGAACACCTGCTGCTGGCTGACTTCGATCCATCCTGCGGAAAATTCCGTAAAATCGAATGGCCGGACGAGCGCGATGAAAGTTTCGAATCCCTGGCCTACCGCGCCATGGTGCGCGGCATCCGCGATTATTGTGGCAAGAACGGCTTTTCCAAGCTGCTGCTCGGGCTGTCGGGCGGGGTCGATTCTTCCCTGGTGCTGGCCTTGGCGGTGGACGCGCTCGGGGCCGGCAACGTCACCGCCGTGCGACTGCCCTCACGCTATACCGCCGATCTGAGCAATGATCTGGCTGAAGTGCAGGCCGGCAAGCTGGGTGTCGCGCTGGAAACAATTGCCATCGAAGTGCCGTTCAGCGGTTTTCTACAGGCTTTGGCGCCGTCCTTCAGCGGACTGCCTGCGGATGTCACCGAAGAGAATCTGCAGTCGCGCTGCCGCGGTACCCTGATGATGGCATTGGCCAACAAGAAATGCGGTCTGCTGCTGACCACCGACAACAAGAGCGAATATGCGGTCGGCTA
>Ga0102812_10001838_pt1 | contig 14523 bp, 18 predicted proteins | sample ColrivemetaGS713_FD_79334 | JGI IMG/M metagenome (GOLD analysis project Ga0102812, IMG submission 79334) | Estuarine microbial communities from the Columbia River estuary - Flood tide ETM metaG S.713 | ecosystem: Environmental > Aquatic > Marine > Intertidal zone > Estuary | place: USA... | reverse complement strand
ATTTTTTAATTTGAAATTTAGCTTTCGCTTTCAAATTGTCTTTTTAATACTTGTAATTTATTGAAAATACTTGCATCGTATTGAACATCTCCAATACGCAAAATAAATCCACCAATAATATCTGGATTTACTATATTTTCAATAGTTGCTTCTTTTCCTGTAATTTCTTTTACTTTCGCTAAAACTAGCTTATTCAAATCTTCAGTTAAAGGAATTGCAGAAGTTACTTTAGCTACTTCTATTCCCTTTAATTTATCAAATATTTCTGTATATTTTTTAGCAACATCAACTAATATTGCCAATCTTTTATTATCAACTAAAAGATCAATTAGACCAACTGATAAACTTGATATTTTTCCAGAAAAAACTTCTTTTAAAGTTGACTTTTTAAGGTCCGATTTTAATATTGGACTGCTCAACAATAACTGTAAATCTTTACTTTCTTCAATTGTTTTAGCAACCAACAACATGTCGTTATTCACCTCAACTTCTTTATTTTGTTCAAGTGCAAAACTTAATATTGCTTTTGCATATCTTATTGCTGCTCTAGATCCGCTCATTTTTGTTAACTTATAGAGTTACTTCTTTTAACATATCTGCCACAAGCTTTGTTTGTTTTGCTTTATCAGATAGTTCTCCTCTTACAACTTTTTCCGCTATGTTTATTGATAATTCAGCCACCTGACCTTTAATTTCAGAAATAGCTGCTTGTTTTTCAGCTTGAATTGTTGCTTGTGCTTGTTCAATTACTTTAGTAGCTTGAACTTTAGCTTCTTCTTTTGCATCAGCTATCATTCCTTCTTTCATTTCACGTGCTTCTTTTAAAAGTAAATCACGTTCTGCACGCGCTTCTTTTAAAATACGCTCATTATCTGCAGTTAGATTTTGCATTTCTTTACGTGCATTTTCTGCTTCATCTAAGGCATTTTTAATACCTTCTTCTCTTTCATTAACAGCATTTAATATTGGTTTCCAAGCAAACTTTTTCAATAAAAGTACTAATCCAATAAATAAAACTAATTGCCAAACAAATAATCCTAATGAAAACTGTTCTATCAATTTTTCCATGGTATATGTGTTTTTATTTTTTTAATTAATAATTTTAAACAATAGCTACAACCAACCGTTATAGCTATTGTTTGTAATTTTCTTAAGCTGCAAATAAAGCTGCAAACCCAATACCTTCAATAAGTGCTGCTGCAATAAGCATAGCCGTTTGAATTTTCCCTGAAGCTTCAGGTTGACGTGCAATAGCTTCCATTGCTTGTCCACCAATTCTACCAATACCAATACCAGCACCGATAACAATTAAACCAGCTCCAATGTAATTTAGACCTTCCATATTATATATATTAATTAATTAAACATTCAATTTTTAATGATGATCGTGTTCTTCTACAGCTGAACCGAAGTACAATGCAGATAACATCGTGAAAATATATGCCTGTAGCGCTGCAACCAACAATTCTAGTAAAGATAGTGCAAACGCTAATCCGAATGATAACGGACTACCAATCCAGTTTTTGAAAATGAACATTAAACCAATAATACTCATTAATACAATATGCCCCGCCGTAATGTTTGCATACAAACGAATCATTAATGAAAATGGTTTAATAATAGTTCCTAAAAGTTCAATAGGAGCTAAAATAATTTTCATTAAAGTTGGCACACCTGGCATCCAAAAAATATGTTTCCAGTAATCTTTATTTCCAGAAAAAGTTGTAATAAAGTATGTCATTAACGCTAAAGCTAACGTTACTGCAATATTGTTAGTAACGTTTACTCCAAGCGGGGTTAAACCTAATAAGTTTATAATCCACACAAAGAAAAAGATAGTTAATAAATAACTCATATATCTTTTGTAATGCTTTATACCAATGTTTGGAATTGCAATGTCATCACGAACATATAAAATGATAGGCTCTAACAAACGCCCTAAACCTGAAGGAAGTGCACTCTTTTTGTAATTTTTAGCCATTCTGCCAAACATAAAGAACATTAACAATCCAACTAAAAATATAAAAACAACGTTTTTAGTGATAGAAAAATCTAAAGGTTTTACGTTTGTTGCGTGATGCTCTTCATCATATGTTATTGTCCCTTCAGCATCTGTTTTGTAAATTTTTCCGTGATATAATTTGTAAAAATTACCACTAACTTCAGCTAATGTTTCACCGTGATGAAATTTTGAAGAAGAAAATACTTGTAAACCGCCATCCCATAAAATCACTGGTAATGGAGCTCCAATATATTTGTGTTCTCCAGCATCTGTTGTGTAAGAAAACAGGCTAAAATCATAAGAATCTAACAAGTGATGGTTAATGTATTCTTTAATTTCAGTTTTTAAATCTTTTTCCACAGGCACTTCTTCCGTGTGGGTTGCATCAACAACCTTCTCTACATGAGAATCATGTTGTGCATTTACTGAAATTGTTACAGTTAATAGCAGTAACGAAAGTATTTTTACTAAGTTAATTCTATGCATATCACTTTATTAATAGTGTTTTCTTAAAAGATTTTGCAAATGTACGGTTTTATATTAAAAACTAAAAAATATTTTTTTACGGTTTTCTCTTTTGCTAAATAATGAAAAAACAGTATGTTAAACCTTAGTATTCAATAATTTTATTAAATAAAAAGTCTCAAAAAATAAACATATACAATATGGAATTAGAAAAGAAGCTGCTTCTAATGAATTTACATTTCCATCGTCCTTATAAGTTGAATTAAAAAAAATGAAAAATACTGCAAATTTTAATAAACTTCCACCCATATATATAAACCCTAAAATATCTAAGTATTTTATTCTTAATTTATAGAGAAGAATGTAAATAGTTATCCCTAAAATAAAGTTTAAAACATACGATAAGATGATTTTATTTTCGTAAAGGGGAAAATTCAAATAGTATAAAATTGATATATGAGCACAAAAAACAATTGCTAGACTAACAAAAAGTTTGAGTCCAAAACCTAAGGGACTATTCATATTTATCATCAATTCTTTTTAATTGCGCAATAACACTATAAATGGCAATAACTAGTGAAACAAGGGTAAGTATAATGGTGAAAAGTTTGTTAGTATTTTGATAATACACATCTAGTTTTTTACCAAAATAAACGCCTAAATAGATTGTTAAACCCATTTGAAAAGCCACACCTGTGAGTTGCAAATATTTATTAAGCTGTCCTTTCTTTGGTGGTTTTTCCATTTTTTAACTCCTTAACAGTTGAATTTTTCATTGCACAAGTAGCATTAAACTCTGCGCCTGGCTCAACCGATAATTTTCCAACAACAACATTTCCAGAAATTTTTGCTGTAGCCTTTAAAGACAACACACTATTAACTGATAATTCTCCAGAAAATTTACCTTCAATATCAGCATAATTACAGTCTACTTTACCACTTACAATTCCAGAACCACCTATTATAACTCTTCCATTTGTTTTTATAGTTCCTTCAACTTTTCCGTCAATTCTAAAATCTCCTTCTGAAATTATATCTCCAACAATTGAAGTGTTTTTACCAATAATATTACGCTCTAAAACTTGGGATTGTTTTTCTTTTTTTTCTGAAAACATGATTCTTATTATTAATGAGGTTATTATATTTTTGATTTTATAGTTTCAATTACTTCCAATGCCTTTTTTCCTTCTTCGGTATTCGGATAATTTGTTGCAACAAAATCCAAGGCAACTTGAAAAGCCTCTATTCCTTCTTTTTTACCTATTGTGTAAGCCTTAAGCAATTCAAATTTTGACACAATGGCATGACCTTCATATTTAGTTATTGCTAGATTTACTTTTTCTATAACGGTATCAAATTTATTGTCTTTATAATCATAAAAAACTAATGCATATTCGCTTTCAGGAGCATTATTAACTTCTTCGGTTAATACTGAATTTGGGTTTAAAAGTATTTTAGCATACAAAGATGATTCAAAATTAGTAGTAATATCATCCTTTAATACTGCTGCCTTACTGTTATTCTGACTTTCGTAAATTTTATATAAATGGTATTTTGTTGGGACTTCAAGCTTTTCATCTGGGTTTAATAAAAGTAAGTCTTCAAACTTATCTATCGCTAAATCATACTCGTTAAACTGTTCTTTATATATTACACCTAGTTTATAATATGCATTATTTCTATCTAGTTTTAAACTATCAATTTTAGATTCATCTGAAGGAATGTTTTCTAAATAATAATCGAGATCATATTTTTTAGAGGCGTCAATCTTTTTTACTACTTGCGCTACATCTAAATTATTTCCTTTAAAATTAAGTTGTGTCTTATTACTTAGTCTCCAGTTTTCTTCAAGCGGACGATTTCCCCAAATACGCTTAAACTCTTGTTCTCCAAATCCTAATGTTTGTGTATTGTAAAAATACCATTTTCCAGTACTTTTAGCATTTTTATTATTTGAACTTAAACCGTTAAAGAACCTACTTCCAGTTGAGTTTATTTCTTCTAGCTTTACATCAGCTGACCTTATTTTTTCAATATATGAAGTAAAAAAAACTGATTGCTCCTCTTTACTCATTGCAACAATTTTTAAAATACTATCGTTATTTTTTGCAATGCTTTCATACAAAATAACATCGTTTAAGTTTGAGCGTTTTCTTGCTAATCTTCTTACTCGTTTGGAATTTTCATCAGTAGTAATCCCCAAAACACTATCATAATAAGCTCCTGCAGTTGCAAATTGAGCTTTGTCAAAATAATAATTACCAGCGGCTTCAAAAGAAAGCTCTTTTTGTAAATTATTTAAATCACTTGCTAATAATGATTTTTTAAAATAATCTATAGCTATTTCTGAATTATTTTCATTTTCAACTACCCCAAGTTGGTAATAAATTTCGTCTAAATATGGTTTATTATCACTGTTTTTTACCATTTTTTGAAGCGCCTCAATAGCTGATAAAGCATCTTCTTTTGTAATAAAATTTTTAGCCTTTTCTATTTGAGCTCTCACGCTATATTTACGCGGTGCTTTATTAAATTTTATAATGTTATTAAATGCAATATTTGAAGAGTCTATGTTGCCTTTATCCTTATACAGTTGACCAATAATGAACAAATTACGTGCTGTTTGTTCGGCATTTTTTGTTGATAAATCTGGTTTGATTACATTTTTTTTATTTTTAGTAATCATAGCTTTTGCTATAACTTTATTTTTATTTGTTATTAAAACTCCTTTATTTAAATGATACAATGCCTTATCTAAACTATCCAAACTAATAAATGCCATTGCCAAAGCTGTATGCGAATCTTCAAAAATTTTCTGTTTTATTGATTCGTCTTTTAGTAATAATTGTAAGTTCTGAATAGCTTGCTCTTCATTTCTTAAACGAATTAACGTTTTAGCTTGCCAAACTTTAGTTTCATTAATTAAATTGGCTCTTGGATAGTTACTAATTACATAATTGAATGCTTCTAAAGCAGGAACAAATCTTTTAGAATAATATCTCGATTTTCCTAATAATAAATAAGCATCATCAATTTGTTTATTTCTTTCCTGCCTTACAATTAGCATGGAATGTTTTTGAATAGCTTTTACTGCTTTTTCTTCAGCTCTTTCGAATTCTTTAGGAGAACTATCAGCATCACCATTTAATCCAGGTAATGCTAAAACATCAACTTTAAGAGGTTCAACAGGTAAGCGTTCCCAAAAATTATCTTCATAATTGGCATTTAATTGTTCTAAACCAATTCTTAAAGCTTCATGTCCATTAAAAAGTATGTTGTATTTTGTGTTAACTGAATGAAAATTTCTATTTAAAAAAGCATCTTTTTTTGTTGAGCAACCAACAATAATTAGTGCAATAAAAAAGCTAACAAATATTTTAAAGGTATTATTCAAAAGCGTTTATTTTTATAAACCTTTTAACTTATTCTTATTGTAATTATTGTAAAAGGTTTGTAAAAATACAAAATAATGTGTATTTAAATAACTTACACAGAAAAATACGCTTCTAACTCTTTTAAAGTTTCTTCTGAAGTTTTAATATCTTTTACAATATTTCCTTTATCTAGTACCACAATTCGCTCGCACACTTCAGTTACATGGCCTAAATCATGACTCGAAATTAAAATGGTTGCATTGCTATTTTTAGTTAAATCTCTTAGCAGCTTTTTAAGTCTAATTTGTGTTGTAGGATCTAAATTTGCGAATGGTTCATCTAAAATAATAACTTCAGGATTTCCAATTAATGCGGCAACAATACCAGCCTTTTTTTGATTTCCTTTCGATAAATCTCTTAAGTACTTTTTTCCGCCTAAAATTTCATCATTAAATATTTCTGTAAACTGACTTAAAAAAGTGTCAATATCGGCCTTATTCATTCCACGCAATTCACCTATAAAATAAAAATATTCTTCAGGAGTTAAATAGCCAATTAAAAAACTTTCATCAATAAAAGCTGCAGTAAAAGGTTTCCAATCTTCACTTTTATTTACTTGAATTTCATTGTTTAAAACGTATCCGGTTGTTGGTTTTATTAAATCTAACAATAAATTAAAATAGGTTGTTTTTCCTGCACCATTATTACCAACCAAACCAAATGCTTGACCTTTTGGAATTTCTAATGATGGAATATTTAAAACGGTTACTTCTCCGTATTTTTTTGAAAGTTCTATAGATTGTATCATAGTAAGTTGAAAATTGTAAAGATTAAAGGTTGAAAGTTGATTTTTTTAATTGTTTTGATCAAAAGCACTAATCATTTTGTGTTTTGAATTTAAATACTGATTGGTAATAAAATTCATTAATTTTTGATGAAATACAATTCCAATTCCACCTAAAATAATTAAGGTGGCTATTCCTGCTTCAAAATTGATAAATTTATAAGGCACGTAAAATATAAGTATTGGAATTAACAACAATGGAAATCCAATGAGCCATTGCACAGCACCGGTTCCCTGATAGTTAAAAGCAGCGCGTTGAGTTAAATCAATTTTTTTTCTGTTAAACGACCCTCCATACAATAACACGTGAGAATTTATACCAATATTGTATACCATTGCAGCGAAGTGAATCGCTAATATTTTCCATCCAAAATAAACATATGGAATACTTAGCACAAACATAATTACTGCGCTAATGGTCATTAATGAATATTTCGAATTTAAATATTGCTTGTATTTAATATTCTGACTCATTAACAATTTGTAATAACCACTATCCCAAGCTGGAATAAACTGACCAAAGTTGATCATAAAAATTCCGGTCACAAAAATTCCGACAAAAATGAACATTGGAATCATTTCTTTATATACAGGATTCGGATAAAAAATTAATCCGTATAACAAACCAATAACTAAAATAAAAATAGTAGAACGTGGACGTTTATTTCTCCACAACAATTTTAAATCAAGCTGTAAAAACGGCGCAATATCTCCAAATCTACGGGTCCAAGCCAAATCGGTTGTTACAGCAACATCTGCTTTTGCTTTTAACGAACCATCAACATATAATTTTTTCTTTAATTCGGAGTAATTTGCAGCATATAAACCAATTAAAATTAAAATTGGAATACTAACTAATAGTGGGTTTTCAATTATTGCATTTACTGAATTTCCTAATAAAGTTGAAAACGAAATAATATCAAAATGATTTAAAGCAAATAAACCAGAAGCAATTACAATAATTGGTAAAAAAGATAGTTCTGTTTCGGCAGATTTTGCTTCAACAATAAAATTTAAAAAGTTTATTATTAATGTACAAATGTACATTGTTAACATCCAAATTAAGGCTGTGGTTGTGCTGTAATCTTCAAAAATTAAAATAACACCAAACGGAATGATTGCAAAAAGCGGTAAAAAGTTAAAAAACGATATAGCCGATTTTCCTAAAACATAATTTAAAATGGTACTGCGTTTTAAAGGAAGTGCTAACAATGGTTTTATATTCATTACTGGCAATTTTTGCATAAAAAAACGCATTAACAAATCCCCTAAAAACCAGTAAAACAAAAACCCATTTACCATAATTAACGGATCAGATTCTGGAAATTGTTTTTTCAATATTGGATAAATACTGATTCCTAAAACTAAAAAAGTAAGCATAAAATACACAGCCAAAAAGCCAAGTAAAATATTTAAAGCAATACTTTTTTGCCAATACGATGAACGAAAAAATTGTTTCCATTCAAACTTTAAAAAATGTGATATCATGTGGTTAAGTTTGTTGACTGTAATTTATATGTGTGCAATTTTGGTTGAAAGTTACAAAGTTTTATGTAGTTGTTAAATTATATTCAGGATAATTCTCCATGAGTAATTGTTCTGCTTTTTTTGGCAAGACAATTGTACTAATGTATACATAAACTACAACGATAGTGAAAATAATTGCATAAAAGAGCGCCCAATAAATACTATAAACTTCAGGACTTGTTAGGTTTATAATATTAAACAAGTTTACACCTGTAATTCCACCGAAAAACAAACCTCTAAAAATAAGATCTTCTAAGAGCCATTTTTCACCTCTTAATTTTTGTCGTTTTTTCACTTTTCTAAGTAGTAGAATATGCTTTAACAAACCAAATACAATAATAATACCTAAAATAATTAAGGCAAAATCTTGGTCGAACTTACCTAAGCCTAAGTAAAAAAAGTAAAAAAGAGTAGTAGTTACCATAATTTTAGGAAGTTTAAACCAATCTTTTGCGTGTAGCCATAAAATTTTCAGATATTTTTTTTGTAAGGCACTTTGTTTAGCTCCGTAAACATCCATAAAACCAAAAACACCAAATTTTTTAAAGGAAATTGCTCTTGCAGCTTCAAAAGATAAATTGGGTTTTTCTAGCCAAATTTGCTCAATATCGTTAGCTAAATGGTCAACCAACTCGGTTTGCACATCATAATGTTCTACATAATGTTGACGCGTAAATTTATATAGTTGTTGTATTTGTTGTGGGGTTAGTTTCATTTAATAAAATTTTTATACTGTGATTTAAAATCAAACATTTGCTTTTTAAAAACCTTAGTGTTGATATACGTAAAAGGTAATTGAACTATTGTAATAATTAATAAAAATAACGCAATTAAAGATTTATCAACATCAAATAAATTAAAAATATTAATGAAATTATATAATATAAAAATGGAGAAACTATATTGTGAAAATGCAATTTCAAGAATTGCAGATTTTTTTAAACTTCGTGTTTTGTAAAAATTGAATAACAAAATCATAAGCTGTAGAAGTGGAACTGATAAAGCAAAAATTGCAAATATTTTACTTGGTAAATTTTGATACAAAAAAATAAAGATGATAACAAGTATACCGTAAGGAACTAATATATTAAATGATTTGAAAAATGAAATCCATTCCTTTTTCACTAATCTTCTATAATTTTTATGAAGACTATTTCTTTTATCTTCAATTAAATTTTTATAACCATCGCCATTTGCAAAAATGCCATATTCAATTCCAGAATTCCAAAACATTTTCATAGAGTTTCCAAAACTCTCATGCACTTCAATTAGAGCATCATCAAAAGAAATACCTGCAGCTAGTTTTTCTTCAACAGTGGTAACAATATGGTCTAACAATTCTATACGGATATCCCAATATTTTACCTTGTGATGTTTTAAATAATCATCTATGTATGTTATTTGCTCTTTGGTTAGCTTCATTTCCTTTTTCATAAAAAAATATATTATTCTAAACTAAATTTAGGATTCACAATAGTTTGCATGGTTCTTAAAAAATCTTCCATTTCTGCCAATTTACTTACGGTTTCTTTAGTGCCGTTTTCGGTAAGTTTGTAATATTTACGTAAGCGATTGTCAACTTTTGCTACTTCAACATCTAACAAACCTTCGGCTTCTAATTTATGAAGCGCAGGATATAACGCACCTTCTGTAATTGTAAGTTCCCCTTTGGTTAATTCCTTAACTTTCTGCGTAATTTCGTAGCCATACATTTTGTCTTTTTCTTCCAATAATTTTAAAATAATGGTTTGTAAAGAGCCTTTGTATAATTTTTGATTTCCCATGTTAGCTAGTTTAAATGTTAAAAAGTTTAAATGTTAAAAAGTTCTTTTTTGAGTTTATAAAATCAAACCCCATGTCAAATATATACATAATTCTCTTATGTATAACTTTCTTAGGTATATTTTTTAACAAAACGTTTTTATTTAGTTTAACTACTTTTGTATTCTTAAAAAACATGAATAATGTCGAAATTTCACAACCTTACCATAAAAGAAATAAAAAAAGAAACCTTAAATGCGGTTTCAATTTTATTTGATATTCCTACCGAACTTAAAAACGAATTTAAATTTAAAGCCGGACACTATTTAAATATTAAAAAAGAAATTGCCGGTGAAGAATTACGAAGAGCGTATTCAATATGCTCTGCTCCAAATAGTAACGAACTTCGTATAGCAGTAAAAGCAGTTGATAACGGAACATTTTCTGTTTTTGCAACTACTATTTTAAAAGAAGGTGATGTTTTGGAAATTTCAAAACCAGAAGGAAAATTTGTATTAGAAACTTCAGCAACAAATGCTAAAAATTATATTGGAATTGCTGCTGGGAGTGGAATTACACCAATTATGGCAATGATAAAAGCTGTTTTAATAGAAGAGCCAAATAGCACTTTTACTCTTATTTACGGCAATAAAACAGTCGCTGAAACTATTTTTAAAGATGAATTAGAAAGTTTACAAAGCAACTATCCTAATAAATTAAACATGCAATTTCTATTGAGCCGAGAAAAACATGAAAATACTCTTTTTGGAAGAGTTGATACTGGTAATATAAACTTTGTAATAAAAAATAAATTTAAAAATATCACTTTTGATAACGCTTTTTTATGCGGGCCAGAAGCTATGATAAATACTTCTAAAGAAACTTTATTGAATAATGGTTTAAATGAAAAAAACATCCATTTTGAATTGTTTTCTGTTCCTATTATTACTGAAAAAAAAACCAAAGCGTCTTTTGTAGGGGCTTCTGAAATAACAGTTATTGTAGATGATGAGGAAACCACTTTTGAAATGGATTCTAAAACTACAATTTTAACTGCTGCCTTAAATCAAGGATTGGATGCTCCATATTCTTGCCAAGGTGGTATTTGTAGTAGCTGTTTGGCAAAAGTTACTGAAGGAAAAGCAACAATGGATAAAAATTCTATCTTATCTGAAGAAGAAGTTAATGATGGTTTTATTTTAACTTGTCAAGCACACCCAATTACACAAAAAATTAGTATTGATTACGATGATGTTTAAAATTTAAGTAATTTCACTTTTTATAAAAAATAATACATGGCATTTGACGATATTAAAGAAGCAGTACTTATTGGGTTTTTTTTAGCCTTTATGATTGGTCCTGTCTTTTTTATGCTCATTCAAACAAGTATTATAAAAGGTGCACGTGCAGCAATTGCTTTTGATTTAGGTGTAGTATTAGGTGATGTTGTTTTTATTTTAATCGCTTATTATGGTAGTAAAAGCTTGTTGGAACGTATAAAAGATGATCCGAGACTTTTTTATATTGGTGGTTTAATTTTATTGGTATACGGAATTATTACTTTTTTAGATAAAAGTCAAAAAACGGCTGTTCAAGACGAAACCTTAGTGCTTCCTGAAAAAACAAATTATCCAAAACTTTTTATTAAAGGCTTTTTATTAAATTTTATAAATATTGGAGTTTTGGCATTTTGGTTAGGAATGATTGTAGTCGTTGGCTCTAATTTAAAGATGAATGCTGGAAAAATATTTAATTATTTTTCCGTTATCCTTTTAAGTTATTTTATAGTTGATATTGGAAAAATTATGCTGGCAAAACAACTTAAAAAATACCTTACTCCAGCAGTTACTTACAAAATTAAACGTACAATGGGAATTTTGTTAATGATTTTTGGGGTTGTATTAATTATAAAAGGATTTATTCCAAAAGAAAGACTTAATATAGACAACGTAATAGATAAAGTTGAAACCACTAATTAATTTTTTTTAAAACTTGAACTCTAGACAAACACAAGCAAAAATTTTAAGGATTTTTAGAAAAGTACATAGAACAACTGGCGCTATGTTATTTATATTTTTCTTTATTATAGCGGTAACGGGAATTTTATTAGGCTGGAAAAATAATAGTAATGGTTTTATTTTACCAAAAACCGAGCAAGGCACATCCATAGAATTAAAAAATTGGCTACCTATTGATAGTTTACATAAAAATGCCTGCAAAATAATGCAAGATTCTATTGCTGCAAATATTTCTCTTGAACTTGATAGAATTGATATTCGTAAAAATAAAGGAATTGTAAAATTTGTATTTGAAAAACATAATTGGGAAGTTCAACTTGACGGAGCAACCGGAAATTTATTGCATTTAGGAAAACGACATTCAGATTTTATTGAAAACCTACATGATGGTACCGTTTTAGATACTTGGTTTAACACTTCAACAAAACCATTTAAAGTAATTTATACTTCCATAATGGGCTTAGCATTATTACTGTTTACAGTTACTGGTTTTTGGCTTTGGTACGGACCAAAAAGATTAAAAAAACATAGAGTAAAAAATAATTAATTCATTTGTAGTTGATATATATCACTTTATCAGCGTTTTAAAATTATTAAATTTGAATACTCTTCAAATATCATTTTTATGGAAACTTCTATTTTAATTGCAAAAATTATTAGTGTAATTTACTTATCATTTGGGATAGGATTATTGCTTTATTCGGATTTTTATAAAACCGCGATTCAAAAAATGTTAGATGATTCAATTTTTTCAATTCTTGGTGGTATTTTAGCAATTATTATAGGTTTTGTAATTATTCAAAATCATAACTTCTGGGTTAATAATTGGACAGTTTTAATTACAATTATTGGTTGGATTGCATTAATAAAAGGAATTCTTTTACTAGCATTTCCAAAATTTACAACTGGATTTAAACCATTATTTCAATCCGATAAACTTTATAAATTTCTTGCGCCTTTAATTATTGTTTTTGGTCTTGTATTTGCTTATTTTGGTTTTTACATAATTTAACTAAATAATGGAACAGCAAAAAATTAGTGGCAATTTTAGAAAAAATATTAATATTGGTTCGGAAGTTGAAATTGTTCAAAAACAGCACCAACGTTCAGGTGAATTAACAGAAGGGTTTGTAAAAAGATTGCTTACAAATTCACAAAATCATCCACATGGAATTAAGGTTCAGTTAGATACAGGTGAAGTTGGACGTGTAAAATGGGTTTATGTTTAACTAAATTTATTCTTTTAAATATATATTATTAAATCTATTAACATCTGCCATTAAACCAGAAGGGTCAATTTCAACTTTTTCAACTTCTTTTTCAACTTTAAAAGTATATGTTGGGTGTGCCCAAGTCCAATCATTTAAAATAGTTGCAGTAGTTGGTTTTACACCCCGCATCATGCGCAATGGAATGTTAAAATCTTCCGAAGTTCCATCTACATAATTTATTGTAACATCAATAGGCATTGGCATTTGACCAACACGAACAAGTGTAACTTCTCTTACTTTAACTTCCGCAATTGCATAATCTATAGTATGTGACGTTTCAATCCATTCATTTAAATACCAATCTAACTGAACACCAGAAACTTTCTCCGCAGTTCGTTTTATGTCATTTGGTGTAGGGTGTTTAAATTTAAAATCTTCAAAATACTTTTTTAGAGTATACTTTACATTTTCTTCTCCAATTATGTAATTTAATTGCGTTAAAAACATACTCCCTTTTGTGTAGCTTCCAGTTGAAAATGCAGTATTCGTATTAAATCTATCAGCATGTGTAGTTAATGGTTCATCTAATCCATTTTTAACCGCATAAAAATATCCTTCATAACTTCTTGATGAAGGTTTTCCTTCTCCATTTCTTAATATTTTGTTTGAAGCCAAACGTGAAATATAGGTTGTAAAACCTTCATCCATCCATGAATGCTTACTTTCATTTGTTGCTAAAATATGTTGAAACCAAGAATGGGCTAACTCATGAAATACTGACCCAACTATTTCATTTAATTTTTTTCCACCTGCAATAAAAGTACACATAGCATATTCCATGGCGCCATCACCTCCTTGTATTACTGAATATTGTTTATAAGGATATTTACCTATGTTTTCATTAAAATAATCTAATGCTTTTTCTGTCAACGGTTGTACCTCTTGCCAAGCTTTCTTGTATTCGTTAGTGTTTTTATATAAAAAATGAAGAGCTGTTCCATTTTCAGCAATTCTAATATCATGAGAAAAATCTGGATCTGCAGCCCAAGTAAAATCATGGACATTTGGCGCTACAAAATGCCATGAAAGTTTTTCCCCTTTTGAAATATTTAATGGCTGTGATTTATCTTCATACCCATGTCCTATTTCTTGAGGATTTAGAAGATAGCCTGTTCCACCAACTGTGTAATTTTTATCAATATGAAGCGTTACATCAAAATTTCCCCAAACACCATGGAATTCACGAGCAATATATGGGTGTGCATGCCAGCCTTCAAAATCATATTCTGCCATTTTTGGATACCATTGTGCCATTGAAAGT
>Ga0102812_10001837_pt1 | contig 14523 bp, 24 predicted proteins | sample ColrivemetaGS713_FD_79334 | JGI IMG/M metagenome (GOLD analysis project Ga0102812, IMG submission 79334) | Estuarine microbial communities from the Columbia River estuary - Flood tide ETM metaG S.713 | ecosystem: Environmental > Aquatic > Marine > Intertidal zone > Estuary | place: USA... | reverse complement strand
TGGTACGGGTAAAATGACCGTACGTCAGCGTGGTGGTGGACACAAGCGTCGCTACCGTATCATTGATTTCAAGCGTAATCGTGATGGTGTTGCAGCTACCGTAAAGACGATCGAATACGATCCGAACCGTACTGCTTTCATCGCCTTGCTGGAATATCCTGATGGCGAAAAGTGCTATATCATTGCCCCCCAGGGGTTGAAGGTTGGTGCTACCGTGCAATCAGGTCCAGGCGTTGCTCCTGTAGTGGGTAATACCATGCTGCTGAGTGAAATCCCTCTGGGATCTTCTATCCACGCAATCGAACTTCAGCCAGGTAAAGGTGCCGCATTGGCGCGTTCTGCCGGCACGAACGGTACCCTCATGGGCCGTGAAGGTCGCTACGCTTCGGTGAAACTGCCTTCAGGTGAGGTTCGTCGTATTCTCTTGACTTGCCGTGCTACGATGGGCAATACTTCTAACCCGGATCACGGCCTGGAAGTACTTGGTAAAGCTGGTCGTAAGCGTTGGTTGGGTCGCCGTCCTCGTGTTCGTGGTGTAGCCATGAACCCTGTCGATCACCCTATGGGTGGTGGTGAAGGACGCGCTTCTGGAGGACACCCACGTTCTCGTACGGGTATTATGGCCAAAGGTCAGAAGACGCGTAACAACAAGAAGCACTCTACCAAATTAATTATTAGCAAGCGTAAAACTAAGAAATAGAGATGGCTAGATCAATTCGCAAAGGGCCTTACATTTTCCACAAACTTCTAAAGAAAGTGGAAATTTCTAAAGCGTCCAGCAAAAAGAAAGTGATCAAAACTTGGTCCCGCTCATCCATGATCATTCCGGATATGGTAGGGGAAACGATCGCTGTCCACAATGGCAAAATCCACGTTCCTGTTTACGTAACAGAAAACATGGTAGGCCACAAGTTGGGCGAATTCGCTCCTACGCGGAGCTTTAAAGGTCATACCGGTAACCGGTAATTGTAAATAAAAATGAGAGAATGAAGAAATGCTGAAATATTAGCATTCCAGCATTCCAACATTCACGCATTAATTATAAACATCATGGAAGCAGTAGCCAAACTCAAGAGCGTTCCGATGTCGGCCAGGAAGATGCGTCTGATCGTCGACAACATACGCGGGAAAAAGGTAAATGATGCCCTTGATATCCTACGCTTTAGCAAGCAGGAAGCTGCGCAATGGCTAGAAAAAGCCCTCTTGTCAGCAGTAGCCAATTGGGAATATAAGTTGGATGGCCAAGAAAGTGCTGACGATTACGGACTCTACGTTAAAACCGCCTTCTCTAACGAGGCAGGTATGTTGAAGCGTTTCCGTCCTGCGCCACACGGTCGGGCACATCGCATCCGCAAGCGTAGCAATCACGTTACGCTTATTGTAGAAAACAGTTTACCTCTCTCTTCGGAAGAAGAAGAATAGGGAAAACTAATTGTTAAAATTTAACGAGTCCTAGACACATGGGTCAGAAGACTAATCCTATTGGTAATCGTTTGGGGTATATTCGCGGTTGGGATTCCAACTGGTATGCTGATAAAGGTTACGCAGATAACGTTGTAGAAGATGAAAAGATTCGCACGTATCTTGCCGCACGTATCCACAAGGGGGGTATAGCTCGGACAATCATCGAGCGCACACTTAAGCGGATTACGGTAACAATTCACACCTCTCGTCCCGGTATTATTATCGGTAAGGGAGGGCAGGAAGTAGATCGTATCCGGGAAGAGCTCAAGAAATTGACGAGCAAGGATGTGCAGATCAATATCATTGAAATCCGTAAGCCGGAGCTTGATGCCAATATTGTAGCAGAATCTATTGCTAAGCAATTAGAAGCACGGATCAACTACCGTCGCGCTATTAAAATGGCGATTCAATCAACCATGCGTGCCAATGCCGAAGGTATCAAAGTACGTATTTCTGGTCGTTTGAATGGCTCTGATATGAGCCGTACGGAAGAATTCAAAGAAGGTCGTACTCCTTTGCATACTTTCCGTGCTGACATCGACTACGCACTTCACGAAGCACAAACCGTTTACGGTATCATTGGTGTAAAGGTTTGGATTTGTAAAGGCGAAGTCCTTGGCAAACGTGACTTGAACCCTAATGCTGGCCTAACCGGTAAGGAAGGTGGCAGTGGCGGCGGCGGTGGAGATCGTCGTGGTGGCGGAGATCGTCGCGGTGGCCGTGGCGGAGATCGTCGTGGCGGTGGCGGAGATCGTCGCGGTGGCGGCGGTGGTGGAGATCGCCGCGGTGGCGGTGGTGGACGTCGCTAAAAAATTATCGCTGGCAAAAGCCCGGGTTTACCGGGTATAATTGCCTCGATTTCAGCAACTGGCGTTAATTAGTTAGGCTATCAGGTAAGATCCTGCGCTAGTCTTTGCTAACGGGTATAATCGTGAAGATTTGTCCCCGAATTGATTTTTGATTATCAGAAAATAGCTGTACCTTTGCCAAGCTTTTTCGGAAGCGGGTTAGATACGGCTTATTTTTGCCAATTAAAAGACCCGTCTGAAGAGCCGGGCCTGTCCCTCTGGAGTAGCCAAGGGCAGATAAAAATAATGACCAATGTTACAGCCGAAAAGAACGAAATATCGCAAGCAGCAAAAAGGACGAAATCGTGGTATCGCAAAGCGTGGTACCCTGGTATCCTTTGGCTCGTTCGGTCTTAAGTCCATGGAACTTGGCCGTATCACCAACCGGCAAATTGAAGCCGCGCGTATCGCAATGACGCGTTACATGAAGCGTGAAGGTAAAGTATGGATTCGTATTTTCCCCGATAAGCCTATCACTTCCAAGCCTTTAGAGGTGAGGATGGGTAAGGGTAAGGGTAACCTGGATCACTATGTGGCACAGGTACAACCCGGTCGTGTAATGTTTGAACTGGATGGTGTTCCTCGTGAAGTTGCTGAAGAAGCACTCCGCTTGGCAGCACAAAAATTGCCAGTGAAAACTAAGACGATTACCCGCCCTGATTACGAGGGGTAATTATCATAATAATCAGTCTGAAGCTAGTGTAATTCATTACGCAGCTTGCGAAAAATTTTAAATAAAGGACAATGGCAACCAAAAAACATTTGGAACTGCAAGAGTTCTCTGACACGGACCTTCAGGCTGAACTGGAGGCCACCGAGAGCAGATATCAGAAGATGAAGTTTGACCATGCTATTACTGGCCTGGACAATCCTCTAGTGTTGCGCGAAGTTCGTAGGGACATCGCGCGCTTAAACACAGAAGCTCGCAGCCGTCAACTGGCTGCTGCTTCAAAAGAAGAACTCGCTAATCGTAGTAAAATCAGAGCTCGTCGCAGACGTAGCTAGTAATTCAGCTAAAAATGGAAGAACGTAATCTTCGTAAACAGCTAATCGGCATCGTTACCAGTGACAAGATGGACAAGTCTATCTCAGTATCTGTTGAACGCCGTATTCAGCACCCCATTTATGGAAAGTTCGTCAAGAAGTCAAACAAGTTTATGGCTCATGACGAAAAGAACGAATGTAATATTGGGGATAAAGTGCGCATCATGGAGACGCGCCCAATGAGTGCCCGCAAGCGCTGGCGCTTAGTTGAAGTCTTGGAGAAAGCCAAGTAAAAAAAGCAGTATTGGTGGCCTAAACTCCTCCTTTCTGTTATTCATTGAAATTAACTAGAGTTATCAACGCGATAATCGACGTTGCGCTAGCTCTGCAAATATTTTGCCGTCATGATCCAGCAAGAATCCCGGCTCCGTGTAGCCGACAATAGTGGCGCCAAAGAGGTGCTTTGTATCCGTGTTTTAGGCGGGTCTAAGCGTCGTTACGCTTCTGTTGGCGATATGATCGTGGTATCTGTTAAAGAGGCAGCTCCCGGTGGTATTAAGAAAGGAGCAATCTCTAGGGCCGTAGTGGTTCGTACCAAGAAAGAAATCCGTCGCCGCGATGGTAGTTATATTCGCTTTGATGACAACGCAGTTGTACTGCTGAGTGCCAGCGAAGAGCCTCGCGGAACTCGTATTTTCGGCCCTGTTGCCCGTGAGCTTCGTGAGCGTGACTACATGCGTATCGTTTCTCTGGCACCAGAGGTATTATAAATCATTCACGGCCCGAATACTTGAACCATGAAGAAAGTAAATCAGAAACGCTTTGCTCCCAAGCTGAAGATCAAAAAGGGAGATAAAGTTGTTGTTATCGCGGGTGCTTACAAGGATCGCAGCAAGGTTTTGGAAGTACTGGAAGTAATTCCTGATGAAAACCGCGCGATTGTTGAAGAGGTGAATATTCGTAAGAAGCACCAGAAGCCGACCCAGGACAATCCTGGTGGTATCATCGACAAAGCAGCTCCCATCAATCTTTCTAACTTAATGTTAGTAGATGGCAGCGGAGTGCCTACCCGCGTTGGCCGTAAGGCTGGTGACGATGGCAAATTGAAACGTTATTCCAAAAAATCCGGGGAAATCTTAGACTAATGAGTTACACACCGCGATTAAGAAAGAAGTATTACGAAGAAGTAATACCTGCTCTGCAAGAGCAATTCCAGTATAGCAGCGTGATGGAGGTTCCTCGTCTGTTGAAGATTTGTATCAACCAAGGTGTTGGTCAAGGTACTCAGGACAAGAAGCTGGTTGACAATGCTGTAGGAGAACTTTCTTTGATCACCGGCCAAAAAGCCGTGAAGACCAAAGCAAAGAAATCTATCTCTAACTTTAAGTTGCGCGAAGATATGCACATTGGTGCTCGGGTAACTTTACGTCAGAAGCAGATGTTTGAATTCCTCGACCGTCTGGTATCAGTGGCTTTGCCACGGGTGCGTGACTTCCGGGGGATCAACGACAAAAGCTTTGATGGCCGTGGTAATTATACCATGGGTATCAAAGAGCAGATCGTTTTCCCTGAAATCGATCTGGACAAGGTAAGCAACATCACGGGAATGGATATCACTTTCGTGACAACTGCTAAAACCGATGCTGAAGCACTAGCGCTACTTAAGGCACTAGGACTTCCTTTCAAGAACCAGAACAACCAGAACAACTAGAAATAATGGCTAGAAAATCACTCATCGCCCGCGAGAACAAACGTCAACGTATGGTTGATCGTTATGCTGAGCTACGTGCTAAGTTGAAGGAAGAAGGTCGTTGGGAGGAATTGGATAAATTACCTCGCAACTCTAACCCTATTCGCCTTCACAACCGTTGTCAGTTGACTGGTCGCCCTAAAGGCTACATGCGTAAATTCGGTCTTTGTCGGGTTAAGTTCCGTGAATTGGCACTCCATGGAAAGATTCCTGGAATCACCAAGGCTAGCTGGTAAAAGTTACTTGCTAGAAGCATTTTGATGGTAAACGGTATATAGGCCAATACCATCCCTTTTTATAAAGTCCGGATCAATAAATCCGGCAGTACAATGGTGCAAATGCATTGGCACCTTTTTGTACATTATCTATCAACAGGGGTTCAGGTTCCTGCATTTGGAAAACCGAACCACGAAATGGACACGTCATGGCAGTTACAGATCCTGTAGCCGACTATTTGACCCGGATTCGTAATGCTCAAGTTGCTGGGCACCGGGTAGTCAGTATTCCTGCTTCTAACCTCAAGAAGCGCATAACCGAGATCCTTTACGATCAGGGTTACATTCTTAAGTACAAGTTCGACGAAGAAGATAAGAAGGGTACGCAAAGCAGCATCAAAATCGCACTTAAGTACGATAAAGCTACTCGCCAGCCGGTTATCCGTGAACTTAAGCGGATCAGTAAACCTGGTTTGCGTAAGTACGTAGGCAGTGATAATCTCCCTCGTGTAATCAACGGTTTAGGTATTGCAATCATTTCTACTTCTAAAGGCGTAATGACCGACAAGCAAGCTCGGCAGAACGGTGTAGGAGGAGAAGTGCTATGCTTTGTTTCCTAACCACTTCTATTTAAGAATTCTAAAAGCAGAGCCATGTCAAGAATAGGTAAAGCTCCCATTGATATACCACAGGGTGTTTCTATCGATGTAAACAAGAGCAACTTGGTTACCGTTAAAGGGCCCAAAGGAGAATTAAGTCAGCAGGTTGATGCTGATCTTAGCGTCGGCATCGAAGATGGTGTTTTGACGGTAGGTCGTCCTACGGACTCTAAGCGCCACCGCGCCGCTCACGGTTTGTACCGTTCACTGATCAACAATATGATTATCGGTGTAACGAAAGGCTACACACTGGAGATGGAAGTTATCGGTGTAGGTTACCGTGCTGAGACTAAAGGTCAGATGCTGATCCTTACGGTCGGTTACTCTCACCCTATTTACTTTATGATCCCTGATGAAGTAGCCGTTGAGGCCATCAGTGAGAAAGGTAAAGCTCCTATCGTGAAACTGGATTCCATTGATAAGCAACTGGTTGGACAAATCGCGGCTAAAATCCGTGCCTTCCGTAGACCAGAACCTTACAAAGGAAAAGGTATTCGCTTTAAAGGAGAAGAAGTTCGCCGTAAAGCGGGTAAGACCTCTAGTAAGTAATCCGTTAATTAGCCGTTGGGTGAAAACCATAGAGACGGCGACAAGTTGGGTCTTGGGAAGAGCAATAAAGTTTGGGTTGCTCGTTCACTAAGGCTAATAAAAATAAGCAGCGATGCAATTAACAAAGGCAAACCGCAGAAGGCGCATTCACATGCGCATTCGCAAAACAGTTCGGGGTACAGCTCAGCGTCCGCGTCTGAATATATTCCGTTCTAATCGTTATATTTACGCCCAGCTCATCGATGATGTTCAAGGGCACACTTTAGCACAAGCAAGTTCTTTCGAGCCTGCGGTTGCTAATGCAGGAAACAAATCAGAACAATCTGCTGCTACCGGTAAGCTGTTAGCAGAGCGCGCAAAGGCTGCTGGAGTTGAATCCGTGGTTTTTGATCGGGCTGGATATTTATATCATGGCCGCGTGAAAGCGCTGGCTGATGGCGCCCGTGAGGGAGGCTTACTATTTTAATCATTAAGAAGCTTTTTGGTAATGGCAAAGAAAAATTCTAACCGGGTAAAACCGGCCGAAACAGAACTGAAAGAAAAGCTCGTTAACCTTAACCGGGTAGCTAAAGTGACTAAAGGTGGTAGAACCTTTAGCTTCGCAGCGGTGGCAGTTGTTGGTGATGGCAATGGTACGGTAGGTCATGGTCTGGGTAAGGCTCGTGATGTATCGCAGGCGATCAGCAAAGCGGTTGATGATGCAAAGAAGAACCTTATTAAAGTTCCTATCCACAACGGTACGATCCCTCACGAACAGAAGGGTAAGTATGGTGCGGGTAAGGTACTGATCAAGCCTGCTTCTGATGGTACAGGGGTAATTGCTGGTGGCGCGATGCGTGCTGTACTGGAAATTGCTGGTGTACACAATGTACTGGCTAAGTCTCAAGGGTCGTCTAACCCGCACAACGTGGTGAAAGCCACAATTGATGCTCTGCAGAAACTGCGTAGCCCTATGGTTATCGCAAAGCAGCGTGGCATCTCAATGGAAAAGCTTTTTGAAGGATAGGGCTTTAAGCCTGTAAAAAACCGTCGGCCATGGCTAAGGTAAAAATAACACAGGTTAAGAGCCTGATCGATCGTGCTCAGCGTCAAAAAGACACTGTTAAAGCGTTAGGTCTGAAAAAGATAAACGACACGGTCACTGTAGAGGTAAATCCTCAAATCCAGGGAATGATCAACAAAGTTGCTCACCTGGTAAAAGTGGAAGAAGCTTAAGGTTTGTGCCCTAAGCAATTAACGAAGCTATTAAATCGCATAATATAATGGAACTCCATAGTCTCAAACCAGCGTCCGGTGCTGTAAAAAGCCGTAAGCGTATTGCCCGTGGTCAGGGTTCTGGCCGAGGAGGTACGTCTACTCGTGGTCACAAAGGCGCCAAGTCGCGTTCTGGTTACAAAAGTAAGCGTGGTTTCGAAGGTGGTCAGATGCCTCTTCAGATGCGCTTGCCTAAGCGCGGATTTAAGAGTCCTAATCGCGTCGAATACGTAGGCCTTAACCTGGGTCGCTTGCAAGCGATCAGCGAAAAGCACAGTGTTGATACCATCGATATGGATACACTGATGAAGCTGGGTATTGTTCGCAAGACGGATTTGATTAAGATTTTGGGTACTGGCGAATTGACCGCCAAGCTGACTGTAACGGCCCATGCCAGCTCTGAAACTGCCAAGGCAGCGATCGAAGCGCAGGGTGGTTCTCTCACTATCCTCTAAAAAAGACCACCATGAAAAGGTTTATCGATACGCTCAAAAATATTTGGAAGATTAAGGAACTGCGCCATCGCATCCTTTTCACGCTTGGTTTACTTTGGGTATTCCGGCTGGGATCTTTCATTGTCTTACCAGGTGCCGATCCTGCTGTGCTGCAAGCACAAATGGGCGGTGGCGGCGATAACTCGCTACTGGGATTGATCAATGTTTTCTCCGGTGGAGCCTTTAGCAATGCTTCTATCTTTGCCTTGGGCATCATGCCTTATATCACAGCGAGTATCATTATCCAGCTTTTAGGGTTTGCTGTTCCTTACTTTCAGCGTTTACAGCAGAAAGAAGGAGAGTCTGGCCGGAAAAAGCTGAACCAGATCACCCGTTTATTGACGGTGGCTATTACCCTGGTACAGGGTGGCGCCTACCTCACTTACGTAAAGTCACTCGGAGCTGTTGACAATTCCGTGCCGGAAAGTATTTTCTGGTTGTCTGGAATTATCATTCTTTCAACGGGTACTGTCTTTGCGATGTGGTTGGGCGAACGGATTACCGATCGTGGTATTGGGAACGGTGTATCGCTGTTGATCACGGTAGGTATCATTGCTACATTACCAACTGCCTTTGTCTTCGAATTGCAAGGACGTTTGCAGTCTGGTGGCTTCCTGGTATTTGTCCTGGAAATGGCAGCATTGTTCCTCGTTTGTATGGCAACCGTAATGATTGTAACTGGAGTTCGTAAGATTCCTGTACAATTTGCCAAGCGAATGGTCGGCCGTGGTACCGGTAACATTCCTGTTGCTGGAGCACGTGATTACATTCCTCTGAAGGTGAATGCCGCCGGGGTAATGCCGATCATCTTTGCTCAAGCGCTGATGTTCCTTCCTGGGCTTGCTGCACAAACAGCGGGTGCTGATGCAGAGACCAGCTGGTTGGTACAGAAATTAAATGATTTTACTTCGGCACCTTACAATGCTATTTACTTTGTATTGGTAGTTGCCTTTACGTACGTCTACACAGCCTTAATCGTAAATCCTTCTAACTACGCAGATTACCTGAAGCGCCAAAATGCTTTTATTCCTGGTATTAAGCCAGGTAAGCCTACCGAAGAGTTTATTGACTCGGTAACTACCCGCATTACGCTTCCTGGTTCTGTATTCTTGGGTCTGATTGCGATCATGCCTGCTTTTGCAGCGGCTTTTGGTATCAATAACTTGTTTGCTGCCTTCTTTGGTGGTACCTCTTTATTGATCCTTGTAGGGGTTGTACTGGATACGCTCCAGCAGATTGAAGGCCACTTATTGATGCGTCGTTACGATGGTCTGGTGAAAGAAGGTCGGGTATCTGGCCGTAGCAGTAGCCGGATGCAGGGTATTGGTGCAAATATGTAAGGCATTACTCCCCACTTTAGGAGAGTAGTAACAACAGGATAAGCTAAAGAGTATGTCGAGGAAAGGACGCAAAATGATTTATAAAACAGCAGAAGAGATCGAATTAATTCGTGAAAGTTGTCTGTTGGTTTGTAAAACACTGGCTTACGTAGGCAGTATGTTGCGTCCTGGAATGACAGGGGAGGAGATCGATACAAAAGCAGAAGCTTTTATTCGCGATCATGGTGCTCTACCGGGGTTTAAAGGCCTCTACGGTTGCCCATCCACCTTGTTGGTCTCTCGTAACGAAGCGGTCGTACATGGCTTGCCTTCAAAGGAACAGGTGTTTCAGGATGGAGATATTCTTTCCATCGATTGTGGCACCTATATGAATGAGTTTTACGGTGATGCTGCCTATACTTTTTGTGTGGGAGAGGTGAAGGAAGAAACGCTGCAATTATGCAGAGTGACCAACGAATCCCTTTATATAGGCATCGACCACGCTTTGATCGGTAAACGGGTGGGAGATATCAGTCATGCTATCCAACACTACACCGAAAAAGAGCACAACTATTCAGTAGTACGCGAACTTGTCGGTCACGGCTTAGGAAAGTCTATGCACGAGGCTCCAGACGTACCCAATTATGGGCGACGTGGGCAAGGACCTGTACTGAAAGAAGGATTAGTGATAGCGATTGAGCCAATGGTCAATATGGGACGCAGAGATGTTAGAACCCTAAGTGATGACTGGACAATTGTAACTAAGGATAAAAAACCGGCAGCTCATTATGAGCATACCATCGCGGTAACCAAGGACGGTCCTGATATTTTAAGTAATCACGAAATCATCATCGAAGCGATACAAAAGAATCCTAATGTGATTCCAATTGTTCGTGAGATGAGTGTGAATTAAACTTGAAATTGCAGTCGTTTTTGTTAACCCAATAGCTCCTTTGTAAAAAAAAGAGCTGGGGTGTGGAGAATTTATCAATTAATTGTATCTTTGCACTCCGAAAATCGGAATATGAGTAAAAAGAATCTAATAAAACAGGACGGTACTATTCTTGAGGCCCTGTCCAATGCGATGTTTCGTGTGAAGTTGGAAAACGGTCACGAAATCACCGCAACGATCTCTGGTAAAATGAGGATGAACTACATCCGAATTCTTCCTGGCGACCGTGTGGCAGTGGAAATGTCTCCTTACGATTTAACTCGTGGGCGCATTACTTATCGCTACAAGTAATTGATACACTAACGTTACAGATTCGCAAAATACGCAAACCATGAAAGTGAGACCCTCCGTTAAGAAGCGTTCTGCCGACTGTATAGTGGTAAGAAGAAAAGGAAAGGTTTACATCATTAACAAGAAGAATCCCAAGTTCAAGCAACGTCAGGGATAAAAAAAACTAGACGGAAGTAAAGCACTTCCCTCTCTAAATACAGACAGACAATGGCACGAATTGCTGGAGTTGATTTACCAAGAAACAAACGCGGTGTTATAGGGCTAACCTATATCTACGGCATCGGTCCTACATTGGCCAAAGAGATTCTGGCCAAGATCGAGGTTAGTGAGCACACTAAGGTTCAGGATTGGACGGATGATAATATCAAAGACATTGCAACCATGCTCCAAACTGATTATCAGGTGGAGGGTGAATTGCGTACGGAAGTACAGACCAACATCAAGCGATTGATGGATATCGGATGTTACCGTGGTCTTCGTCACCGTAAAGGATTACCACTCCGGGGCCAACGTACGCAAACTAACGCCCGTACTCGTAAGGGTAAGCGTAAGACTGTCGCAAATAAAAAGAAAGCAACCAAGTAATTTTTTTGATCCATGGCTAAAGTTAATACCAAAAAGACAGCTAAGAAGAGAAAAGTGCGGGTCGAACCGGAAGGTAAGGTCTTCATTCAGGCTTCTTTCAATAATATCATCATTTCTATTACAAATAAGAAAGGTGATGTGATTTCCTGGTCTTCTGCCGGAAAATCAGGATTCCGTGGTTCTAAAAAGAATACACCATACGCTGCACAGGTTTCAGCCAGTGAGGCTGCCCGTACAGCTTATGATGCTGGTCTGCGCACGGTAGAGGTTTTCGTTAAAGGACCAGGTTCTGGTCGTGAAGCGGCGATCCGTGCCATCGATGGTGTGGGAATCAAAGTGTCTCGTATCAAAGACGTAACGCCTGTTCCACACAACGGTTGTCGTCCACCTAAGCGTCGTCGGGTATAATTCCCCAACGAACCTTAATTAATTTTTCAGCGAAAATTATCCTTCCGAAATGGCAAGATATACTGGCCCCAAAACAAAGAAAGCTCGCGCATTTGGCGAAGCTATCTACGGCTACGATAAAAGTTTTGAGCGTAAGAAATACCGCCCCGGACAGCACGGCAACAGCCGTCGTCGTCGTCAGCAATCAGACTACGCCCTCCAGCTTATGGAAAAGCAAAAGGCTAAGTACACTTATGGTGTATTAGAGCGTCAGTTCCGTAACCTATTCGAAACGGCTGCTTCTAAAAGTGGTGTTACCGGTACGGTACTGCTACAATTCCTAGAAGCTCGTCTTGATAACGTTGTATTCCGCTTAGGTCTTGCACCTACACGTCGTGCTGCTCGTCAGTTGGTAAACCATAAGCACATTGTGTTGAATGGTCGTATCAATAGTATTCCCTCTGCTCAGTTGCGTCCTGGTGATGTAGTTGCAGTGAAAGGAAAATCTCAAGGTTTACAAGTCGTTCGCGACGCTATGGGAACCAAAGGAGATTCGCGTCGTTTCGGTTGGTTGGAATTCAACCACGATAAAATGGAAGGCCGCTTCATGGATTACCCTGAGCGTGATGCCATCCCTGAGAAGATCAACGAACAGCTTATCGTAGAATTATATTCTAAATAAGCTTACTGATAAAGGAAAGAACGACATCACGGCCGATTGTCGTTCTTTCCTATTACTATATGTTTACGGAATCGCGGTGTGAACCGGGTTCCGCATTCTGATGTTAAGAGAATAGCTATTCATTCCCCACCAAAGATTATACACAAGCGTATGAGCATCTTGAATTTTCAGAAGCCCGACAAAATCGTAATGGAAAAAGCCAATGATTTTGAGGGACTTTTTGAGTTCAAACCACTCGAACCGGGCTTCGGTCAAACTGTCGGCAATTCACTGCGCCGCGTACTCCTTTCTTCCTTGGAAGGTTTCGCAATCAGCGCTATCCGTATTGCGGGGGTTGAACACGAATTTGGTACGATTCGCGGGGTAGTAGAGGATGTGGTTGAAATCATCCTTAACCTGAAACAAGTTCGTATTAAGCAAATGATTGCTGACGAAGATGTGCAGGAAGAAAAAGTATACCTCACAAGTAGCGGTAAAGAAGAATTCCGGGCTGGTGATATTGAAGAGCACACCAATGTGTTCAAAGTCATGAACCCTGATCTCCTGATTTGCACAATGGAACCTTTTGTTAACCTGGAAGTTGAACTTACGGTTAGTAAAGGTCGTGGTTACGTTCCTGCGGATGAAAATCTGCCTAAGGACGCCCCCATCGGTGTTATCCCTATCGACGCGATCTACACGCCCATCAAAAATGTGGCTTACACGATCGACAATTTCCGTGTTGGTCAGCGTACCGACTACGAGAAACTGACGATTAGCCTCAAGACGGACGGTACTATCCATCCGGAAGAAGCGATCAAAGAAGCATCACGTATCCTGATCCAGCACCTTATGCTGATCACGGACGAAAATATCACCTTCGATTCTGCGGGTACCCGTGAAGAGAATATCGTAGATGAGCATATCCTGCACATGCGTAAATTGTTGAAGACTTCTCTGGAAGACCTCGACCTTTCTGTACGTGCTTACAACTGTCTGAAGGCAGCTAAGATCAACACCCTGGCGGAGTTGGTGCGTTACGATACGCACGAACTACTGAAGTTTCGCAACTTTGGTAAGAAGTCATTGGTAGAAATCGAAGAACTCCTTCAGGAGAAAGGGCTCACTTTCGGTATGGACTTGTCTAAGTACAAGCTGGACGAAGAGTAAGATTTGTTGAAAGTTGTTAGTTGATGGTTGATCGTTTTACAACGCGAAAACCATCAACTTACAACCTACAACCATCAACCATAATTCACAGGTTCCCCCAAAGGGGATTATATCATCTACAATTACTGCGATCCGCGATTCCGCTATGCCTGTCAAGCTGCCGATCAAAGTGTTGTGAAGTTAAACAAATTCAACCATGCGTCACGGTAAGAAATTTAACCACTTGGGCCGTAAAGTCGGTCACCGCAAAGCCTTATTACGCAACTTGACGATCTCTTTGATCGAACACAAGCGTATCAACACCACTTTGGCTAAGGCTAAAGCACTGCGCGTATTTGCAGAGCCTCTTATTACTAAAGCTAAAGATGATTCTACCCACAATCGTCGCGTAGTTTTTAGCTACCTGCAAAACAAAGAATCATTAAAAGAATTATTCGGTGACATCGCCAAGCGTGTTGGTGACCGTCCTGGTGGTTACCTGCGTATTATCAAAACCGGTACCCGGAAAGGTGATGCTGCTGAAATGGCCATGATCGAATTTGTTGACTTCAACGAAGTGTACACTGCTGGTGGCGAAAGCACTGGTGGAGGTAGCCGTCGTCGTCGCCGTGGAGGTAAAGGTAAAGGTGGTGCTACTGCCGCTGCTGCAACCACTACTGCCGCCGCTGCTGCTCAGGAAGAAGAGTAGATTAGTAAGATGGTTAGCGTGTTTGTTGGTTCGATGGTGCTATTTGTCTGTTAACCTCCCAATGATCTAACTTTCAACGATACAATAGCTTAACAGAGCCGATTCTCCATGCTGGAGAGTCGGCTCTGTTCGTTTATTAAAGCAAAAAATCATTTGAGTGTGCTACAAATTAGTGGTTTGTATATTGGTTCCCCGTCATTTATGGCGGGTACGACCCATTCGCCCTAAAGGACGAAGAACCTTCATTGATCTC
>Ga0102812_10001834_pt1 | contig 14532 bp, 16 predicted proteins | sample ColrivemetaGS713_FD_79334 | JGI IMG/M metagenome (GOLD analysis project Ga0102812, IMG submission 79334) | Estuarine microbial communities from the Columbia River estuary - Flood tide ETM metaG S.713 | ecosystem: Environmental > Aquatic > Marine > Intertidal zone > Estuary | place: USA... | reverse complement strand
TTAGTGCGCTGCAAAAATCATTATTCCTGACTGCTAACTCAATAGAGTGATTTAAATAAAAATCAAGTGTGTCGCACTCCTGAAAAATCAGACACCGGCCTAGCGCCGGTGTTGTTTTTTCTACAACGTGCTTTTAGACGAGCCGTGGAGAGTCAGTCGCTTGATGCAGGTCAGTGCAAATATTTGAGTGTTGTCCACGCTGAAAACAACCTTCAGGGAGAACGCCCATGAGCATCTTTGATCCTGCTGCTGCGCTGGAAAAAGGGATGGTTGGCCTGTTCAGGGTCAGGCACATGGACTGCGCCTCGGTATTGTGTTGTCCGGGTGGGTGTATGGGGCCTACGGTCTTCCGGCTTGTCTGTGGATTTCAGCGCTGTTCGTGTTGCTCGCCGCTCTGATTTCACTGGGCTTGCCACGGCATATAGCCAATCCACCTGCTGCGTAGGGCGGCCATCTCGCGAAGCGAATGGCCGCCAGCTCAGCAAAGGAAAAGTCGATCTTCGTTTACCTTAGAACAAGCCCGACCGCCTCAGTAGTAATACCACTTGAGCTCCAGCATCACCTCGTTGACCGGGCTGCTTTGCTGGGCAAAGGCACGCTCGGCAGTCAGACGCAGGCCGAGATCGCGGCTGATTTCCCATTGCTGATTGAGTGACAGGCTGCGGCGTACCTCGCCATTGATGAAGTAATCGCCGCTGCCTTCCAGTGTCAGGTTGCCTAGCGCATTGCGCCAAAGCACGCCGCTATTGAAGCCGCCGGCACTGGCCACGAAGGGAGCGAACTCGTGGTTGTGTTCGACCCGTGCGGTCGCCAGAGCAAACACCAGTGCTTCATCGCCAATTGCCCAGCTGCCGCCGCCGCCGCCGTTGACCTGGCTGACCAGTACGTCGTTCTGGTTTTTGCCCAGTACACGCTGGAGGCCACCATTGACCTGCCAGGACCAGGGCTTTATCAGTTCGTTGCGTGCGGTCAGTGAGCGGATGGTGGCGATGTCCAGTTGCTGCAGTTTCCAGTCGTTACCTTCGTACTGCCTCAGCTTGAGCTGGGCGATCTCGATCTGGGCGCCGAGCGGGAAGCCGGCCAGGTTGTCATTCAGGTCGTGATAAGCCATGCGTAGGCCGTATTCGGCGTAGGCACTATCGTCACGGCTGCCGCCACCGAGCTGCCAGGTACGCGAGGGATGGCCTTCCTCCGGCAGTTGCGGGCGCGGGATATCGAGGGGTTCGGGTGGATTCTGGTTGATCGCGCGCAATAGCTCATAGCTGCGGTCGGCCACCTGGTCGTCGCGATCCTGATTTTCCGAGTTGTAGCGCACCAGCCGGAACGCGGCATCCTGCACTTGCGCCTGGCGCTCATCGGGCAGCGCCTGAACGCCCGGATCATCCGGCTGAATTTCGCCGGTACTCAGGTGCAGTACCAGCAGCTGCTCTTCGGTCGTCAGGGGTTCGGCACGTGCCAGCAGTTCGCGCTCGCGCGATGGACGAAACTCGACGCCTTCGGTCAGGCTGGCCTGTTTCACCGTGCGTACGGTATCGGTCGGGATGGCGGTGATCTGGAACGGGTCAGTCAGTTCGATGCCGGGGCGCGCCACTTCGAGCAGTTCGAGCAGGCGGTAGGAGCAGTTTTCATCGAAGAAGTAGTAGTCGAACTTGACCTGGCGCAGCTCCCAGACATGCTCGACCATGCGTCCGGTTTCTTCCGGCGTCAGGTTCAGCGGGTACTCCCACAGGTCGCGGTTTTCCAGACGGCTGTATTCCTTCATCTTGTCGCGGTAGGGCATCAGCGCGAATACGCCCGGATAGCCGCCCATCAGGCCGCGCCAGGCGTACAGCATGCTGTTGTCATCACCCTCGATGAAGGCGCCGAAATTAAGTGCATAGCTGAGCATGGCGGTGTTGTTGCTGCCGGCATCGGCCTGATCGATACGCAACAGGGTATGGCCGAACATCGACGAGGGGCTGCCCAGATAGGCGGCGGGGTAGATCAGCACCACGCTGTGCGGATTGATGTCGTTGTACCAGACAGCAAACTCGCTGCAGTCTGGTGAGGGTAGTTCGTTGAGCTGTAATTGCTCGCGGAGCCAGCGTGTGCGTGCCGGATATTTGCATTGGGCATGCTGGTCTCCGAGGTTTTCCGGTGACCGGACGGCCATCAGCGTGGCTTGCAGTTCGGCGGCCGGATCGGTCGGGCCGGTTTCGGCGAGAAAGAACGCCTGGTCATCCACATAGCTGCGCCAGCCACCGAATTTGCCGGTTTCGTAGTGTCCGAGGCTGATCCAGTAGGGATCATGGGCCAGTGTCTGCAGTTGTGCGGCGAAGTTGCTGGTGGCGGCCTGCGCCGGCAGGGTCAGGCACAGGCAGAGCACCAGTCCTGCGGTAAGGCGTCTGGACATGAAGATCGCTTATGGTTTTTAGAGGAGACCCGCCCGGTCGGGCGGGTCGGTACTGGTCAGACCGGGTTGGAATACTTGGCCAGTTGTGGGTCCTGCTTCAGTACATTCAGGGTGGCTGCGTAGACATCCACTGCAGTGGTGTCCGAGGAGCTGAAGATTTCGCTGAAGTGCTGCTGGGTGACCGTGGCGAAGTGGTCACGATCTTCCGGTGCCACGCCAAGAACCACGGCATAGGTGGTCAGGGCTTCACCGTCACCGCGGGCCATGTCTTCGGACAGTTCGTCCATCATGCCGTTCAGGGCAACCATCGGCCTGCCGCCGTAGGTCAGGGTGCCGTTGGTGGAGCAGCCATTGGTACCGGAGGTCATACCAAAAGTGGCATTACCCGAAGTGCCGTTGGTGGTGGAAGCGAGGAAATGGGCAACACCGCCGCGTTGCCCCTTGAACAGCATATTGCCCCAGCCGCAGTTCGGGCCGCCGGGTGCTTCAGCGAAGGCGCTGACGGATACGGCAGCGAGCAGGGTACCTAGCAGAATCCTTTTCATGGGTAATCTCTCTTTTATAAAAACAGGGGGTAAGGCGCAGACTTCTTGCTTGCGCTGGTTACAGCATTTTCGCTATATGCCAGTGTGTCAAGGCGTAAGCGCGCAGGAAGTGAAATCTTGCATAAAACGATGCAGGTTTACCGGGATTGGCTCAAGAAGAGTGGTTGTCTCGATCAGGTGCGTTACCAGCCAAGAACCGAGTTTTCCACTGTGCGCCTTTAATCGTGACGTGAAGGATCAGGCAATTGATGCACGTCAGTGCAAATTCTTGGGTGTTGTCCACACTGGAAAGACCTTCAAGGAGAGCGTCCATGAGTACCTTTGATCCTGCTGCTGCGCTTGAAAAAATGTCTGTCGAATACCGTGCCCGTGTCGAGGCCATTCGCCTGGATCTTGCCCGCAGCCATTCGGCTGACTCCTCCGAGCAGGCAGTGGAGCGTGAGAATGACGAGGTGCTTGAGGCGTTGCTGGCCGAAGCGGAAATTACCTTGCGCAAGGTTGAAAAAGCCCGCGAGCGTCTGCGCGAAGGTACTTACGGAAAATGCCGTAAATGCGGGGAGGCAATAGGCGAAAAGCGCCTGGCGGTAATGCCGATGGCGGAGTGCTGTGTGCAGTGCGCTGACTGACTTGGCATGGATAGAACCTTGCCAGTGAAGGCAAGGCGGCAGCAGAATGCGGTCAAACCTCTGGTCTTGTGCCGCCCGCCACGCAAGGATTGTCCATGGCTGTTTCTGCTGTTCCTCCACTACCCCTGACCCCAGAAGAACTGGCCCGGCCATTCCTGGCGGAGCAGTTCAATTTTGTCAGTACCGATGATCTGGAGCCGTTCCGCGGCGTTCTGGGGCAGGAGCGGGCGGTTGCCGCCCTGCAGTTCGGCGTGGCGATGCCGCGTGCCGGCTATAACGTTTATGTCATGGGTGAGCCTGGAACCGGGCGTTTCTCTTTCGTGCAGCGTTACCTCAGGGCCGAAGGCAAACGGCAGCCAACTCCCGAAGACTGGCTGTACGTCAATCATTTCGACGAGCCGCGCGAGCCGCATGCCCTGCGTTTACCGCCTGGCGAGGGTGCCCGGCTGATTACCGACATCGGGCAGTTGATTGATAACCTGCTGGCGACCTTTCCGGCGGTGTTCGAGACGCCGACCTATCAGCAGAAAAAAAGTGCCATAGACCGTACCTTCAACCAGCGTTATGACCGGGCGCTGGATGTGATTGAAAAGTTGGCACTGGTGAAGGAAGTGGCGCTGTACCGCGATAGCGCCAATATTGCCTTTACCCCGATGCGTGAAGGCAAAGCGCTGGATGAGGCGGAATTTTCCCAGTTACCGGAAGCCGATCGCGAGCGTTTTCACGATGACATCGCAGTGCTTGAAGAGCGGCTCAATGAAGAGCTGGCTGGCTTGCCGCAGTGGAAGCGTGAAACCAGCAATCAGGCACGTCAGCTGAATGACGAAACCATCATTCAGGCCCTGCAACCGCTATTGTCTCCGCTGGCCGAGAAGTATGCCGAGAATGCTGGTGTGGTCGCCTATTTGCAGGCTATGCAGGTCAATCTGCTGAAAACCGTGATTGATCTGCTGGTCGATGAAAACAAGACGGATGCCATGCGCCGTCTGGTGCTGGAGGAGCAGTACTCTCCTAGTCTGGTGGTAGGCCACGTGGCTGGCGGCGGTGCACCGGTGGTATTCGAGTCGCACCCGACCTACGACAACCTGTTCGGGCGCATCGAGTACAACACGGATCAGGGTGCCCTCTACACCAGCTACCGGCAATTGCGTCCGGGTGCGCTGCATCGGGCCAATGGCGGCTATCTGATTGTCGAGGCGGAAAAGCTGCTGAGTGAGCCGTTCGTATGGGATGCGCTCAAGCGGGCGCTGCATTCCCGGCAGCTCAAGATGGAGTCGCCGCTGGCCGAACTGGGCCGTCTGGCGACAGTCAGCCTGACGCCGCAGGTGCTGCCCTTGCAGTTGAAGGTGGTGATTATTGGTTCACGTCAGCTGTACTACACGCTGCAGGATGTGGATCCGGACTTTCAGGAAATGTTTCGGGTACTGGTCGATTTCGACGAGGACATCCCTTTGGGCGATGACAGTCTCGAACAGTTCGCCCAGTTGTTGAAAACCCGCACATCCGAAGAGGACATGGCACCGCTGACGGCCGCCGCCGTAGCGCGTCTGGCAACTTATAGCGCGCGCCTGGCGGAGCATCAGGGGCGGCTGTCGGCACGCATTGGCGATCTGTTTCAGCTGGTCAGCGAGGCAGACTTTATCCGCAATCTGGCCGGTGACGCGATCACCGATGCCGGGCATATCGAACGAGCGCTGCGCGCCAAGGAAACCCGCACCGGACGCGTTTCTGCACGAATTCTCGATGACATGCTGGCGGGCATCATTCTGATCGACACTGCCGGTGCTGCGGTAGGCAAGTGCAACGGACTGACGGTGCTGGATGTGGGTGATTCAGCCTTCGGGGTGCCGGCGCGTATCTCCGCTACTGTCTACCCGGGTGGTTCGGGCATCGTCGATATCGAACGTGAGGTCAACCTGGGCCAGCCAATCCACTCCAAGGGCGTGATGATTCTTACCGGCTATCTGGGCAGCCGCTATGCGCAGGAATTTCCGCTGGAGATTTCTGCGAGTATCGCGCTGGAGCAGTCCTATGGTTATGTCGATGGAGACAGCGCTTCGCTCGGCGAGGTCTGTACGCTGATCTCGGCCCTTGCTCGTCAGCCGTTGAAGCAATGCTTTGCGATCACCGGTTCGATCAATCAGTTTGGTGAGGTGCAGGCGGTTGGCGGGGCCAATGAAAAGATCGAAGGCTTTTATCGGTTGTGTGAGGCGCGTGGCCTGACCGGCGAGCAGGGCGTGATTATTCCGCGCTCGAATGTCTCCTCGCTGATGCTCGATGAGCGTGTTCTGCAAGCTGTGCGTTCGGGCATCTTTCATGTCTATGCGGTTAGCCGTGTGGATGAGGCGCTTGCTCTGCTGGCTGGTGAAGTGGCAGGGGAGCTGGACGAAAATGGCAAGTTTGTCGAAGGCAGCCTGAACGCCCGGGTGGTGCAGCGCTTGCGCGAAATTTCCCAGATGGGTATGGACGACGATGACAAGCCAGCGGCTGAAGAGGAGCCCGCTACACCAGCAGCGAGGAAGCCTGCGCGCAAGAAAGTCCCGCCTGCTGCCAGTAGTTGATGGTTTTTTGTCCGTTCGGCCCGGCCCCAGGCAGGGCATGGTCTCAGCAGGTTTTCCGAAGGGCATCCACAAGGTTATCCACACTATCCGGGGATAACTTGGGCCATTCTGGGCTACGCTTGTTCTAGTAGTCTGAAAGCCAGCCAGCTGGAGGGTCGTAGCCATGCCGCGCACTATGATTCTTACGCGCAACTGCTCCGGAATTCGCACCCGTATCGAGTGCGAGATTCGTCTGCTGGCGGGCGGGCGAGGCTTGTGGACGTTGCTCTGCGCTGCCGGGATGAATGACGCGCAGCCTTCGACGATCAAAGCGCAAGGACCGTTTCATGGGCCCTGCGTTGCAGAAGGGTTACTGGAATCGATCGCCACAAGTCTGGCGTTGCAGGGGTATGAGTCAGCCGATGAGCCCGCCATCTGGCGTCTGCATATTCAAGCAAAGTTGCGTAAATTGAATGCCGAGAGCTGTTGTCATCCGGGTGACTTCCAGTTTCGCCCAGAGTCTTGACGGCACTTTCCCCCAGACCTGATTAACGACCGAAGCCCCGATACAGAGGGCTTTCGTTTTTTTGTGCACAGACTTATCCACAGTCATTACACCGCCATTTTTCGCCGTGCTACTGCCTTGCTCGGGTTGTGCTGGGTATACTCGGCAACGTTTTTTCTGATCGATGGAAGTCTTATGGAACGGTTTTTTGAAAATGCCATGTATGCCTCGCGCTGGTTGTTGGCGCCGATTTATTTTGGCTTGTCCTTTGCTCTGCTGGCCTTGGCACTGAAGTTCTTTCAGGAAGTAGTGCATATCCTGCCGGCCATTTTCATCATGGAAGAGGCAACGCTTATTCTGAAGTTGCTATCCCTGGTCGATATGGCGCTGGTTGGCGGCTTGCTGGTGATGGTGATGATTTCCGGCTATGAGAACTTCGTCTCACAGCTGGATATCGACGATGGCAAGGAACGTCTGAGCTGGTTGGGCAAGATGGATTCCAGTTCGCTGAAAATGAAAGTGGCAGCTTCAATCGTGGCCATCTCTTCGATCCATCTCCTGAAGATGTTTATGGATGCGAAGAACATCGATGACACCAAGCTGATGTGGTACGTGATCATCCATATGACCTTTGTTGCCTCGGCGTTTGCCATGGGCTACCTGGACAAGCTGACCAAGCACGATCACTGAAAATCCCCCTGAGGTTGCCCGGCCGCCCGTGAGCTGAAAAGCAGACGGGCGGTTTTTTTTGCGCTTTACAAGCAAGCAAAACTATACAATAGTTGTACAACAAAAATTTAATGTATAGATGTGAGGCCAAATAATGAAGCTTTCAGTGCTGCGTCAGAATGCAATGGCTGGACAGGTTGATGCTCTTGATCTTATTTCACTCGAGGGTGGCACCTACGTGCTCGAGGCAAGGTCGCTCGGTGGACGTTTTTCCGTCAGGGATGAGCAGAGCAAAGTTCTGCATTTTCGCTCGGTGCAGCATGCGCGTGATCTGTTGCATGATTTCCCGCGGGTTCCCTTGCATCTGGTGCATGCCGAAATCCACGATGAAATGATTGGTATGCCGGTCGTGCGGCATGAGCCCTTGCGCGTGCCTATCTCGATGAATACCGCCTGGTAGCTATCGGTAGGGCTCAATGATTGTGCTAGTCTGGCCGGCCTTTTTTTGGCTCTGGAGCTGGACATGTCCGAAGTGAATCTTTCTACCGATGAAACCCGAGTAAGTTACGGAATTGGCCGTCAGATGGGCGACCAGTTGCGCGACAATCCGCCGCCGGGCGTCAGCCTTGATGCCTTGATTGCCGGTTTGCGCGATGCTTTTGCGGGATCGCCTAGCCAGGTTTCATCTGAAGAGCTGAATGCCAGCTTTCGTGTGATCCGTGAAGTTATGCAGGCTGAAGCTGCCGCCAAGGCCGAGGCTGCAGCAGGTGCCGGACGTGAATATCTGCAAGAGAATGCCAGGCGCGCGGAAGTAACCGTGCTGCCATCTGGTTTGCAGTTTGAAGTGCTGGTTGCCGGTGAGGGCGCCAAGCCAGGCGCGACCGATCAAGTGCGTACGCACTACCATGGCACGCTGATCGACGGCACAGTGTTTGATAGCTCCTATGAGCGAGGCGAGCCGGCCGAGTTCCCGGTAAATGGTGTTATCGCCGGCTGGGTAGAAGCTTTGCAGCTGATGAACACCGGCAGCAAGTGGCGCCTGCATGTGCCAAGCGAACTGGCCTATGGCGAGCAAGCTGCCGGCAGCATTCCTCCGCACAGCACGCTGGTGTTTGATGTCGAGTTGCTCGACATTCTCTGAATCTTGTAAAAACAGGGTCAGGCCGCTCCGGTGGCCGCCCCGCCACCAACATGTTTCGAGGGTTTCATGCGCGTAGCCCGATATTTTCTGCCGGCAGTGCTCTGTCTGGTGCTTAGCGCCTGTGTTTCGTCGTTGCTGATCGGCAACCAGTTGCAGAATCGCCTTATGTGGGCGCTGCTCAGGCCGCTGGTGGGCTTCGATCCCAATGAGGTAAGCCTGTTCGAAATCCCGCAAGTGCAGCAACGCATGACGACTTTGCTGGGGGATAACTACGAACCGGCCGTGGCGCTATTGCGTACTGCTGACCGGATTCAGCAGGAAGGCGCGCTGATCTATGTGACCTCCCGCGTGCTCGAGGAGGTTATGACAGTGCCTTTGCCTCCAGAAGTCGAGGCGCTGCAGGGTCAGGTCGAGGCGGTGCGCGAGGTGCAGGAACAGGTCGGGCAGGTGCAGGAAAAAGTTGAGCAGGTGCGCGACGTTCATGAGCAGGTCGTGCAGGCGCAAGAACAGGTCGAAGAGCTCAAGACACAGGTGCAGGTTCTGCGCAGTGCTGCCGGCATGGTCTGGAATGGTGACACCAATCAGCTGGCGGTAGTGCTGCTGGAGAAGGGTGTCAGCAAAGTGTTTGCCGAGCAGCCGCAAGGCGGGCAGGTACTGGATCCGGTTTGGCCGAGCACGATGCAGTCTTTGCTTGAGTCGCCGGAAGCGGACGTTGTATCGCCCTGAGTGTCTGGTTGTGGCTGGGTCAGGCGCTGCGTGCCACAGCAAAACGGGTCAGCTGGGTGAGCGCATCACGGTACGTGCCGGCGGGTAGTGCATCCAGGCACTTGATCGCCCGTTCGGCGTAGTCACGTGCCAGTTGGGCGGTGTAGTCCAGCGAGCCGGCGGCCTCGACGGCGGCACGTATACCTTCCAGATCCTGGCTTCCGCCTTGCTGAATGGCTTTGCGCACAAGTTCCGCTTGCGCCGGCGTGCCTTCGCGCATGGCGTGAATCAGTGGCAGCGTTGGTTTGCCTTCCGCGAGGTCGTCGCCAACGTTTTTACCCAGTGCTTCGGCATCGCCACGGTAGTCCAGCAGGTCGTCCATCAGCTGGAACGCGACACCCAGATGATCGCCAAATACGCGCAGTGCTTCAGCTTGTTGACTATTACCGCCAGCCAGCAATGCTGCGCTGTGGGTTGATGCTTCGAACAGCATGGCGGTCTTGCCGCGAATGACTTCCATATAAGTTGCTTCTGTGGTGCTGGCGTCGCGCACCTTGGACAGTTGCAGAACCTCGCCTTCGGCAATGATGCGGGTAGCCTGGGAGAGAATCTTCATGACCGGCATGGAGCCCAGTTCAACCATCATTTCGAATGAGCGCGAATACAGGAAGTCGCCCACCAGCACGCTCGGGGCGTTGCCCCACTGGGCATTGGCGGTGGCGCGGCCGCGACGCATGCCGGACATATCGACCACATCGTCATGCAACAGGGTGGCGGTATGCAGGAATTCGATAATGGCGGCCAGCAGGCGCAGTTCGTCGCCTTCCTTGCCCAGGGCCTTGCCGCAGAGCAATACCAGCAGAGGCCGCAGGCGCTTGCCGCCAGCAGAGGTAATATAGTCAGCGATCTTTTCCACCAAGGGGACGCGCGAAGTCAGTTGCCGCTTGATGATTTCATCGACAGCCAGAAAGTCATCGGCCACTACTTGGTAAAAAGCCTGAGGTTGCATCAGCGCGGGCGCTCCTGTGGGGTAGCGCGGCATGCTAGGTGGCTGGGTGCAGGAGTGTCAAGGCAAGTGCTTGCAGTGCTTGCGTCGTGTAGTTGGCTTGCGTACAATCGCGGCCCCTGAACTTCCTTGGGCATTTTTCCTGCCTTACGCAATTGCATCGGTGCCATATCCGGCTCCATGCAGCCATGCCGACCCATAACTATTTCACTAAAGCGTCGGGTGAGCAGGTTTTACGGAGAAAATCCATGTACGCAGTAATTGTTACCGGTGGCAAGCAATACAAAGTCGCCGAAGGTGAATTCCTCAAGATCGAGAAGCTGGAAATCGCTACTGGCGATTCCGTGACTTTTGATCGTGTTCTGCTGATCGGCAACGGCGATGACGTGAAGATCGGTGCTCCGGTGGTTGATGGCGCCAAAGTTGTCGCTGAAGTGATCGCTCAAGGTCGTCACGACAAAATCCGCATCATCAAGTTCCGTCGTCGTAAGCACCACATGAAGCGTCAAGGTCACCGTCAGTGGTACACCGAGATCAAAATCACTGGTATCCAGGCTTAATAAAGTCTGATCCTCAAATTGGAGTATTGAACTCATGGCACACAAAAAAGCTGGCGGTTCTACCCGCAACGGTCGCGACTCGGAAAGCAAACGCCTTGGCGTGAAGCTGTTCGGCGGCCAGGTCATCAAGGCCGGTAACATCATCGTGCGTCAGCGCGGTACTCAGTTCCACGCCGGTTTCGGTGTTGGCATGGGTAAAGATCACACCCTGTTCGCGAAAGTGCCGGGCGTGGTCAAGTTTGAAGTGAAGGGCGCCTTCGGTCGTCGCTACGTGAGCGTTGTAGCCGCTTAATAGCGTCTTCGCTGGAAAAGCCCTGTCTAGATACGGGGCTTTTTTGTTTCTGTGGTATTCAAATGCTGCCCTGGCGGCACTTCGCGTATCCTTATTCTGATTAATTAACCCGTCCACCTGGCGGGAGGCGTCCTGATGAAATTCGTCGATGAAGTGTCCATTCATGTCAAGGCCGGTGACGGCGGTAATGGCATGATGAGTTTCCGCCGTGAGAAGTTCATTGAAAAGGGTGGGCCCAATGGTGGTGACGGCGGTGACGGTGGCTCCATCTTCATGGAGGCCGATGCCAACTTGAATACGTTGGTCGACTATCGCTATACCCGCCGCTTCAATGCGCAAAACGGCGAGAAGGGCGGCAGTACCGACTGCACCGGCCACAAAGGCGAAGACTTGATCTTGCCGGTGCCGGTGGGCACGACAGTAATTGATGCCGGTACTCAGGAAGTCATTGGTGACCTGACCCGTGCTGGTCAGCGCTTGCTGGTGGTGCAGGGTGGCTGGCACGGCTTGGGTAATACGCGCTTCAAGTCCAGCACCAATCGTGCGCCGCGTCAGACTTCGCCAGGCAAGCCGGGTGAAGCGCGTGATCTCAAACTTGAACTGAAAGTGCTGGCGGACGTTGGTTTGCTGGGCTTGCCGAATGCGGGCAAGAGCACTTTTATTCGTTCGGTATCGGCAGCCAAGCCCAAGGTGGCGGACTACCCCTTTACCACTCTGGTGCCAAACCTTGGCGTAGTCAGCGTGGGTCGCTACAAGAGCTTTGTGGTGGCGGATATCCCCGGTCTGATCGAGGGTGCCGCAGAAGGTGCTGGTCTGGGTATTCGCTTCCTCAAGCACCTGGCGCGTACCCGTTTGCTGTTGCATCTCGTGGATATGGCGCCGCTGGATGAGTCCGATCCTGCGGCAGCCGCAGAAACCATCATCCACGAATTGAGCAAGTTCAGTCCGGCGCTGGCCGATCGTGATCGCTGGCTGGTGCTGAACAAGGCCGATCAGGTGCTGGATGAAGAGCGCGAAGCGCGCATGCAGGACGTGGTCAAGCGGATCAACTGGACCGGTCCGGTATTCGTTATCTCGGCCCTTGAGCGCGAAGGCACCGAGGAACTCTCCCAGGCAATCATGCGTTACCTCGACGAGCGGGCCTTGCGCCTTGCGGAGGAGCCAGCATTTGCCGAGGCTCTGGCTGAACTCGATCAGCGTATCGAAGACGAAGCGCGTGCAAGGCTGCAGGCGCTGGATGACCAGCGCGCGTTGCGCCGCAGCGGGGTCAAGAGTGTTGATGACGTTTCGGATGAAGAGTTTGATGATTACGAAGAGGACGAAGATGGTCCGGAGATCATCTACGTTCGTGATTGATCTGCGGCTTGCTGGCTAAGTTTGGATGCTTGGGGTTGGAGTGCTATGCGGGAAAAGGTAAGCGGTGCTCGGCGCTGGGTAGTCAAGATCGGCAGTGCGTTGCTGACGGCGGATGGCCGCGGTCTTGATCAGAGCGCCATGGCGATCTGGGTCGAGCAGATGGTGGCCCTGCATGAGGCTGGTATAGAGCTGGTGCTGGTGTCTTCTGGAGCTGTGGCTGCAGGGATGAGTCGTCTCGGCTGGCAGGTGCGCCCGAGCGCTATTCATGAGTTGCAGGCAGCGGCGGCCGTTGGTCAGATGGGTTTGGTGCAGGCCTGGGAGTCCAGCTTTGCCAGGCACGGCAGGCACACGGCGCAGGTTTTGCTGACCCATGATGATCTGGCTGACCGCAAACGTTACCTGAATGCGCGTACCACGTTGCGCACTTTGATCGGGTTGGGTGTGATTCCGGTCATCAATGAAAATGATACGGTTGTCACCGACGAAATCCGTTTCGGCGACAACGACACCCTGGCTGCGTTAGTAGCCAATCTGGTTGAAGCGGATCTGCTGGTGATTCTCACCGACCGTGATGGCATGTTTGATGCTGATCCGCGGCACAATCCTGAAGCTGCGCTTATTTTTGAAGCCCGCGCTGATGATCCGGCTCTGGATGCCGTGGCTGGCGGTACTGGGGGTGCGCTGGGTCGCGGCGGTATGCAGACCAAGCTGCGCGCTGCGCGGTTGGCTGCGCGTTCCGGCGCACATACGATGATTGTAGGTGGTCGTATCGAGCGGGTTCTGGATCGTTTGCGTGAGGGCGAGCGGCTGGGCACGTTGCTGGCACCCGAGCGCGGTTTGCTGGCAGCGCGCAAGCAGTGGCTGGCTGGTCAGTTGCAAACCCGTGGTCGGCTGATGCTGGATGCCGGGGCAGTCAATGCCTTGCTGAAGGATCGTAAAAGCCTGTTGCCAGTGGGAGTGACAACAGTCGAGGGCAACTTTCGGCGTGGTGAAATGGTTGTCTGTCTGGCGCCGGATGGGCGTGAAGTGGCACGTGGCCTGGTCAATTACAGTGCCGCCGATACGCGCAAGATTGCCGGTAAGAGTTCTGCTGCAATCGAGGCATTGCTCGGTTATGTCGATGAGCGCGAGTTGGTGCATCGGGACAATCTGATAGTCATCGGAAATCAGGAGTAACTGTTGATGCGTAAAACTACAGTCTTTCTGGGAATCTTGTTGCTGCCACTGTTGGTCAGCGCCGAGGAGATCGGCGAAGTGTCCACAGTGTTCAAATGGCTTGGGCCGAACGACAAGGTAGTCGTCGAGGCATTCGATGATCCCAAGGTCGATGGCGTTACCTGTTACCTCTCGCGGGCCAAGACCGGTGGCGTAAAAGGTGGGCTGGGGCTGGCCGAGGATCGGTCCGAGGCGGCCATAGCTTGTCGTCAGGTGGGGCCGATTACCATCAAGTCTGAACTCAAGGATGGTGAAGAAGTGTTCAAAGAGCGCACTTCACTGGTATTCAAGAGCATGCAGGTGGTGCGCTTCTTCGATCGCAAGCGCAATACGCTGGTTTATCTGGTGTACAGCGATCGGGTGATCGAAGGCAGTCCGCAGAACTCGGTGACGGCTATCCCTATCCTGCCGTGGCCGGTGAAGTAACCTGGAAAGCTCTAATTACTGCGGTTTTCTACTTCCGGGTAAGCGTCAGGCAATAAAAAACCGGCCAATGGCCGGTTTTTTATTTGCAGAACGACTTAAGCAGCAGTGCTGAGGGCCTTGATGTGGCCATTCAGACGGCTCTTGTGACGAGCGGCTTTGTTCTTGTGGATGATTCCCTTGTCGGCCATGCGGTCGATCACTGGAACAGCCAGAGTGAAAGCGGCTTTCGCCGTCTCCAGGTCCTTGGCTTCAATTGCCTTGACCACGTTCTTGATATAGGTACGAACCATGGAGCGCAGGCTGCCGTTATGGCTACGACGCTTCTCAGCCTGTTTTGCGCGTTTTTTGGCAGAAGGTGTATTGGCCACCGTCAAGCTCCTCGAAATAAAATCTGGGGGGTGAAACAAATAAGGCCGCGAATAATGCCGAGATGAGAGGCGCATGTCAAGCTGATTGGCGTTTTAGTCTGCTGGCCTGTGTTGCGGCAGACCGTTACACTCGATCGCCTGATCTCTCCCTGACTTTTGTCGCGGTGCGCCGTTTCCTGGAAGCTG
>Ga0102812_10001833_pt1 | contig 14532 bp, 12 predicted proteins | sample ColrivemetaGS713_FD_79334 | JGI IMG/M metagenome (GOLD analysis project Ga0102812, IMG submission 79334) | Estuarine microbial communities from the Columbia River estuary - Flood tide ETM metaG S.713 | ecosystem: Environmental > Aquatic > Marine > Intertidal zone > Estuary | place: USA... | reverse complement strand
TCAGTGAGGGAGCCATTTTTATTAAATTGTCACAGACCAGTGGTGCTTTGGATGCACACGCAGGACACGTACATTAAAACGGAAACCCATGTTAGATAAAATAATAAAGTATTCATTAAATAATAAATTCCTGATCCTGGTCTGTTTTATCGGACTACTGATTTTCGGAACCTGGACAGCCGCAAATATGGAAGTTGATGTGTTCCCCGATTTGACTGCCCCTACTGTGGTAGTGATGACGGATGCACACGGGCTTGCTCCTGAAGAAGTGGAAAAACTAGTTACCTACCCCATTGAAACCTCAGTAAATGGTGCGCGGGACGTCAGAAGAGTCAGATCTGCCTCTTCACAAGGCTTCTCATTTGTGTGGGTGGAATTTGACTGGGGCACTGATGTTTTTAAAGCCCGTCAGATCGTAGGTGAAAAAATCCAAATGATTGCATCAAGAATGCCGGACGGCGTAGGTTTGCCTGAATTGGCGCCACAATCCAGTGTGATGGGCGAAATCTTTTTCATCGGACTGCAATCTGATTCGACAGATCTGATGGAATTGAGAACCATTGCGGACTGGATTGTAAAGCCTTTGATCCTTTCTACAGGGGGCGTTTCTCAAGTAACGATCATTGGAGGTGAATTCAAACAATATCATGTACTGGCCGATCCTCAAAAAATGAAATTCTATGATGTATGCATCGATGACCTGAAAGAGATCTGTCAGGGAATGAGTCGCAATTCTTCCGGAAATATTTTAAGACAATATGGAAATGAATACATAGTGCGGGGAATAGCCAGAACTTCAAGCATTGAAGAATTGAGTGATTCCTACATCAAATCCAGAAATGGCAAACCCGTTCGAATAAAAGACGTTGCAGAAGTAAAGATCGGAAGCGCGGTAAAAATGGGTCACAGTAGTAAAAACACCAAACCAGCAATTATAATATCTGTTTCCAAACAACCAAACATAAATACATTGGCTGTTACCGAAAAGATCGAAGCCAATCTGGAAGAGTTGAAACTTTCTCTCCCATCTGATGTCACTTTGGACACAAAGATTTTCCGGCAGGCTGATTTTATTGAAAGATCTGTCAAAAACATTCAAAATGCCTTGATTGAAGGCGGTATTCTGGTAATAATAATCCTATTGATCTTTCTCGGAAGTTTTCGGACTACGTTGATCTCATTATTGGCCATCCCGCTTTCTTTGTTGGGTTCTATCCTTGTTTTAAAACTGCTCGGAATGAACATAAACACAATGAGTCTTGGAGGTATGGCAATCGCAATTGGTTCATTGGTGGATGATGCGATCATTGATGTTGAAAACGTATATAAACGGCTTAGGGAAAACCATCTGAGAAAAAAATCAGAAAGAGCCAGCTCTTTTCAGGTTGTCTATGAAGCCTCAAAAGAGATCAGAGCGTCTATCTTAAATGCAACACTGATCATCATGGTAGCATTTACGCCTTTATTTTTCTTATCGGGTATGGAAGGAAGAATGTTGTTTCCTTTAGGAATCTCTTTTATTGTATCCCTCTTCGTTTCATTAATCGTGGCGATGACCTTAACACCTTTGCTTGCTAAAATGATGTTGAGTGATGAGAAGTTTCTTTCGAAGAATCTAAAAGATAAATGGTTGGCAAGAAACTTAAAGGTTCAATATGAGAAATCGCTGACATGGGCGATAAAGTATCGTAAATTTGTTTTGGTTGGCACGCTGGTATTATTTATTGCCAGTTTGTTTGCTTTTTCAAATCTGGGCAGGAGTTTTTTACCTGAATTCAATGAAGGGGCATTAACCATTTCGATGATCACAAAACCGGGTACATCCCTTACTGAGAGTAATGAAGTTGGAAAATTAGTAGAGGCAGAACTGATGAAAATTCCTGAGATCAGCAGCATTGCCAGACGAACCGGAAGAGGTGAATTGGATGAACATTCTCAAACGGTCAATAGTGCTGAACTCGATGTGAATTTTATCTTAAAGGACCGGGAACAGGATAAATTAATGGCTGAAGTAAGGGAGACGCTGAACGCAATCCCCGGAATCGCTGTAACCATCGGCCAACCGCTAGGCCACAGGATTGATCATATGTTGTCAGGTACGAGAGCCAATATTGCCATAAAATTATTTGGAACGGACCTGAATCGCTTGTATGCCATTGGAAATGAGATCAAAGGGGCGATTGAAGGAACGGAAGGACTGGTGGACCTGAATGTAGAACAGCAAGTTGAAATACCACAGATCCAGATAAGACCCAATAGAGGATTGCTGGCCTATCACGGGATCACGATCGAACATTTCAATGAATTTGTAGATATTGCAATAGGTGGAGAGAAAATGGGAGATATTTATGAAGGTCCCAGAAATTATGATCTTATTCTCAGGTATAATGAAGACTATACGAGTACCATTGAAGGTATTCGATCTGCTCTGATCGATAACAAGGAAGGTAAAAAAGTGCCTTTGGAACAAGTTGCCGACATAGTTTCAGTTACAGGTCCAAGTTCCATTTCAAGAGAAAATGTGCAGAGAAAAATAGTTGTTTCTGCAAACGTAGCAAACCGCGACCTGAGAGGAACGGTAAATGACATCAAATCAAAAGTCCAATCACAGGTGGTTCTGCCTGAAGGATACAGGGTTGAATACGGGGGGCAATTTGAAAGTGAAGCAAGTGCTTCCAGAACGCTGATGATCACTTCCATCCTGGCAATTTTGGTTATTTTCCTCTTATTATTCCAGGAATTTCGCAATTTTAAATTAGCAGGAATCATTCTGATCAATTTGCCTTTGGCCCTGATTGGAGGTGTATTTGCCATTTACTGGACATCAGGCATACTCAGTATTCCTGCCATTATCGGATTTATTACATTATTTGGGATCGCTACCCGAAATGGAATATTGCTGATCTCAAATTACCAGAAATTGCGAAATAAGGGAACATCCATTTATCAGACGGTTATTACCGGATCATCAGATCGGCTGAATGCGATCCTGATGACTGCGCTCACCGCGGCACTGGCATTAATCCCGCTCGCATATCAGGGCGATCTGCCTGGAAATGAGATTCAAAGCCCAATGGCAAAAGTGATTTTAGGTGGATTATTAACATCCACAATATTGAATATTTATATAATTCCAATTGTCTACAGAAGTCTGACAAACAGGAATATCATTAAATCTGAAATCAAATGAGAAAAATAATAATTATTCTAACCGGTATTTTATTTTATTCGCTCTCACTTTCAAGTCAAACAAATATTGAAAACATATTTGTTGAGATCGAAAACAACAACACGTCTTTAAAAGTGCTCCGATCGCAAATAGATGCAGATAAAATAGCTAACAGGGATAACCTTTATCCGGATAATCCGGAAATTGGCTTCAACTATTTGTGGGGCAGTCCGGCAGAAGTTAATGACAGACTGGATTTTCAAATCACACAGTCTTTTGATTTCCCAACGAGTTATAAGATCAAAAGAGACCTTTCAAATCTAAAAAACGAACAGATCGAATATGAATTCGTCAGGCAAAAAAACGAATTGATTTATGAAGCCAGAAAAAGCTTGTCTGAGTTAAATTATTTGAATAATGTCGAAAAAATAATTGAGAAAAGGATAGCTCATTTTACCCTGATCGAAGATGCTTATCAAAATAAACTGGATAAGGGAGAAGCAACCATTTTTGACTTGAACAAGGTCCATATTAAATTAGTTCAATTGAGAAATGAACTGGAATCCAATCGAAATAAAAGAATAAGCGAAACAGATAAATTGAATCAACTCAATGGAGGAATTGATTTAAACCTAACCGAGATAACGCTTGTCCTTCCAAATATTTCGGATGATTTTGAAACCTGGTTTAACGAAAGTGCGACGCGCAATCCTGTGCTGAACTGGATCGGAAAGGAAATTGGAATAAAAAATAGTGAAGAATCTTTAGCCAGATCAATGAAACTCCCCTCATTTAATGCCGGATATTTAAGCGAAAAAGTAACGGGAGAATATTTGCAGGGATTTACCATTGGTTTGAGCTTACCCATTTGGCAGAACAATTTAAAACTGGATCAGGCAAGGGCACAAAAACTGGCAGTTGAAAAATTGGCAGCAGATCAAAAACTAAATTTCTATTTGCATCTGAAATCAATCCACGCAAATATTACAAGACAAGAGAAACAATTGGCCGTTTTCAGGGAACAAACCAAAAAACTTGAAAAAAGAGGTATTTTATTTACAGCAATGGAGCTGGGGCAAATAAATCTGATCGAATACCTGATGGAATTAACCATTTATTTTGACAGCGCTGACATTATCCTTCAATTAGAGAAAGATATTCAATTGTCAAAAACAGAATTATTAAAATTTGGATCTTGATTCCTGGGTTTTCGAACAGAGGGACTTAGTACACTTAATTTTTTAAGAACAGAACAGATTTCTGCTTTTACTAAAACACATATGACAGTTATTCGTCATATGTGTTTTAGTAATTTTTAACACAGGCATTGGGAGCCATCCTATTTGTCAGCATTCTGGCCTATCATTTTATTTTTTATCATTCATTCTAATCATTTTCTTGTTTTTTATTGGAAGAATGTGCTCACAAAAAAAATAACAGAAGACATCATATTTTTAATGAGGAAGAACTGCTAATTTGATTAAATTTTTAGATATTTTTATTGTTTGATATCCTGTTTGACCAGGCGCTTAAACACTGGTTAACAATAAATTTATTAAAGCTCAAAACCCAAGTCATGTGTAAAAGAAAATCTTTCTTCCCCCAATTAATCAAATCAGTAATATTCATAATAATAATACTGAATCTCAATGCCTGTATCAATGATTCGAATAAGGAAAGTGAAGGCAATTTCGGCCCTAAGGTCGTAAGCCCGGAACAGGCCCGCCCTGCCGGCCAAACAGACGTTATTGAATTAAGGGCAAAACCCATTGATACCGTCAGAATGGCCATCATTGGATTGGGGATGCGAGGTCAGGGAGCAGTGCATCGTTACAATTTCCTGGATGGCGTAAAAATCGTTGCATTATGTGATGTAGTACCAGAAAACCTGGACAAAGCCCAAAAAACATTGATAGACGCAGGCAAACCAAATGCCGACTTGTATTCTGGAGCGGAAGACTGGAAAAAAATCTGTGAAAGGGATGATATTGATCTTGTTTATGTATGCACACACTGGGACCTACACACTCCGATCGCTGTATATGCGATGGAACAAGGCAAACACGTCGCTACAGAGGTGCCTGCAGCCCTCACACTGGATGAATGCTGGCAGCTGGTAAATACCGCAGAAAAAACAAGAAAGCACTGCATGCAGCTTGAGAATTGCAATTATGACTTTTTTGAAATGGCAACTTTAAACATGGTGCAAAAAGGTTTATTCGGAGAATTAGTACATGGTGAAGGTGCTTATATTCACGATTTAAGGTGGTTGAATTTTGATGAGGAAAACGGATACTGGAATATGTGGCGATTGAAACACCTTGAAAAAGAAGATGGGAATACCTACCCTACCCATGGCTTCGGTCCGATTTGCCATGCTATGAACATACATCGTGGAGATAAAATGGAATATCTGGTATCTGTTTCAAGTGACCAATATGGAATGACAGCCTACGCAAAAGATAAATTTGGCGAAAATTCAGAATATGCCAAAACCGATTATGCAAAAGGAGATATGAATACGAGTATTGTTAAAACGACCAAAGGCAAAACCATCATGATCCAGCATGATGTTACCAGTCCAAGACCCTATAGCAGAATTCATATGCTTAGCGGAACAAAGGGCTTTGCTCAAAAATGGCCGATCAAGGGGCTTGCTTTTGATCCGGATGGACATAGTTTCTTAACCGAGGAAAAAATGGACTCTATGTTGACTTTATATGAACATCCGATCACAAAGGAAGTAGGTCAAAAAGCCAGGGAAGTTGGCGGTCATGGTGGAATGGATTTCATCATGGATTATCGGCTCATCTACTGTTTGCGAAATGGTTTGCCACTCGATCAGGATGTTTACGACGCAGCAGAATGGTCCTCCATCATACAATTATCAAGAATTTCGGTAGAAAATAAAGGAATGCCTGTACAGGTTCCGGATTTCACTCGGGGCGCGTGGGAAAAAGTTAAAACAGTAAGTTACTTTAACTAAAATGATAAAATGCCGGTAGTAATCAGCCTAATCTGTTTCTACCGGCATTTTTAATTTATTTTTTCCATTTGATAGAACAACCAATTGCTTTTGTGCTGTTCTCCTTTATCTTTTGGCCATTTTTTAGGGCATTAATTGCATTCTCAACATATAATTCTTCAATTGCCTCTTCATCCCTTGCACTATCATCAATGGCACCCATATATTGAAGAACAAAATCACTTCCTACTTTTTGAACGAGGAATACATGAGGCGTTCTGGTCGCTCCAAATGCGCTCGCCACTGATTGCGTTTCATCAACTAAATAAGGAAAGGTAAAGCCCTTCTCGTCAGCCCGAACCTTCATGTGCTCAAAACTGTCATCTTCATATTGTTTCGGGTCATTCGGATTGATCGCCAGCACGGGATAGCCTTGTCCCTTAAATTTCTTATCTAATTCGATAATACGATCTTCGTATAAAACAGAATACGGACAATGATTGCAGGTGAAAATTAGAATATACCCTTCAATATCAGAGTCACTCGCATTCATGGTGACCATTTTTCCATCCACATTCATCAGTGAAAAGTTATTTACTTTATCACCTGGCTGGTAACCGGCCTGACCGATTAAACTCAGCCCAAAAAACAATATTGGCAAGAACAATAATTTTTTCATTTGTAAGAATTAAAATTAGTTATCAAATATATTATCAAAAATAGTTTTTAGTTCACCATGCAAAAAAGCGCCCTCTTTGGCCGATCGATATTGATCACTCTCCCTTAAAAATAAAGTAAAGGGAAGTGCACCGGACCAATTTTGATCGACCTGTGGAATGAACTTATTAAATTTACTTTCATTCAGAAACCAGACCTCACTTTTTAGTTTTCTTTGTTGTAAAAATGGTTTGAATTTGCTTTCAATCTGAGATTGAAAATCCAGGCTTATCAAAATAATTTTCATTTTTTGATCCTGATATCTTTCCTGCATTTCGTCAAAAAAAGGAAGCTCCTCAACGCAAGGCTTACACCAGGTTGCCCAAAAATTGAGGACATATAATGTATCATTCTTTGTCTCCATTATTTGCTGTATATCATCGAACCGGACGACCTTATAGTCCTGAGCATTTAATTGATAAAATGCATTGATCATAAAACACAATAAGACAAATTTTTTCATAAAATATTATTGTAAATTCATTGATAATTCAGGACATTAACCTATCGATTCAAACTGCTTTCAAACCTTGATTCTACTATAAAATCCAATTGAAACTTTATTCTCCGACTTTGATGTTATGTCCTTTCAACAGATGGCTGGTTCTTCCTCCATTCATAAATCGTTACGACGATTAACAACATCAGAAAACTATACACACTATCTTCAACCGGGATCGTATTTATCCTGAAACCTGTTATGGCAGTTGGATTATAATTTACAACTGCTTCCGATATAAAACTGCCGGTCAAAACCCCATTAATCAATAAAAAGGGGATCAGACTAACGACAAACATCAATAAGAACCTACCCCTCCAAACAGGATTCATAACAACCAATAAGATCAAAGACAAGCTCGTTAAACCAAAAGTAATAAGCGTATACAACCTGTCTGAATACATAAATGCCAATATCATTAATAAAATGGCCGAAATCGCATAGAATGGTCTTGCCACAAGTTTCAAAACATCCTTTTTAATAAAATAATTAAGTACTTCATAAATGAATATGCAAGCAAAAGGAATGATTAAAAAAAACAACCATTCTTCAATGGGCAGACTGAAGATTTTCGTACCCAAAATATATTTTTCATTAAACCACCAGATTCCTTTCATCGTAAAATAGATATCCCAGGGAATGAATAAAATAAGCATTGCGGCAATACCTATGAATAAATATTTCCATTTTTTGAAATATTGGATCCGCCATTCAAAGCTTTGGGCCAATGGATAAGCCAGGGACAAAAACATCAGTCCGGCGTATAAAAACTTGCTTTCCAGGATATCATTCATTTGCAACGAAAATTGGTCAGATAGTTAACATTAAATCATAGTAAGAGGTTTAGTATTCCAAAAAAGAAAAATTGAATTACCAATAAGGCCATGGAGATTCGTTTGTTCATTTTTTTTGCCCACACAGATAATATGAATTGCATGAATAAGGCAACAGCAAACCACATCAGATAATTTTCAATTGGGATATTCTGCTTTTCCCAGGCCCAAAAATCCAGTTTTATCGCCACCGGCTCCATTACATAATCCAGTCCAACCATGATTAAAGCGCCCAAAATAATCTGGACCCAGATGTTTCTGAAAAATTGGATCATGGTACCCCGGACAGCGTAGCTAAGAATAAACCAATTAACGCCAATGATCAGCGGGACACTAAAAAGTTGAAACCCGAGGCCTTTCCCATAAGTATATACGCCAAAAAGCCTTCCGGTATGCACTCCTGCCAACTCAATAAAATATCCTGTCAAAATAATCAATGCTGTCACGATCGCAAATTCTGTATTTCGCTTATTATGCACCCACAACACCAAACCCATTGTTAATAGAAGATTGAATGGTGTTATTTTCAGAAATAATTCTTTCGTGGATTCAAATTGTAGACCAAAAAGTCCAACCGTATAAAAAAGCAAGAGTAATAGAATCGCAATACTTGTTTTATTCAAATTCATTTTGAACTATTTAATGAGTGAATCAACAATTTTTGCAGAAGACAAAGCAAGAGGTATGCCTCCTCCGGGATGAACGCTTCCTCCACAAAAATAGAGAGAATCAATTCTTTTTGAAAAATTGGGGTGGCGGAAAAAAGCTGCCATCCTATTATTTGAGGCCGTACCATACAAGGATCCCTGAAAAGATCCAGTCTTGGATTCAATCGTTCGTGGCTCAAGAATTTCCTCTTCAATGATTAAGGCTGCAACATCCGTTTTCAGGATCCGATTGAGCTTATTAATTATATTTAGTCTGGAGTACTTTATTAATTCATCCCAGTTCTGGCCTTTATCTCCTGGAACATTGATCATAACAAACCAGTTTTCCATTCCGTCAGGCGCATCTTTTGCTGATTCTTTACAACTAATATTGACATAAACGGTCGGATCATTACAAATGTTCTGATCCTCAAAAATGTGCTCAAATTCCTCCTGATAATTCTTGCTGAAGAAAATATTATGCAAACCTAATTGATCAAAACTTTTATTGATGCCCCAATAAAAGATCAGTGCAGAACTGGATCGTTCCTGATTCAAGGTTTTTTCAGCATGCTTTTGATCTGGCATTAAATATCTGTAGGCAGGAACTACATCCATATTACAAATAATATGATCCGCTAAAAACTCATTTGATCCAATCTTAACACCTGTGGCAATCCCGTTCCTGATTAAAATTTTCTCCACTTTGCTATTAAAATGAAATTTTACTGATTTTTGTTTTGCCAGGCCGAACAATGATTCAGTAATATGGTGCATGCCCCCTTTCGGAAAAAAGGCGCCTTTATTATATTCCAGATGCGGAATGATATTCAATATACCAGGAGCCCTGTAAGGGTCACTTCCATTATAAGTGGCATACCGGTCAAATAACTGAACAAGACGCGGATCTTTGAGTTTTTTTTCATTAACGGAATGCATCGAGCTGAAAATATTCAAAAAAGGAAGTTGCAAAAATGACCAGATCGTTTTGAGTGATAAATAGCTTTTTAGTTTATGTAAAGATTTTTCCAAAAACAGATGGGCCGTTACATTGTATATAAAATGACTGTTTTTTAAATGGTGCAGTACTTCTTTGGCTTTCGTTTTTGTTTTAGATTCAATTTCAGAAGCGAATGCATCAACATCAGCCCTGGCAGTTAGTTGTGTACCGTCTTCATAAAAGTAATGACAAATGTCATCAAGTTTTTTATACTTAAAATGACTAACAGGATCAACACCACTAAGGCTAAACAATTCTGTAACCAATTCGGGCATGGTGAATAAAGAAGGTCCGGCATCAAATCTAAAATCCCCTATGTTGAATTCGGTCAATTTCCCGCCCGGATAATTATTTGCTTCAAAAACGTCTACTTCCATGCCTCTTGCTGCCAGGCGGATGGCTATGGCCAGCCCGCCGATTCCAGCCCCTATAACAATTGCCTTTTTTTTCATTTATCAGCAAATTAATTTAAATCCGACACTATGAATATTTTCAATTTGGATCGTGCTGTCTTCTGACAAATATTTTCTCAATCTACTGATAAAAACGTCCAGACTCCTGCCCGTAAAATAATCATCCTGCTTCCATACCTTCTTCAATATTTCAGACCTTTGAATGATCATATTTTTATTGTCATACAAATAGAACAAGACATCCGCTTCTTTTTGGGTCAGTCGTTTTATCGTTCCATTCAAGTTAAGGATTAGATTCTGATAGTCAAAAACATAATTGCCGATCTGCCAGCTTTTGATCTCTTTGGCTTTTACAATATATTTTCTTTTCAGGAAAACTTCAATTTTCAGAACCAACTCTTCAAAACTATAGGGTTTTACGATATAATCATCAGCGCCTAATTGAAGGCCTTTGATCTTGTCCTCTTTCAATGATTTTGCAGTGAGAAAAATTAACGGGATCTCTTTATCGATATCACGAATTTCTTTTGCCAGGGTAAACCCATCCATTACGGGCAACATCACATCAATCAGGCAAAGATCATAATTCTCTTTCATGAAAAATTGAAATGCTTTCCTGCCATTGTCACAATGATCCACCTGATATCCTTTTAATTCCAGATTATCCTTGGTCACAAACGCCAGCACCTCATCATCTTCAACGTACAATAACTTCACATTAGATTCACCATTCATTGTCTGTTCATTTTAATTAGCATTCAGGGTAACTAAAAAGGAATGTTTTATCTTTTTACACCGGGTCATTTTTGGGAATTGTGATCGTAAACGTACTCCCCTGCCCCTGTGTTGATTTCAGTCCGATTTTCCACCCTTGCAATTCACAAATATTCCGGACATAATACAAGCCCAGTCCAAAACCTTTGACATTATGAATATTGCCGGTAGGCACCCTGAAAAATTTATCGAATATATATTTCTGATGTTTTTCTTCTATACCTATTCCCTGATCTGTAAATGAAAGAAAATAATTTGATTCATTGGATTTTAATCGAATTTCAAGATCAACACCCCTGCTATCCCTATCATCTTCCTTAACAGAATATTTAACCGCATTCTCCACAATATTCGAGATCACATTGGACAAATGATATTTATCAGCCAGGATCAAACAGTCTTTTGTCATAAATTCAGACTTGATTTTCAATGCTTGTTTTTCAAAACGAAAACTTTCAATTTCAATGGCATTTTTCAGAAAATCTATGAGTTGGATTTCTTCCAGATTGAGTTCAAATTTCTTTTCGCTGCTTACAATGTCAAGTACACTTTCTATCTGATCACTCAGCCTTTTGCTCTGACCCGAAATAATCCGGGCATAGTTTGAAAGCCTGTCGTTATCTCTGACCTCAGGGGCTCCTTCCAGTACCATAGCAGAAAGCTTTATGGACGAAAGCGGGGTCTTAAACTCGTGCGTCATGTTATTGACAAAATCTTTTTGCAACTCAGACAAGCGCTTTTGCCTGAATATGGTCCGGATCGCCAGTAAAAAAGCGATAACTGCTACGATTGAAAATAAACTGAACACGATAAATATCCAGACCTGCCCGATCAAAAAAGATCGACGTGTTGGGAACCGCACAATAAAGAAATAAGTATAATCAGCTAATTCGATGATGTTTCTATTGACACTTTCCCGGTCGTCATCGTTCACGTTACAACAATTGCCATACACAAGCTCTTCCGTAAAACAATCATACAATGCATATTCGAATTCCAGGCCGGGTTCGATGGCATCCATTTCAATCAGAAGAAAATCTTCGAGGATATGCGGATCAATAAAATTATTATAATTGACAATATACGAATTCGTTGTGAGCCGGTTGATCAGACCCTCCTTTGGCAATTCAGTATCACTTTGGTCTGCCATTTTTACAGCAACCCTGCGTAATGCGATACTGACCTTTTCATCGAATTCGCTGTTTCGTAAATACCAGCTATTAATGACCCAGTAGCTTTGGATAAAAATAATGCCTCCGATAGCGAGGCCACCAAATAGCAATACCCTGAAAATTTGATTTTTGGACATAATGCCTGTTATGAAGGTAAATATAAGGTCTAAAGACGAAATTGCTTATTAACATAATGTTAATATTGATCCAGAGCACTTTGCAATTAAACAAAATGTCCGTTAACAATAAAATCAATCAAAAATAGGTGGATTCATTCAAAGCGATTATTTTTGTTTCATACTATGAAGATCAAGCAAATATATATGATCATTTTTTGTGTCTTTTGGCTACTGCCATTAGAGGGGCAAAATATCAATCCTTTTGAAATTCAGGACAGACTGAATAAGGATTCTGTCGCAACAACAAGCGGATCTGCCGTTGAAAAACAAGTGGAATCAAGTGCAAAAAATGAGACACAGCAAGCGGATACAGTAAAAAAAATCGCAGCAATACAAGAAAAAGATCTGGCGATGAATCCATTTGAGATCATTCCAAGAAAAGGAGAAAAAAAAATAAAAACGATACAGGAGCCACAAAAAATATTACAACACAAACCGGTTGAAGAAAAAAATGAAGCAAGCTTACAGGCTCCTTCGATCAATAATTTTCTTTTCTGGATCATTTTATTTTCTTTTTTAATTCTTGCCGTTACCTTGAGTCTGGACCGATGGTATATCACCAAACTTTTTAAATCCATTTTTAACTATAATCTTTCCAACCTGCTAATGCGGGAGAATTCGGGATTTAATCTGATCTTATTGATCCTTTTGTTTGTACTTTTCTTACTCAGCGGGTCAATATTTATCTACCTGATCACCCAATATTTTACGGGTTATTCCGGCATAAACTATTTCTGGTATTCACTAGCCGCGGTCAGTGCTGTCTACATTGTCAGGCATAGTGCTATGCGGATCTTTTTACTGATCTTTCCCGGAATTCCAGAATTAAGCCAATATAGTTTTACCATAATCACCTTCAATATTGTATTGGGGATAGTTCTGCTTATTCCCAATTTATTAATGGCATTCAGTCCTGATATAATTGTATTAATATCTCTTATCATAGGATTGTCATGTGTTTCATTGGTCTACATTTTAAGATCCTTCCGTGGATTATTATTATCTTTCAACTACTTGCTTTCAATACCATTTCATTTTTTTTTATATATTTGCGCCTTCGAAATCATACCCATTTTGGTGATGTATAAATTGATAGCTGGTTTCGTGTAATAAATTAGTTAATACATTTTGAAAATAGAGTGCATGGCTAAACTGAAAGACTCAGCAGATCAGGAAATCAGACCTATAAAAACAATTTTAATTTCTCAACCTGAACCCAATTCAAATAGATCTCCTTTCTATGACATGGAGGTGAAGTGGGGACTTAAGATTGATTGGAGACCGTTTATTCAGGTCGACCCGGTAACTGATAAGGAATTTAGAAAATACAGAATCAAGCCTGATGATTTTACGGCTATAATTTTTACCAGTAAGAATTCCATAGATCATTTCTTTAGGATTTGTGAAGATATGAGAATTACGATGCCTGCAAGTACCAAGTACTTCTGTCAGACTAATGCAGTCGCCAATTATCTTCAAAAATTCATCGTTTATAGAAAACGAAAAGTTTTTGTTGGAGTTAAACAGATTGAAGACCTACATACGTACTTCATGAAACATAAGGAAAACGAAAAATTCCTTTTGCCTACATCTAACCTTGGATCCATGAAGGTTGTAAGTTATCTCAACCAGGAAGGCATCGAATTTAAAGAGGTTATGATGTATAAAACAGTTGCTTGCGACTTGTCAGATCTTAGTTCTATTACTTATGATCTCGTGGTATTTTTCAATCCGCTGGGCATTACATCACTTTATGAAAACTTTCCGGAATTCAAACAAAAAGATACCCGAATTGCCGTTTTTGGTGAGCCAACTGAAAGAGCAGCAAGGGAATATAATTTGAAGATCAATATTCTGGCTCCAAGTGAAACAGCACCTTCCATGAAAATGGCAATTGAAGAATATCTGGAAGCTGCCAATCAATAATTTCACGATTTTTTATTTCCAGAAAATATTGAAAGTTGGATGACTCTGTAGATCTGCCTGATTTATTCCTTATTACTTTAGATCCATTTTCAATTTGGAATAGGTTGAATCACCCAACTTTATCCATGATGTAATCAGATAAAATCAGGATCGGATTAAAATGGTTATAAATTATAGAAAATTGATACGACACTGCGTATTCCTGCCCGAGAAATTGTAATTTTGTATGGAATCAATT
>Ga0102812_10001832_pt1 | contig 14537 bp, 13 predicted proteins | sample ColrivemetaGS713_FD_79334 | JGI IMG/M metagenome (GOLD analysis project Ga0102812, IMG submission 79334) | Estuarine microbial communities from the Columbia River estuary - Flood tide ETM metaG S.713 | ecosystem: Environmental > Aquatic > Marine > Intertidal zone > Estuary | place: USA... | reverse complement strand
CTTTTATCAAATTTTTTACCTGATCTATTTTTCTTATTTGTATTAGACATACCTTGATGTTTGCCTCTGTTTTTAGTTCTAGACTTACTTACTTTTTCCCACTTTTCAAATTGTTTATCATTTAAAATACGTTTCATTTCTTTTTTAAGTGCAATTTGTTTGTCTAAATGGTCGTTGGCCATATTAAATCGTTCTTCTTTAGAACGCATGTTGTTTTGTCTTTTTCCTTTTTCGTCATTCATACCTTTGCTGTTTTTTCGTTCCTCCATTCTAGCTTTTCGCTCTTCCATCATTTTTTTTCTGTCTGTAGCTTCTTTTAGATTAAGCTTATAAATTTCTTTTTTTTGAGCTTCAGTTAAATCAAAATCTAAGGTCATTTTCTTTGTTTTAAGTTCAGCCATTTGTTCTGGAGTAAAATCTTTGAACTTATTTATGCGTTGAGGTCTTTCTGTTCTGTCACCTTGTTTTTGTTGAGGCTTTTGTTGTTGTGCTGTTGCATTAAGTGTAAATAAAGCAATAGCAAATAAAAGTATATGTTTCATTTTTTCATTTTTTTAAATTCAGTAGTAGGACTCAATGAAATCTAAAAAGTTTAATTGTACTTTTTATTTTAACAATCAATTAACTTTCTGTGCACTTTCAACAAGCTGTAAAGTAGTTTCAAATAAAGGTTTTCTTTCCATTTTACTTTTTAACCAAGCATAAAAACTCATAACAAAAATGTCTTCTCTTTTTACACCAATCCATTCAAATGAATCTTCAACTTTATTGTAAAATGATTTAGAAGTTACAGTCTCTGGTTTTTTGTAATAGGTTTCAACTAAACCTAAATATATAATAACACGTTCTTGTTTAATGTCTTTTAAGTATTTAAAATAATTCCTTTTAAAACTTAATAATCTAGATTCAAATAAATCTATTTGGTTTAATTCTAAGTGTAATAATATTTCAATTAGATTTTTTTTAATAGTCCATTCTGTTCCAGCTTTTTCAGAATACCATTTATCTGTATGATAAAATTTTGAAAAGATATGATGTGCTTTATTATAATCACTTTTCTGAAAATAAATCATAATAAGACTTAAATAAATATCAAGTAGTGACTCTATGTCTGGATGCTTTTTAGTTATAAACTTCTCTAATACTTTTAAAGCTTTTTCTTGTAAATTGGTATAGTTATAATTAAGAGCAAGCAATAAGTTGTATTTAAGTTTAAAGGTATTGTAGTACTTTTTTCTATTAAGAAGCATCTGCTCAAGCATAAGCTCTAAATAACTTAAAGATTCTTTAAATTTTTTGTTTCTAAATAAGGTATTGGCAATTAAATACAATACTTGTATATGGTAAAAGGGTTGTTTGTCTAAGTTTTTATGAGAGCTTAGTTTGTTGTATGTTTTTATTAAAAAGTTTTCTGTTCTAAAATAGTCATTAGTTGCCAACGCAGAAATACTAACTATTGTTATAAGTTGATAAAGAGATTTAAAAGACATCGAATCTGAAATGCTAATACTGTGTTCTTTTAGTGTGTTTGAAAGCATGGTTTCAAAATCTACAACCTCACTTTTATAAGTTATGTTAGTCATAACGTTTCTTATTTTGGCATATACTAAATTTAGTTCTTCTTCTAAAAAATGCTTTTCCTGATTGCTTTTAAATGTTTTAATTAATGTATTTAAATCTATATCTAGATTTGTGTGTGCATATTGAATTTTGGTGTGATATATTTCATTTAAATAAGGGAATAAGAATTGTTCTTTAGCTAAAACTTCCGCTTTGTCCAATAATTTGTATGCAACTTTATATTGGCGTTGAAATAAAAAAGCTCTAGAAGCTAGAATGAGTTTAATAATCTGCATGTTTTCTGAACTCTCTTCAGACAGATTTGTGTTAGCTGTAAAATCTATAATAGACTGATATAATCTTTTTCGTAGAGCATGATAAGCATTGCTTTTGTTGGTTTTGTATAGCTTCAAACATATAGCTTTTGAATCTAATTCTTGTTTAGATAATAGTTTAAATAACTGAATATTTTTAGTATCGTTCCGTTTGTTTTTACGCTCTAGGTAATTGATGAATTGCTGCTGCTCATCTGAAGAAAAAGTTGATACTATTTGTTTTAAATCATTCATTTAAACGTCAGTAAATATTATTAAGACATCTTAAAAATAAGATATATAACGATATATAGCTAAAAAATAACGTCAGTAATATTAATTATATGTTTTTGGGAGCTAATAAATGTAATGCACTTTTGTCATGTAATCATTAAAACAAAATATTATGACACAGATTAAACGAATTATTCTATTTTCATTTTTTTATGCTGTTTTAGCATTAGCGCTTATTTTCTCTAAAAGTATATCAACATTCGTAATAGATAGTTGCAATAATTCATTTGATGTTTTATGTAATAATACAGTAGCAATGCCAAACCCTTTTGGTTTCTAAAATGAAAATAAAACAGGTTAATATAGCTTTTCTTGTTACTACAGGAATTTCAGTTTTAGTTTTTATCTACTTAGTTTTTTTAGGATACGACGAGATTAAAACGCTTAAAGATGTTGTAAAAATAGTAGCAGCAATCTTGTTTCCTATTCCAATGTTGTTTTTTGTGAGGTTTATTGTAATCCAACATTTTTTACCACAAAATACAGACGAATATAAACTGAAAAACCAAAAACCAGCTACATTATATCTATTAATAAGTATTGTTTGTGGATTAGCAATTATGCAGTTGTTTGAATTGGCTACGAACCAGAAACTTGAAGAAAATCTAATTTTTGCACACTTAGTTAATTCTACAACTATTAGTAGCTATGTGCTCAATTTTATTTTATATAACAACTTAAAAGCAAACGGAATATTAAGTGGTGTTTTATTATCACTTGCTATTCATGTATTCTTTTTATCAGTTTAAAACATTAAAAATTTAATCATCAAAATAATTAATTATGGACTTAGTATCAAAATTATCACCAGAAACTAGTAATTCAAAAAAGAGAGAATTATTATTTACATTTCAATCAATTATCGTAATTGGATTATTAGCTTTTACAACCATAGCATTTTTCTTTTACAATCATTTATCTATAGAAAAAGGTATCAAGGTTATTTTTGCGCCATTTTTATCTGTTGTACCATTGTTATTTATACTTTCAATTTTAAGAGATTTAAGAAAAGGTTTTATAGAAGGCAATTATAGCAAAGATCAAATAGTAAAATTTTCAATTTTAACGGTTATTATAACAGCAGTTTTTACAGCTATAACTTACTTGCTTTCAAATATTGGCGCATTAGAAATATTATTAGCAGCAATTATTGCTATACTTAGTACTGTTTTCTTTTTGCGAAGTAAGATTAAAGATATTTTAGGAATGTCAATTATAACAGGAATAGCTGAAGGTATTATTGTATATATGATTTTTTTGTTTTGATGACAGGTTAGTTAGTTAACCCAAAACCTCGTAATTATTTATAATTGCGAGGTTTTAACTAAAGGCTTTTTCAAAATAAAACATGTAGAAGAATAGCTAAAAATTATCTAACTTTGAGATTCAATAAATCCAAATTAATAAAATGAAAAAAGCATTATTTCTATCACTAATAATTGTTGTACTTTTTTCTTGTAAAAAAGAAAATAAAGAAACCGATAAACCAGTTGAAGTAGAGCAAACCACAATGCAGAAAAACCTTGAAAAGTACGTTACTGTAAAACTAACTTCAGATGTCAGTAAACTTACAGAAAACGAAATTAAAATGTTACCAATTTTAATTGAAGCAGCTAATAAGATGAATGATTTATTCTGGTATGAATCTTATGGAGATAAAACAGAATTGTTAAACTCAATTCAAGATGAAGACACCAAAAAGTTTGTAGTTATAAACTATGGACCTTGGGATAGATTAGCTGGAAATAAATCTTTTGTAGATGGAATTGGAGATAAGCCTGAAGGCGCAAATTTCTATCCAAAAGACATGACAAAAGAAGAGTTTGAATCTGCTGATATTGAAAATAAAGAAAGTATTTACAATTTTGTACGTCGTGACGAAAATGGGAAACTATACTCAATTCCTTACCACAAACAATTTGAAAATGAATTAGCTCAAGTTTCATTGTTACTTATTGAAGCTTCTAGATTAGCTGAAGATGAAGGATTAAAAAAGTATTTAAAATTAAGAGCAAAAGCATTGCTGGATGACAATTACCAACCAAGTGATTTAGCTTGGATGGATATGAAAACAAATACACTTGATATTGTTATTGGACCAATTGAAACTTACGAAGATCAAATGTTTGGAAACAAAGCAGCTCACGAAGGCTATGTGCTAATTAAAGACCAAGAGTGGAGTGCAAAACTAGCACGATTTGCAAGTTTTTTACCAGAATTACAAATAGGATTACCAGTTGATGATGCTTATAAAACAGAAACACCAGGAACAGATAGCGATTTAAATGCTTACGATGTTGTTTTCTATGCAGGAGATTGTAACTCTGGAAGTAAAACTATTGCAATTAATCTTCCAAACGACGAAGAAGTACAATTGCAAAAAGGAACAAGAAGACTTCAACTTAAAAACGCAATGCGTGCTAAGTTTGATAAAATATTAGTACCAATATCTGAGGTGTTGATAGACGAGAGTCAACGTCAACATATAACGTTTGACGCCTTTTTTGCTAATACAATGTTTCATGAAGTGGCACATGGTTTAGGAATAAAAAACACTATAAACGGAAAAGGTACTGTAAGAACGTCGCTTAAAGAGCTTTCAAGTGCTTTAGAAGAAGGTAAAGCTGATGTTTTAGGTTTATATATGGTACAGCAATTACATAAAAAAGGAGAGATTGAAGGCGATATGAAAGATTACATGACTACGTTTATGGCAAGTATTTTCCGTTCAGTACGATTTGGAGCATCAAGTGCACATGGTAAAGCAAACATGATTCGTTTCAACTTCTTTAAAGAAAAAGGAGCTTTCACAAGAAATGAAGATGGAACTTACAAAGTTAATTATGAGAATATGATTCTTGCAATGAAAGATTTATCTAATGTAATTTTAACATTACAAGGTAACGGAGATTACGATGGAGTAGGCGCATTAGTTGCTGCTAAAGGCGTTATTTCAGAAGAATTACAATCAGATTTAGATCGTTTAAGTTCTGCAAGTATTCCTGTAGATGTTGTTTATGAGCAAGGAGTTGAGGCTTTAGGTCTTTAGAACTCATTTTATAGAATTAAAAAAGGCTTCAGAAAATCTCTGAAGCTTTTTTTAATTTCAGTATCTTGTGTTTCATATGTCATCTACAATGCCACTTTGGTTTACTCTAATTATCTCAATTGTAATTCTTTACATTATAATTAGTATTGCCTTGTATTATCTTCAAGATTATGCATTATTTAAACCAGAAAAACTACCAGAAGATTTTCAATTTTATTACGATAACCAGGAAACGAAAGAATATAACCTAACCACTAGAGATGGAGCAATAATAAACGGCTTGCGATTCATGCCTAAAGGGGAAAGTAAAGGAATTGTACTCTATCTTAAAGGAAACTCTAAGAGTATTAAAGGCTGGGGAAAATTTGCAGTTGATTTTACGCGTCATGATTATAATGTATTAATGGTTGATTATAGAGGCTTTGGAAAAAGCACAGGAAGGCGTTCTCAAAAAAATATAAAAAGAGACCTTCAAGTCGTTTATAATAAGATAAAAGAACAAACAACAGAAGATAGGATTATACTTTATGGACGTTCATTGGGTTCAGGCTTTGCGACTAAATTAGCCTCAACTAATAATCCAAAAATGCTTATTCTGGATGCGCCTTATTATAGTTTAACTAAAGTTACGGCTCGTTATATGCCTTTTATGCCACTGTCACTATTAATAAAATACCCTTTACCAACATATAAGTGGCTAAAGTATGTTCAGTGTCCAATTCATATTATACATGGTACTAATGACAAATTAATTCCTTATAAATCCAGTTTAAAGTTGTCCAAAATTAATCCTAAACTTACAAAATTGCATATAGTAATAGGAGGAGGTCATAAAAATTTAAATAATTTTGAATCCTATCATAAGATGCTAGACGATATCCTGAATTCTGAACCAAAATCAATAGATTTATCAACAACAAGTATTAATGTCATTCATTCCTCAAAAAAAAACAAAGCATAGACTTAGGAAAGTTTTATTTGTATTAATAGCCATTTATCTCATGATTGGATCTTCACTATATTATTTGCAAGAAAAGTTATTGTTTTTACCTTCAGTATTAGAAGAGAACTATCAATATCAGTTTAATCATCCTTTTGAAGAGTTATTTCTAAAAACAGACGACAAAGCTGTTATAAACACACTTCATTTTAAAGCCGAAGAATCTAAAGGAGTTATTCTTTATTTTCATGGTAATGCTGGAGATTTATCACGTTGGGGAATTGTTACCGAATATTTTGTAGAGAAAAATTATGATGTTTTAGTGATAGATTACAGAACATATGGCAAAAGTAAAGGAAAGTTAAGCGAAGAAGCCTTTTACAATGATGGACAGTATTGTTATGATTATTTAAAACAGCAATATACAGAATCAGAAATAACGCTTTATGGACGTTCTTTAGGGTCTGGAATTGCAACTTATTTAGCCTCAAAAAATAATCCCAAACAATTAATTTTAGAGTCACCATATTACAGTATTATGGATGTAGCCAAACAACGCTTCCCAATATTTCCAGTAAAACTACTGATGCGTTATGAATTCCCTTCTTATGAATTTATTAAAAAGGTTAACTGTTCAACTTCAATAATACATGGTACTGATGATGCAGTTATTCCAATAAAATCAGCTAAAAAATTATATGATGTTTCTTTTAAAGATAAAACTGAATTTACAAGTATTGAAGGTGGTGGTCACAATAATTTAATAAAATTTAAAAGGTATCAAGAAAGAATAAACAAAATATTAGAATAAAAAAAGGCCTCAAATTAATGAAGCCTTTTTATTATGTAAAAATGTATTATAATTTACTTTGGGTCAAGAATGTCATTTATTCTTTCAACTGCATCTTGAATATGTATTCTACTCATAGTATCAGCTCCACCTGCAGATTGTAAAGAACGCTTTAAAGTCTTTAATTCTGCTCGAACAACTGCTCTAATGTCAGACTGACTTGTATTTACAGCAGTAGACTTAACATAAGGACTTCCTCTAAATTTAGTTTGGTTTTTAGCTGTCATTAAATACCCTAATCTATCTATATGTGCACGTTGTAAATTACGTCTGTAGGTATCTATTTTCTTAGCTGTACGTAATTCTCTCCAAACATTATTGCGTAGATCACGCATCATAGAAGTTAATGTATAGGCATCGTTACCATTAAGTGTTTCATTTTCAATCATTCGAGCCATTTTACCTAAGCTTAAGATGTTGTTTATTGAACGTTCTTGTAATCTTCTTAAACGTTCAATTGAGCCTGAGTATTCAATTCTACTAAAAATGTCTTCGTCTATTAACCACTTTGGTGTTTCAAATAACTCTTCACTTACAAAGTTTAAGCAGTTTTTTTGATGTGTTTTATCTACATAAGTATAAACTGCGCCTTCTTGATCTGCGGTTTTGTAATGTTCATAAACACCACCAATATTATTAGAAACATGTCCCATATAACGCCCAAACTGAGATAATACATGACCATACATTTCGCTTAAATCGTCATAATCTTCTCCAGCTTCAGTGGTCCATTCAATTAAGTTTGGTACTATGCGTTGTAAATTTTTAATACCATATTTACTAGCAAGAATAGCATCATCACCTAAGTCTTCTGTTTGAGAACTTGGGTCAACCACGTCACCTGCTTGTTGATGTCCAAATCTATATAAAGGGTCTCCAGCATGTTTAAGAATCCAACCGTTTAAAGTTTCCTTTTCGTCTTCAGGAGATTTATCTAAAATTGGTCTGTAACCCCAAGAAATAGCATATTTATCATAAACACCAATTTCAGGCATTAACGCAACGCCTTCGTCTCCTGGTTGAGCAACATAATTAAAACGAGCATAGTCCATTATAGAAGGAGCAGTACCATATTTTTTAGTGAATTCTGCGCTACGCAAGTCTTCAACTTTATATGCACAACTACTTCCCATGTTATGAGGTAGGCCTAAAGTATGTCCAACTTCATGAGATGATACAAAACGAATTAAGCGTCCCATAACCTCATCTTTAAACTCTGGACTTCTAGCTTCTGGATTAATAGCAGCTGTTTGCACAAAGAACCATCCTCTTAATAATGACATTACGTTATGATACCAATTAATATCACTTTCTAAAATCTCTCCACTTCTAGGATCACTTACGTGAGGTCCATTTGCGTTTGGAATAGGAGAAGCTAAATAGCGAACTACAGAATAACGAACGTCTTCTGGACTCCATTCTGGATCTTCTTCTACAGTTGGAGGATCTTTTGCAATAATTGCATTTTTAAAACCTGCAGCTTCAAAAGCAACTTGCCAATCTTCAACACCTTGTTTTATGTATTTACGCCATTTTTCTGGTGTGGCTCTATCTATATAATAGACAATTTGTTTTTTAGGTTCAACTAATTCACCGTTTTTAAATTTTTCAAGATCTTCATCTTTTACTTCTAAACGCCATCTGTCTAAAAAAGTTAAAGTTTTACTTCGTTGATTACCTAACCCATAGTCTACTTGACCTCTTGCAAACCAACCCACACGTTCATCAAAAAAACGACGTTTCATTGGTTCTTCAGGAAGTAAAACCATAGAATTATTTATTTCTATAGAAATAGTTCCTGTACTAGAATTTGAAGGTGCTTCACTAGCAGCATAAGTTTTTACATGTCTTGCCTCTATATTTTGAGGGAAACTTTTTATACTCTCGATAAAAGATTTGTCAGATTCCATTCTAGACACTTTATACCTTTTTCTTGAAGAAGAAGGTAAGCCAAGAGCTTTAACATCTTTTTCAAATAAATCTGTAGCATCTATAACAGTACTAGTAGAATCTGTGCTAAATGCTTGTATAGGAAAAGTATATAATACAGGTTCAAAATTAGAATTCACAACTGCTTCATGAACAGGAAGAGAATCTGCAGCAACTACAGAGTGAGAAACAACTCTTAGAATTACTTTTTTGTCTTTCTTTTGCCAACGTAAAACTTGAGTGTTTTGCTTTCCACCACCAAATCCTATTCCAGAAGCAGTTTTTGCTATACGAGTAACCATTAACATTTCTCTATCAAATAAAGAATCTGGGATTTCGTATAGGTATTTACCATCAAGAGTATGCACTTTAAACAAACCTTCGTTTGTTTTAGCTTCTTTTGTAACAACCTTACTATAAGGTTGAATGTCTCCTTTTTTTGGTTTTGGTTTGGCTTTTGCAGCAGCAGCCTTTTTAGCTGCTTCAGCTTCAGCAGTTTTCTTTGCTGTGTTACAGGATGTTGCGACTAGCAGAAAAGCTAAAAGCAACACTTTTAATGAAGAATTTTTCAATGTGTTTTGGTTTTATAAGTTATAAGCAGTGAAAATAAGAAATACATTTTGGACATTGATTTATTTATAATAAAAAGTGAATTACTTTAACTATTTATTAAGAATATGTGATATATAAAACGAGTTAATAATATTAATGATCATTTCTTAACAAGTGTGAAAATCGTATCAATATGTGTTAAATATTTCTAAATGAACGTAACAATTTTGGTTTTAGGTAGTCTATTATGTAAACGAAACAATCAAAAAAACCAAAAATAAAATGAAACGTTTAGTTATTATTTTCAGTATGTTTTTAGCGTTAAATGTAACAGCTAAAACTCAAATGACAACCGAAGATTATTCTACTATAAATATAGAATATGTTACTCTTGAAAACGAAATATTCGATATAGAACAAGTAATCTTTGAAGATTTTTATATCATAGTTGAAGACGTTAATGTTAGCGATATTAGTGTTGTTGAATTAGAAGAAGAAGTTGAAATAAACTTTGATACTAAAAATCACTTACCAGAAAGATTTAATGCAAATAAAGGAATGCACGATATCAATTGGAATAGATTAGAATTAGTCGAACTTGAAGAAGAAGTTGAGTTAGGATTAAATACTCAAAACAGTCCTCCTGCAGTAAATTGTAAATACAATACAAACGCAATTATTGTAAGTCGATAATAGACTTTAAAATAGTTAATGTAAAGAGAGCCAGCTATTAGCTGGCTTTTCTTGTTTAACAAACTTTTTCTATATGCATTTTAACTTGAGTATTTAAGAAATAGATCTCATTTAATAAATATTAAGGAAGCAAATTATTTACTCTTAACTCTAATTTCATAACCTAATTATTAGAATAACTACATTATTATGTAGGTGCATTAACTCTTTTTGTAATGTATATTTAACAAATGAAACATCTAACAAATAAAACAACGGTTGAGATTTTAGTGTAAAACCTGTTAAAATATGTTAATTAACTAATATGTAAAGCATAGTACTGTAACAAAATTATTTTTATGTCGTCTATTAAGTAACAAACAACCAAAAAACCAAAATATTATGAAAAGTTTAGTTATTATATTCAGTATGTTTTTAGCGTTAAATGTAACAGCTAAAACTCAAATGACAGACGAAGATTATTCTACTATAAATATAGAATACCTTACTCTTGAAAATGAAATGTTCGATGTAGAACAAGTAGTTTTTGAAGATTTTTACAACACTGAAGAAGAAGTTAATGTTAGCGATATTAATGTTGTTGAATTAGAAGAAGAAGTAGAAATAAACTTTGATACTAAAAGTCACTTACCAGAAAGATTTAATGCATTTAAAGGAATGCACGATATCAATTGGAATTCAGTTGAATTAGTCGAACTTGAAGAAGAAGAAGTTGATTTAGGATTTAATAATCAAAACAGTCTTCCTGAAATAAATTGTAAATCCAATGCAAACGCAATTATGGTAAGTCGTTTATAGACTTTAAATTAGTAAAATGTATAAAGCCGGCTTAATGCTGGCTTTTTTTATTAATGGAGTTTCTGTTTTTATATCTTTAATGGAGAATGGTGTTCGTGTACCAATTTCCAACCAGAATCTGTTTTTACGAATAGTAATGTTATTTGATCGTTTACAATAACTAAATCTTCACCAAACTTTAAATGAAAATCTGAATGAAAAGTCATGTTTGCTACATCACCATAAACAGCAATCTGCATATCTTTTGCATCTAATTTTATGACTTCAGAAACTGACCCAAAGACATTGCGTTCGTGTGCTTCATTTTCGACTCCACCATTACGAGGTTCGCCATTCTTAAATTCTGTAAATTTTGGGCCATATGCATGAAAAGAAATTAATTTATCAATGTCTCCATCCTTAATGCTTTGTACAATTGCACCCATAGTTTCCATTACTTCTTGCTTTGCTTCGGGGAATTCATCATTTATAAGGTCAATTTTCACTTCTTCAGCTACAACTTTTTTTTCTTCTTGTTTGCATCCTGTCATTAGAATTCCAAAAAATAGTAGTAATGCAAATGTTAATCTAGTTTTCATAATATTAAATTTAATTGGTTAATAATATAGTCTTAAAACAAAGTAAAAAAGTTTAAAGTGATTTGGATTTTACACCTTTCTAAGATAGTAATTTAAAAATTAACACAAAATACTCAATTGGAGTATTTTATTTGTAAGTAGTTGTTTTGTTGATGTTTATATTTTTTTCTAAAGTTTATACGCCAGAAATGGTTGTGTCTTATTACAAAAAAAGATTTACAATTTAGTAAGCTTTTTCTAATTATAAGGGATTCCGTATCATGTACGGAATGACAAATCCGTTAATTTAGTAACTCTGCAATTATTGCGTTTATTGAAAAATTGTATATTAGTCTGAAATTCAATCTGTTGTTAATATTGGATTTAATACAAACTAATATATTAATAAAGTAGTCATGAAGAATACTAAAAAGAAGAATCTTTATTTTAATATAGGTATGAGTGTGGTATTACTTTTGGCAATTTATTTTGTTATTACAAATGCCTTTAATTACTTAACACTTTCAGAAGACAAATATGGTTCTTATTATTGGTCCAGAGTCAACTGGGTTTTCCCTCATGTTGTATTTGGTGTTATTGCCATTTTGGTAGGACCATTCCAATTTTCGAATAAATTAAGAACAAAATATCTAATTTTTCATAGACGAATGGGCTATGTGTACCTATTTTCAATACTACTCGGAAGTATTGCAGGAATGGTTTTGTCTTTAACATCCAAAGTAAATCTTACCTATAAAATGGGGTTATTCTTTTTAGCCGTTGCTTGGTTACTGACAAGTGGTTCAGCCTTATTTTTTATTCTTAGAAGGAAGATTACTCAGCATAAGGAATGGATGATTCGTTCCTATGTAGTGACTTTTGCTTTTGTTTTTTTTAGATTAAGTGCAGATATTATGCATTATTATGAAATAGCCGAACGCTCTGATATAAATGCTTTGATGAGTTGGGCATGTTGGGCTGTTCCATTACTATTTTTAGAACCCATTTTACAATACAGGAAAACAATTAAAAAAAGAATAAGAAAGTAGAATGAATATTAGAATTATCTAGTTGTTGTTAAGTGACGAATCTTGGTCACAGTATTGCTGTAAAATTCTCAAAAAAAAACCTACAATTAAGTAAGCCTTTTATTAGTATTATTTATAAGTAGAAAATTAATCTATTAATTCTACAAGTAAACTATCCTCGGTTTTGGTAATTTTAGTTAGACCATGTTTAGCTAAGCCTTTAATACCTTTGTCCCAACCTTTATTGCTTAATCCTGCTTGAGTTTTTAATACAGATAAATCCATTGATTTTTCTTTCTTTAAAATTTTAAAGATTACTTTTTCGTTATCACTTAACTCAACTGCTTTTTTCTCAGGTTTCATTTGAGGGAAAAACAGCACTTCCTGTATACTTTGGTTGTTTGTTAAGAACATAATTAATCTGTCCATACCAATTCCCATTCCAGAAGTTGGAGGCATTCCATATTCTAAAGCACGTAAGAAATCATAATCAATAAACTCTGTAGCTTCATCATCTCCCTTAGCAGCTAGTTTTAATTGATGTTCAAAACGTTCACCTTGGTCTATTGGATCGTTAAGTTCAGAATATGCATTTGCGATTTCTTTTCCACAAACCATAAGCTCAAAACGCTCTGTTAATTCCGGATTTGAACGATGTTCTTTGCATAAAGGACTCATTTCTTTAGGATAATCTGTAATATATGTAGGCTGTATATAATTGCCTTCACATTTTTCTCCAAAGATTTCATCTATAAGTTTTCCTTTACCCATCGTTTCATCAACTTCAACTCCTAAATCTTTAGCAGCTTGTCTAATTTCTTCTTCGGTTTTACCTGAAATATCAAATCCAGTAAATTGTTTTATAGAATCTGCCATTGTTACTCTTGGGTAAGGTGCTTTAAAGTCAATTTCATGCTCTCCAAAAGTTGCTTTGGTTGTTCCGTTAACTGCAATCGCACAATGTTCAAGTAGTTTTTCGCAATATTCCATCATCCAGTTGTAATCCTTGTAGGCTACGTAAATTTCCATCGCTGTAAATTCTGGATTGTGCGTTCTATCCATACCTTCATTTCTGAAATTTTTAGAAAACTCATAAACTCCATCAAAGCCACCTACAATAAGTCTTTTTAAATAAAGCTCATTAGCAATTCTCATGTATAAAGGAATGTCTAAACTATTGTGATGTGTAATAAATGGTCTTGCAGCTGCACCTCCAGGAATTGGTTGTAAAACAGGAGTTTCAACTTCAAAATATCCATCATTATTAAAAAACTCACGCATTGCATTAAACAATTTTGTGCGTTTTATAAACACTTCTTTTACATGCGGATTTACTGCTAAATCTGCATAGCGTTGTCTATATCTTGTTTCAGGATCGTTAAACTCGTCGTAGGTATTGCCTTCTGCATCAGTTTTTGGTAACGGTAAAGGTTTAAGAGCTTTACTTAATAAACTAAAGTTTTTAACCATTACAGTTTTTTCACCTACTTGTGTCGTAAACAATTCGCCTTCAATTCCAACGAAGTCACCTAAGTCGATTAATTTTTTGAAGATATCGTTATACAACGATTTGTCCTCACCTATACAAATTTCATCTCTATTAAAATAGACTTGAATACGTCCTTCGCTATCTTGAATTTCAGCAAACGATGCTTTTCCCTGAACCTTTTTTCGCATTAAACGTCCAGCAATTATTACTTTTTTTCCTTCAGAAAAATGCTCTTTTACCTGTTTGCTTGTATGATCTACAGGATATAAATCTGCTGGATAAGGGTTAACACCTAATTCGCGTAACTTCGAAAGTTTTTCTTTTCTTACGATCTCTTGTTCAGAAAGCTGCATGTTATCTTGTTTTAAGGTGCCAAAATTAAACTATTTAAAAAAAAACAAAAGCATCTTTTTAAATAATCTCAATTTTTAATATTTAAGTGTATAGAATTTAAAAAAAGTATCTAGTTTTTGGTATGATATAT
>Ga0102812_10001831_pt1 | contig 14541 bp, 12 predicted proteins | sample ColrivemetaGS713_FD_79334 | JGI IMG/M metagenome (GOLD analysis project Ga0102812, IMG submission 79334) | Estuarine microbial communities from the Columbia River estuary - Flood tide ETM metaG S.713 | ecosystem: Environmental > Aquatic > Marine > Intertidal zone > Estuary | place: USA... | reverse complement strand
GTGGACGCCTGATAAAATTTTGATTTTTTCTCTAAGCCGAGAAAACGGATAGCCTCTAGGAGGCGCAGGGTGCCCATGGCATCAACATCTGCGGTATATTCCGGCGCTTCAAAGGAAACCGCAACATGGGACTGTGCGCCCAAGTTATAGACCTCGTCGGGCTGTACCTCTGAAATGATACGCGTCAGGTTCGAGCTGTCGGTCAGGTCGCCGTAGTGCAATTTGAAGCGGGAATTGTCTGTGTGCGGATCCTCATAGATGTGGTCGACGCGTTGGGTGTTGAACGATGACGCACGGCGTTTGATGCCGTGAACCTCATAGCCCTTTATTCAGCAAAAATTCGGCCAAATAAGACCCGTCTTGTCCGGTCACACCGGTGATTAATGCGCGTTTGGTCACTACTCTCTCCTCACAGGTCTTATGCCCGTTATTTATCTGATACCGTTATTGCGCCCCACCCCTCCCTTGAGAAGGGGAAAACAGCTGAAAACCGCTCTATTTGCTCAAAGTACATCACATAAACGCCGTCATCAGGGGCGTGATATCTCTGGCAAACCGAAACTCGTGATAAATCTGAAGCAAAAAGCGGCGAGATCGCGGCATTTTTTAACATGATGGGTTTTGTAAGGTCGCGCTGCGGGTTAGTGTTCGGCAACCAAAGACAGCAGAAAGCGCCAGTCATGCTTCGTAACACATCATTAGCGGCACTTAGCGTGGCCCTATTCTCGCAGACCGTGTCAGCCCAAAACACCACTTATACGCTTTATGGCACACCGGGTTTGATCGAGATGCCAACGGCGCAAGCGGCGCCTGACGGGCAGGTAACAGCGAGCTTGGGCTTGTTTGAACAACAACAGCGCGCCAACTTTTCGTTTCAAGTGTCTCCCCGTTTGTCAGGCACATTCCGCTATGCTGGCATTCCACAAAATAAAGGTGTCGGCACGGATGGCACTTTTGATCGCAGCTTTGATCTGCGCTATCGCTTTTTGGATGAAGGCCGATTTGGAGCATGGTCTCCAGCGGTTGCTGTTGGCTTGCAGGATTTCTTAGGCACAGGAAAGCTGTCGTCAGAATACATCGTGGCGTCCAAGTCGTTTGGTGACAGCATCGTAGGTACAATGGGCCTTGGCTGGGGCCGCTTTGGCTCAAAGAACGGATTCACCAATCCGCTCGGCATTCTCGACGCCAGCCTAGAGACCCGTCCCGAACTTGATTTTCGCGAGGGCGGCGAGATTTCCGCCAACCAGTTTTTCCGTGGTGATGCCGCCTTGTTTGGTGGTGTTGCGTGGCAATATTCCGACAAAATCACACTGAAGGCCGAGTATTCCTCCGATGCCTACGTCCGCGAGAACAACAACGGCACGTTGGTCTCCAAGAGCCCTGTAAACGTTGGCCTGACCTATCACTTTGCCCCAGGGATTACCGCTGATGTCGCCTATCTGTATGGCGCTGAACTGGCGGCGGGTCTGACGTTTGACATCAACCCGCGCACCCGTGCGTTTGTCAGCGGTGTGGAAACGGCCCCTGTCCCAGTGCGTATGCGTGATACGACCGCTGCCGCAAGCTGGAGCACAGCCACAACACCCGAGACGACCCAAGCCTTACAGGCCATCATGAAGGCCAGTGGCCTGCGTCTACTTGGTCTAGATGTCACTGGCTCAAACGCGCGGGTTCGTTATAGCAACACGATGTTCCGTTCCGAGGCGCAGGCGCTTGGCCGTGTGGCCCGCATCATGACCCAAGTCATGCCCGACGGCGTCACCCAGTTTACATTAGAGCCAGTCCAATCGGGGATCGCCCTTTCGGCGACGACACTCAACCGGTCTGATCTTGAGCAGTTGGAAAATCGGCCTACTGCCGCCGCAGACCTTTTGGCCCGCGCCGCGGTTGGCGATGCCGCAGGTCCTGCCCCTGCCGCTATTGCCGATGATACACCTGCCTTTCTCTGGGGATTGAGCCCTTATACAGCATTGATTTTGTTTAATGGTGATGCACCAGTGCAGGTTGACGTGGGGCTAGACCTACGCGCCCGTTACGAGATCACGCCAAACCTCATTATTGCTGGTGCGGTCCGCCAAAGCCTATTGGGTAAACGCGAGTTGGCAGAGGTCACCGAGACCCCAAATAGCTATCCTAATGTCCGTACCGATGGTGCTGATTACGGAATTGATGGCACGCCTGTCGTGACACATTTGACCATGAGTCACTTTGGGCGCCCTGCGAAAAACCTGTATAGCCGCGTAAGCCTTGGTTATCTTGAACAAATGTACGGCGGTCTTTCGACCGAGGTCCTTTGGAAGCCTGTCGATAGCCGTTTGGCGCTTGGCGTTGAGTTAAACTATGCCCGCCAACGCAACACCGACATGCTCTTTGGTTTTCAGGATTTCGAGACTGTTACCGGCCATGTTTCGGGCTATTACAGCTTTGACAACGGGTTTCACGGTCAAGTTGATGTCGGTCGCTATCTAGCTGGCGATTGGGGTGCCACGTTTGCCCTTGATCGCGAATTTGACAATGGCTGGAAAGTTGGCGCCTATTTCACATTGACCGACATGCCATTTGAAGAATTTGGAGAAGGGTCGTTTGATAAAGGGATCCGCCTCACAGTGCCGGTTGATTTCTTTGCGGGCAACGCCTCGCGTAAATCAGTCAGCACCTCACTTGCGTCACTAACTCGTGACGGGGGTGCCAAGCTGAATATCGATGGCCGGCTTTATAATATCGTTCGTGACGGACATACAGCAGGCCCGATGGGCAATACATGGGGGCGGGTCTGGAGATGATCACACATAAATTCTGGACCAGTGCCCTGGCTTTAGGTTTGCTCGTGTCGTGTGGCCCATTGGCCGAAAACTCGCTTGGTGCGAACTTTTTGAAAGACCGCATCGGCAAAGCTTCGGGCACCACCGCGGCCTCGCAACCTGTCGCAGCGCCTGCTGTCGACCCTGCGACTGCTGCACCTGGCGAAATATTGATTGTGACGATCATGAGCCGAAATGCGGTCGCACCACTGACCAAGATCGCGCAGAACGGCAATACCGTGACGTGGGTTAGTCCCGGCAAGGTAAGCCTCACATTGAAAGACGGCATTCTGATTGCAACACGCGGCCTGAACGAAGACCTGATGGGGGCTGATGTCGCAGGTGTACGCGCAGCCCTTGCTGCTGGTGGCGGCACGGCCACACGGACCCATTCGTTCCTTGATAGCGAAGATCAAATTCGTCTGGACCGGTTAAATTGTACGATTACACCTGAGGGTGTCGAGGAGATCGCGGCAGCCACCGGCACGCGCAAGGCAATGAGGTATGACGAGCGGTGTGAAGGCCGTCGGGTGATCTTCACAAACAGCTATTGGCTCGATACCTCTGGTGGGCGCATCGTACAATCACGTCAGGCCGTAGCGCCAACGACGGGTTTTTTACAGATTAATCCCCTGTAATAGGGTCGATAGCGGTGGTGTTGCATGACCCACCGCACGACACTGTCGGACATTATCAATCTCTCACGCACATCTTGGCAATCTATCCTTTTCCTTTGCCAAAGGTACGTGTCTCATGCCCAATTCAAACGATCAAACACCTCTGTTGTCCCTGCCCTATATCCAAGGGGCACAAGCACAAAAACATGTGACCCACAACGAGGCGTTGGAGCTGCTTGATGTTGTGGTCCAACTGGCGGTCGAATCCCTAGAGGCCGTGACCCCACCAAGTAGTGCCGCCGAAGGGCAAGCATGGGTTGTGGGGGCGGCTGCAACAGGCGCGTGGAGTGGGTACACAGGCCAGATCGCTGCATGGCGTGGTGGTGGCTGGTTGTTTGTCGCCCCACAGATCGGTTGGCGCGCGTGGGATAAAACCAACGCTGTAATCGTGGTCTATGATGGCCTTAGTTGGACGAGCACGGCCAGCAGTACTGGAACGGGTGGTACGCCTGACTTGCAAAATCTTGATGGGGTCGGGATCAATGCAAGCTCTGACGCCACCAATAAGCTGGCTGTGGCCTCTGATGCCACGTTGCTGACCCATAATGGATCGGGCCATCAACTCAAGATCAACAAAAACGCAGCAAGCGATACGGCGTCTCTACTGTATCAGAGCAACTGGTCGGGGCGTGCGGAAATGGGGCTGGCGGGCGCTGATGACTTCAGCGTCAAGGTAAGCGCCGATGGCAGCACTTTCACTGAGGCGTTACGCATTGACGCGGCAACAGGCGCCGTCACCTTACCTGCCACAGGGACACGCCAACTGATGCCCTTCAACTATCGCTACTATCTTTACGCCGACAAACGCTGGATCAGCCAAACCTACAACACGGCAAACCTAAGTGCGACACTATCACTTGGCACGGGGGCAGAACCTAACGTTGGTTGGGATACGAAAGGTTTATATCTCCCTGCTGGCTCTCAAATTCGTGCGTTTACACTTGCAGGCACAGCAAACGGCAGCGATCTTCTCGACATAGATGTGCGGCTGTACTTCCAATACGGGTCATCGAATACGGGATGGGACTCAGACGCAAATACCACCCGAGACACCCTGTATGCCATGGATAATGCTGGCATTGCGGGGGCTAGTGGCATGCAAAAGGCGGTTTTCACGTTTTCTTACACGACACCTGCTGACGGGTATTTTGTGACGGCCCTACGCGCGAGTGCAGCAAGCACGCTGGCCGCCACACGGAATCTCTATTCGACAGGCACACTTGATGTGATTTTGCCGCCTAGCGCGTGATCCTGCCACGCAACCAACCCAAAAATGCTTTCTCGGGGCGCGCCAGCTTTGGCCGCCCCGTCGTCACCCAATACCCGCGCCATTCGGATTCCAGCGCATAGATATCCCATCCCGGTGCCATGGCACGGGCCGCATCCAGCGTATCGGCGTCAAACGCAGGCAGCCCTGCAGTATCCTCGACCAAGCGTTTGCGGGTGATCACCATCACATCACCTAGGTCTTCGGACATCTCATAATCTGGCAAGTTGTCATCCACGATCATACGGCGCAGGGCCGCGCGAAATACCCGCAAGGGCGCATCCGATCCTGCCTTGACATGAAGCGTCGCAACCGATGCGCGCCATGTGCGCTGCTGGCCACAATGCTTACGCGCCAATTCATAGACCCGCCGTTCCAACGGTTTGCGCAGATCAAAATAATCACGGCTCAGCGTCAGCACCGATTTTGCCTGTACCGCGCGAAACAGCCATTCCGATAAAGTCACCGTCACGCTGACCATACGCCCGCCACGTGATTTGCGCACGATCTCCCACGCCTCTATCAGACCAAAACCAGAGGTGATCTCTTGTTCGCCTGTAACAAGATTGGTCGTGATACGCGTACCAGCCAGCCGCTCGAACGCCTCACGCAAACGCGCATAGCTGTCGCCACCTGTGTCACGTTTGGTGGCGACCAGCAGATCATGCGCTGTCAGTTTCAAAGTACGGTTAATCGCGCGACCCGCGTTCACCGCAGCCATCAACTGGCTGATGCAATAGATCAGAATGTCTTTGTCATGGATTGTCGCCCGACCCCGCACAGACGGCGTCACAGTGATCTGTGCGCCATTATGCTCGTAATGACGGATTGTCCGATCAGGCCGCGTGGAAAGCGAAAAAAACGGATGCTCCATCGTGCCCAAGTCATCCTTAGGACTAGCCTCTAGGATGTCGCAAACAAAAAAGTCGCGCATCTCGCTTTGATAAAGTGCCGCCATGCCCTGCCCTGCTTTTCGTTCTGATCGTTGTCAGAATCGCCCCATTTTTATCTTCGGGGTTTCACTGACACCCTAAAGTTATCCACAGGGGTATGTCTAGCGCAGCCAACGGTGGTTCAGAGTCGTCTCTTTGGTGGATCAGAGTCACCCTATCGGGGTATCAGAGTCGCACTCCTGTTTCACAGACGCCAAAAGAGACGTCTTTTCAAGTATTTACCAAAAACAGAGATGCCGTAACTATATAACTAACAGAATCTAACATAGCTTTTTTTTCTTTTTCCCTTTAAACGAGGATCAGCTTTGCGAATTTCCCCTTCTTTTTCTTAGAAATACAGTGCGATGAGCAACCTTTGCTTCCATGTGCGGTGTTTTTACGTATAATGCAGAAAACACACCACATCAAAAGGCTAGAGCTTTGAGCACAGTTCCCCTTCCCCCGTATTTTCAGATCAATCCAGATCAGGCATTGGCCGATCTTGGTGACCCCACAACGACAGATAGCTTTGCCTCGATTGCACAGGCTTGTGCTGCAGGTCGCAATGATCTTGCAAGTCGCGGATTGTCAGAAGATGGCGGACGTCGCTTGCGCCTTTTCTCAACTTGGGAAATCACCCGTTACTTGATCCCTGTCGCTCAGGCTCATTTTCGCCGTGTCTTAAAACAAAACCCAGACCTGCCGCAGGGCCAGTCCGAGACCGAAGGCGGCGCCAAGTGGTTTACCCTTGATGAGGTTCATCGCTTGCGGGCGCACTTTGGATCGCAAGGTTCAAAGGCCAAAGAATACCTGCCCTACCGCCCCAAGGGTCTGCCTGCGAAAATGGTTGCCGTTGCGAATTTCAAAGGCGGTGTAGGTAAGACATCGACTGCCGCTCACCTCGCCATGTCCGCAGCCCTCGACGGCTACAAGGTGCTAGTGATTGATCTCGATAGTCAGGCCTCGATGACCTCCATTTTTGGCGGTAAGGTTGCGGATGAATGGCAAACGGTTTTCCCACTGCTCGCCCGCCATTATGCGAGCCACTTGCAAGCCGACAACCAGCGTCGTGTTGATCGTGGCGATGCGCCGATCCCGCTTGATGACACTTTGACCGAAGCCTTGGGGATCAAAACCCAAGACCTTGTGCAGAAAACCCACTGGCCAAATATCGATCTGATCGGGGCGCAGCTAAACCTTTATTGGGCAGAGTTTCAAATCCCCGTCTGGCGTATGCAGGGGCGCGGCTGGAAGCTGTGGGACGCATTGACCGATACGCTCGCCGCAGACGGCGTGCTCGACGCCTATGACCTGATTTTCATCGATACCCCCCCTGCCCTCGGCTATTTGACAATCAATGGCTTGGCGGCTGCGGATATCTTATTGGTCCCAGTCGGCGCATCGTTTCTAGAGTTTGACAGCACGGGTCGGTTTTTCGACATGCTGCATACAACGTTCAATTCGATTGAAGAGGGTGAGAACCTCGCAGCGCGCGCCTTGGGGCGCACAGAGATGTCGTTTTCGTGGGATGCGGTGCGTGCGGTGGTGACCCGCTATGATGGCAACCAGCAGGCCGAGCTGGCGGGGCTGATGCAAGCCTATCTGGGCAAAACCCTGTCGCCGCACCGTCAGGACTATACCGCACTCATCGGTCAGGCTGGCGAACAGGTGCAGGGCATCTACGAGGCCGACTACCGTGACTTTAATCGCGAGACCTACGCACGAGGCCGCGAGACGTTTGATGCCACCTATGCCGCGTTCAAATCGTTGTTGATTGGCACTTGGCGGCGCGACGAGCTTGGCCGCTGATGCTTTGGAACAAAGGAGCCTAACACATGGCAAAACGTAAACGCCTCAGCCCTGCGATGCTCACTTCAGATGCACCTATTGCGGCGCCCGATGTAAAGTCAGCACGCCCGCCCATCGCAGATATCGCCAATGATGCAGCAACAACCAATGCGCTGATGGAGCTTTCCGACACGATCAATACGGCGCGTGCGCAGGGGCGGTGGATCGAACAAATCCCGCTTGATGCGATCAAGGCAGACTACTTGGTCCGTGACCGCACCGTTGTTGACGCCGATGAGATGGAAGCGTTGAAAGCGAGCCTGCGCGGCAATGGGCAGCAAGTGGCGATTGAGGTCGTCTCTCTAGGCCAAAATACCTATGGGCTTATTTCAGGATGGCGCCGTCTGACAGCGCTGCGCGAGATGTCACAAGAGGGCGGTTTAGACACTGTTTTAGCAATTGTCAGAAAGCCTCATGATGCTGCGGCCTCTTATCTTGCCATGGTTGAAGAGAATGAAATCCGAAGTGGTTTGTCATTCTACGAACGCGGTCGCATTGTCACGAAGGCTGTTGATGAAGGTGCTTATGAAAGCGACAAGGTTGCACTTGCGGCGCTGTTCCATGCCGTTCCTCGGGCCAAAAGATCAAAGATAGGGTCGTTTGTGCGGATTGTGCGCGCCCTTGATGATGCCTTGAAATTCCCAACCGCATTGTCAGAGCGTAGTGGTCTAGCTTTGGCGCAGGCGCTGACGGATGATGTCGGACTTACCAGTCGCCTCCAAAAGAAACTTGACCAGACCCCTGCCCCATCTGCCGCGACAGAATTGGCGTGGATAGCAGCGATGATCAAGGGGCCTGTTCAGGCCAAGGAAAGACCCGCCGCAGTCTCGCTGCCATCAGGTTTGCAATATAGCGTGAAGGCTGGTGGTAAAATCACGCTCAGCGGATCTGCCTTGCTTGATGATGCCTTTGTCGATCGGCTTATTCAGACTCTAAAAGATCTGAAATAGACTCTCATTGTTTCGCACGCGAAACAATTATTCCTCTTCGTCTGATCCCATGTTTGCATGATGGACAGCGATAGCCTCGTTGATGTCATCATAATAGGTCAGAACACCCTCTTCGAGAACCGCGCCCGCTTGGCACATCTTTCGGAGTTGCTGCATGGAGTGCGTCACAACAATGGCCCCCGCATGCTCCATACGCTCTAAAAATGCCAAACGGCTTTTGCGCCGAAATGCGGCATCTCCCACCGATGTCACCTCATCTACTAGATAAGTATCAAACGGAATGCCGATTGAGACGCCAAAGGCTAGTCGCGACCGCATGCCTGCGGAGTAGCTGCGGACTGGCATATACATGTGAGAGCCGAGTTCCGCGAAGTCTTTTACATAGGCCAGCAAGCTTTCTGTATCCACGCCGTAAACCCGCGCAATGAACCGCGTATTTTGCGCCCCGGTTAAATCTCGGTGAAAGCTTCCTTTAAAACCAACTGGCCATGACACTGTTCCAGTGACATCAATGCTGCCCCTGTCAGGCTTCATCGTGCCGCCAATCATTTCCATCAGCGTTGATTTCCCTGCGCCGTTCCGCCCCAAAAGACCAACGGAGATCCCTTTGGGAAAAACAAAATCGGTTTCGTGCAAAATGACCTTCTGGCCCGTCGGTGTCCAAAAAGACTTTGATATTTTGTTGAGGTGGATCATGACGGCTTATCGGCGGTCGCGGAGCGCATAATAGACGAGGATGAAAATTGCCCAAATCAAACCGCTGAACAAGCCGATCACTGCAAGCAGGATAAGCCGCTGGGGGAATTCGGATTTTTGGGCAAGTGTCGGTTTGATATAAGTCGCAAGATATCTGCTTTGGCGGTTTGCTTCTGCAACGGATGCATCGCGCGCAGACAATGATGCGGCATAAGCAGCTTCCGCAAAGTGACGATCGACGGTCAGTCGTTCAAAGTCGGCAATGGTCGTGGCATATTCGCCCCCGCCTGGGCCCTGCCCGCCAACGCCGAACTTTTGTCTTTCTGCTTCGATGCGTGCCTCAATAACATCAAGGCGGCGTTGTGCTTGTTCAAGCCGTGGGTCATCGTCACGTGCGACGTCCGCAAGTAAATCAAAGTCGATCAATGCTTCGGCTTGCTGGGTTTGCAGATTTGTCAACAGCCCCATTTGCGCCTGAATGTCTGCGTTAGGGTCTACGATTTGGTTCTTGAGACGAAATGTGGTCAATGCCTCGCGTGCTTGCTTGAGGCGCTCAACCGATTGAGAAAGATCCTCTCCTGCATAACGTGTCGCATCAGCGCGCGCGATCGCAGAGAGCTCGTTTACAATAGCGGAGTTTTCTTCAAAAATGGCATCTGCAATCGCCTTGGCATCTTCCGCAGTGAATGCGCGCACACGGACCTCCATCAACCCTGATCCAGAATCGTAAGATATCCGGATCATACGCTCCCAATAGCGGGTCAGATCTTCGATCGTGCCTTCAGGGTTAAAGCTTAATAACCAGTCAGGGTCGCGTTGTTTTGAAAACATGGCGCGCAGGTCAAGCTTATCGTCAATATCCTGCACAAGTTGCTGGCTGCGCATGAACTCATAGAGAATATTAGAATCCTGTGCCCCTGACCCTCCGCCGAGGCTTGAACCAAGTCCCCCAAGAATATCAATGGCACTGCTGACATCTTCGGACCTGACGGTGAACCCTAATGTGGAGGCATATTGATCAGCTGCTTTTGCATAGAGATACCAGCTCGCAGCCATGAGGGGCAAAAACACAATGATGACAAAAGAAACCATGAGCGTGTAATGGCGTTTGCGCATAAAGGCGGGGCTGCTCCCCGGAACTTTTTTCGGCAGGTCGGGTTTGCGACGCCGTCCAGCCCGGCCTTTCCGAATACGCTTTTCGGAATTTGTATCTGTGGGCTCGATTGGGGTATCGGTCATAAGAGGGTGCCTGCGTCCATATATTTTGGGTAAACTAGCCTGTTCGCACAGTGCTATCTAGTCTTGATAGGGACAGCTGTCCGCTTTGCGAGATGTTTCGCATGCGAAACGTCTCAATCCAAACCATCAGCGTTTGAAAAGATCCCCACGAAACTTTAGGCGGCCCTCGGTATCCTTTTCAAGAAAGCCGTTTGTCGTCAGTTCGTTTTCAAGCTGTTTGGCTTGTGTAGGGTCAAAAGCCGTTGCAAAAACATAGCGCCGCAAGAACAACACCACGGCGACAGGGTGGGGGACCAGTGCAAGGTTGGGCGTGTCTGTTGTGCAATTAAATTCGGTCACAGGGGTGCGCCAGTCGCCATAATTTTCTGTCAGATAAGCATCCGCATCCGCAGGGCCCAGCACGCTATGCCCGTAAAACTGATAGGACTTCAGATCAAAAGCCTTATTTTCCCAACGATGCAGCGATGAGCCATGCCAATAAACCGCAGGTGTCGTGCGCGTGTCGCGATAGTGAATAAACAGGTCGATATGCACACCCGATGTATGCACAATTTTCAGAATGTAAGGGATTTCAGGATTGGTCGAGGCGATGTCAGGCTTGAAAAGGTTGGACTGATGGTGGTCATATTTCTTGAGCACAAAACAGTCACTGCTCAAAATCGCAGCACAGGTTTCTGAAATGTTGATCTGATCCTCGAAAACGCCGAAATCAATATCGTAGTCATGGGGCAAAAAACCGTCTTCACGGATCAGGCCTAGAAACGTGCCAGAGACCAGAAACCACGGCATTTGCTCGGTTGGAAACAGAGTGATAAAGTCCGCGAGCGCTTGTTTGGCGCCTGCAATAGGGAAGTCACCTTGACGCGGATCTTGCTTGGTGAGGGCAGGGGGCAGATGTGTGCCTGTCTGGCGCAGGAGTGCATTACATGCATCCCCAAAGGCTGCCAGATTTACCCCACGCTGTGCGGGGTCGGTGTTGTTATTGAGCCGCCGCGCCGCGATGAATGCCAGATCAGTGGCGTAATTTACAGGCTCTAACGTGGTCTTACGGGCGGAAATAAATCTTTTCAGTGCGGTCAATTGCTGATCGGCCATACCCTCTGTCGGGTCAAAAAAGTCGTCTTGTGACGCTTCGATGTTCAACCACGACCGGCTAAAATACCATGCACCGCGCCGCGCACCAAGCTTGAAGTCGTTGGACGCCCAGAACCGGCCAGCGAGCTCTTTGGCCAGCACATGCTGGCGCGTGGTGACCATTGTGCCACCATAGGCGGCAGCGGCGACAAGGGCGCGCATCATTGGCCCGTAGTCGTGGTTGAGTAGCTTCATCAAGCGGAAGCTTTTGGACATGTTCAGGTTCATGAACGCCAACCCGATATGATACGCCGCAGAGGTAATTTCACGGGCGGTTCTCCTTGATTTTGCAGGCTCTGGTTCACCATGAAATAGGTTGTATTACAACACGCTTTCCTGTGGCAATTGCCCGCGACATGGTCACGTGTTTCGATGACAGTGACGTCGTGCTGCCCAATCGGGTGCAGCGCATATTTTTAGCGTTCGAGGACTTTTTTGTAATGCGTTCCTAGGAACAAGAGACCCATACACAAAATGATCAAAATAACGCCAAGCGTATAGGGAATAGAAACGTAGCTTGCGTGATAGGTCGAGTAAAATCCTTTGCGGACCAGACCAGTGATATGCATCAATGGATTCCACCACAGAATATCTTGCACAAACGGCGGCATGTCTTCGTAAATGAACAGCACACCGGATGCGATAAATAGTGGTCGGGTAATGATCCCCCATACGCTTTTCCACATCGGGTAAAGTCCGAACAAAAGACAATTCATGATGCCAACGGACAATCCAAGTAATCCAGCCAGTAACAAGCCTGCAAAGATGGCTGGAAAATTCAGGATGACGTGCGTGTCGGCCATAGACAGAATCCCGACGATGATAATGCAGAAAACCGCCGCGATCGTCAGAAACGCGAGGAAAAATCTGGCAAGAATAGCATCCAGCCAAGTCACACTCGGGTAGGCAAGCAATGCACGCGAAAACTGCAGTGCGCCTGCCGTTTTGCCGGCAACGGACCCATATAGCTCAAAGGGTAAAAAACCCGTCGCGTAAAAAAGCGTAAAATTGTTTCCCAATGCCGGCGCACGCACAATCAGAGAAAAGGCGAGCGATAAAACGATGATCATACCAACAGGTTCAAGAATAGCCCAAAGGTAGCCACCTGGTGAGCGCCCATATGTCGTCCCCATTTCACGCAGCATCAGCGCAAAGATCGTGCGTCCCGATTGCCATGGCACGGACGCAGACGGCAGGCGAACAAGGTTTTCGTTATTTGGGTCCATACCGCTACAAATCACGACCGCCCGCTCAGAACAAGAGGGCAGAGGTGTGACCGTGCAGCGTCGATCAGCCGATAATCAAATCGTTACGCAGGTCTTCTAGGTCATCAACGCCGCGCACGGTAAGTTGATGCGATCCCGCAAGGTCAAAAACAGCGTTGCCGCCTACAATCTCACCCATCGACAACAGGTCATCGACCGTGCTGCCCGCCCCGTTAACCATCGCGCGCGTGACAACAATACTGTCGGCATCGTCTTGAAAGTCGCGGATCACGTCTGTGCCGCTGTTGAAAACAAATCGGTCTGCACCGCGGCCGCCCCAAAGTGTATCATCACCAGAGCCGCCTTTAAGAAGGTCCGCACCGCTGCTGCCTTTGAGTGTGTCATCGCCGCGCGCGCCGACCAGTTTATCGCTGCCCTTGCCGCCAATGAGCTTGTCGTTGCCGCCATATCCCTTCAGGAGATCATCACCACCCGCCCCTTTGAGCGTATTTTTGGCACCGTTCCCTTCAAGGGTGTTCTCACCGCCATGGCCCGTCAGGTTCAGGTTGGCCGCACCCAAAACCCTTGCATCATCAATGCCCGAGATAAGGGTCGTATTGGTCGAGACCGCGAGGCTCATACTACCGTTGTTCTGGGTGATGACATCAAGCTTGGCATTCCCGTCGCTGGTATCGATAGAGAGAGTCGAAAGCGTCGTGCCGTCCTGCGAAATTGTCACCGATGTGGTGTTGCCATCCGCATCAAGGGCGTAACCACCCGCGCTCGCACTACGGGTTTGCGCGTCATCTGTCGCAAACTGTATGCCTGATTGACCCTCGCCGATGGAATAAAAGTCATCGCGATCCGTATCGGCATAGGCAACGCCTGTGACGTAATGCGGGGCACCGGCCTGTGCGCCGAAAACCTCGGTCAGCATCGAGGCCGAGTTCCCGCGAAACGGCCCTTCCTGCATGCTGATGCCAATGTCGCTTTGGTTCTCGTCAAAAATGGCCGCGCGGTGTGATGGGCTTTCATAAAGATCATCGTGATGGCGGTTAACAACACCTTCCAGATCACTCAGACTGCCCCATACCACCGACAGGTTTTCACGAAACGTCCGAGGGTTGTCGTAATTCGCATCTGCGACGCGATCATAAATGGTCGATCCGCCATCGCCGTCATGCCCAAAATAAGATCCGCCAGCCAACAGGAAGCTGGTCTGTTCTTTGGCCGCGGCTTCAAGCTGCGCGTTAGGGGCCAGTACTTGCATCGGTGTTGTTTGCAGCTGGCCACCCATCGCATCGGTCACGCCTGCGTTCAATGAAATCCCTTGCTCGCGCGCTGCGGTCAATGGGTCCAACCGGCTTTGGTTAATCAACTCAATCAGATACTGCTCTGCTGCGGATAGGGTCATATTTACTCTGCTCTCAAATTATTGTGGATCTATTGGCCACTTAAGTTCGCAATTTAGTACTAAAAAAGGGTGATATTTTCAAGAAGAGCGGCTGTATCGCTGAAATCATTGATCGTAAGACTATAGCCGTCTTCAAATACAATGATGGTATCACCGCCACTAGTAGAGAACAGATCACTTAAATCGTCAGAGCCTAAAAGCGCTACCGAAATTTCGATATAATCAAGATTGGGATTGAAATCGACAATCATGTCGTCGCCGCTATCAAACACAAAGGTGGAGTGCCCCCATCGAGTGGTCCAGTTTGAATGTTAGTGCATGGTCGGCCTCTGGTCTATCGGCATCATGCTTTCGGGCGCGGGCGGACGGTAGTGCAGC
>Ga0102812_10001823_pt1 | contig 14557 bp, 12 predicted proteins | sample ColrivemetaGS713_FD_79334 | JGI IMG/M metagenome (GOLD analysis project Ga0102812, IMG submission 79334) | Estuarine microbial communities from the Columbia River estuary - Flood tide ETM metaG S.713 | ecosystem: Environmental > Aquatic > Marine > Intertidal zone > Estuary | place: USA... | reverse complement strand
GTCCTGTTCCCGCAACCAAAGGACTACTTTAAACACCAAGGCCAACGCTTTACACATTACAGCTGGATACGATAAGCGAACCACCTTAATTTTAGAGTTCCCTAGTGTTGTTTTAATCCGGACCGGCCCTGTTCACTCAGAACGGGGCCTTTTTAGTTAAAAAAGGGGACGAATCGGCGGGATCCCTGATTTTAATCGGGAAAAACAACCTACGTATACCTGCTGCTGTTATATTTGTCTTTCGATGCCGAAACGAAAATTGTATTTTCTATTCGTCATCGGAGAGCTTTGAGAAAACATATATTTCTAGACTGAACCTTCGACTTGTGGACTTTAATAAGTTACCCGCACGCGTAAGTGCCACCCTTAAGCGTAACAAACGGATTGTATCTGTACTTTGGTGGCGAAACAAACGACTAATTACCTGGCTTGGAATTGCTTTGATTGCCACCGCTACGTTGGGAGGATTCTACTCCCAGCAGGAAGAAGAAATTCAACCAGGTATTCCTTTGTCTTCCTTTCCAGTAGTCGTTCCCACCATGGGTTGGGGATTTGCGCTGGATACCCTGCAAGTTGCGAATAACGTCATCAAGGATGGGCAATCTCTGTCCGATATCCTGGCTCAATACAATATTCCTTCCGACCAGGCACTGCAGCTGATCAACAACGCCGGTGAAGTTTTCGACTTGCGCAGTATGCGCGCTGGCAAGCCGCTGATCGTACTCTCCAAAGATTCTACGCAGGCTGCTGATTACCTGATCTACGAGCCTTCTATTTACAACTACATCGTCTTTGACCTTAAGAACAACCAGCAGGTTTGGCAAACGGATCGTGAAGTCACTACCAAAATGGAGGTTGCTGGCGGTATTATCGAAGGCTCCCTGTGGAATGCCATGATCGACCGAGGCTACAGCTACGAGCTTACCGCTAAAATGGAAGATGCGCTGCAGTGGTCGATCGACTTTCACCACCTGCAAAAAGACGAAGTGTTCCGCCTCGTATACGAGCAAGATTTTATTGAAGGCAAACCCGGTGCTGTAGGCCAGGTTATGGCAGCAGAATACCGAACCGCGGATACCGTTTTCCACAGTATCTTTTTCGACAATGGTGCCACCGATGAAACGGGCTATTACGACCTGACGGGTAAGCCGATGAATGCCGGCTTTTTGAAAGCTCCTGTTCAATACGCCAGAATTTCTTCCTACTACAATCTCAACCGCCTTCATCCGGTACTCAAATACCGTCGTCCTCATTTTGGTACAGATTACGCGGCGCCTTATGGCACTCCTATCGTTGCCGTTGGAAACGGTGTAGTGACTCGCGCCGGTTACACCAAAGGCAATGGCAACTTTGTAAAAATCAAGCACAACGACGTGCACGAAACCCAATACCTGCACATGCAAAAATCTGCGGCGGGTATTAGGTAGGTTCACAGGTTCACCAGGGACAGGTTATTGGCTACGTAGGTTCTACTGGCCTGGCTACCGGCCCACACGTATGTTTCCGTTTTTGGCAGAATGGCCAACAGGTTAACCATCTTAACCTGAAGTTCCCTCCCGCCAAACCGCTTAATGATACGCTGATGCCGAAGTTCGTCGCTATCCGTGACCTCTATGTTCCGCAGCTAGAAAACATCAAGCCTGTAAAACTGGACCTCCCCGAAGAAACCTCCGCAGAGGCTGAAACAACGGAAGCAGATACTCCATGATATTGCGCAGAAAATAAAATGCGATTTTTTCCGGGTTTCCCAAACAGTTAACACACTTGAAGTGAATCGTTTAGTTAACTATTTGGGAAACAAAATCGCATTTTATTTTCGTGCTGTTCCTTTGCTTACCACAAAAAATAAATTTTATATTATTTGTGAGCGTGCTTCTTCTTAATAACACCCTGGCCATTGAGCCATTCGGGAAGTGCATAAGCCATTCCTCTGCCTTCGTAGGGTACCTTCTTGATATCATCACGGCGATTGGCAAGTTTTTGTAAACTTCTTACCACCATGGTTTGTATTTCTTCTTCTCCTGGATTTTCGCCCTGTGCTGCTTTCTGTTGTTCAATAAAAGCAACAATTTGAGAATTGATCAAAGCGTGATCGGTATCACGCAATGCTTGGAATACAAGCTCATCATATTCTGACAAGCGATAACCTGAAGCTCTCTCTTTAGGCTCCTTTTTTGGTTTAACTTTAGCTTCTTTAGCTTCTTTAGCTTCTTTAGGTGCAGCCTTAGCCTTCGCTACCTTTTTCTTTGCTGGTCGACCACGACGTTTAGTGGCGGGCTGGGCCACTTCTGTGGGAACAACTTGTGTATCAGCCTCAAGTTCTACTAGAATCGCAGCTTGCTCGGCTTCAGTTTGTTCGATTGCAGGAAGAGCAGATTTTAAATTTCGGATCATGTTTTTCGTGTGATCCAGTTCGAACTGCAGCTGACGCTGACGAGATTCGTAATTGGCGAGCAGCTGTTTAACGTCGCTACTCCCAAGTCTCAAATTAGCCATTATGTGTTAGTTTGCCGCGCCCTTAACTGAACAGTTGTTTAATGCTTGTGTTTCAGATCAAATCTGAAACACCTTTTTAGGGGACTTAAGGACGCATTTGCTTAATAATACTCAAATAAAGAGCACTAAACACTGTTCAAAAAAACCAAGTGTTATTACCACTAATTAATGGTAATAAAAATTACTTATCCCGGTAAAATTACGGTTAATAATTTTAAAGTTTAAATATAATCTACTGCAAAAACGATCTCTCCAGCTTGCTTTGAAATTTAAAAAAACATTCAATCATCTGATAATCAAACTTTTAAACACCAAACACCCCTTGGATTAATCTAATATTTTTTCAAATAGCCGCTATTAATTTTCTTTTCACCGCAAATTCAACTGCTTTCGGAGTTCCATATTGGTTGTTGAATTACTATTTTTTGTCCAATAATCAAGTAAAACAGTCCTATTCCGTATCGCTTTTGTAGTCCGTACCTTCCCATCAAAAACACTAGGATAACTATCCATCCATCCTTCTATATAAAATGGCGCAACAGCAGAAAACACTATGGTTAAGGTTCGTTGAAATTCCGGGTATTCGAGAACATAGGCTTTCAACTCCTCTCCGGTAAAATCAGTACCCTCATAGTCTTCCAAGCGAGTATTAACTGGATAAGTTTGGTAAGGCTTATGTTTCAACCGCAGGAAGGTGAGCCCTGGCACAATTTTCAGATCATTACCAACGGGTAAGCTTTGGTAATCCATGCGTATTCTGTTCATTATTTCCTCCTCTAACAAATTTGCCGAAGCATTTTTCTGATCATCGCCTTCGGATTCGAAATAAGAAAATAACTGGTATTGATATTGTTCACCTTGCAGGTTGATTTGGCTATAAACCTGGCCACACCAATCTTGAGCAGAGTGGGTCACTTTCAAGGTTCTAGGAAAATCGCGGGTGTTTACTGGTGTGAAGACAGAAGTCATGATGGAATAATCATAGAGTCCCGTTGTAAAACGAGTAATGCCATTCATTTTGAGAATTGGCGTAGAGTTGGAGCTTTGATAGCTGTCATTTTTCACCTGCTTATCCGTAAGAAAATCTTCGGTTACAAAAACAAGCAGTGCTTCGCCGGGATGAATATCCTGATAGCGGTTTTGTTCTAAGGAATAAACATTTAATTCTCCTTTGCCTTGGTACCAGTATTTATCTAGCCCACTTTTTGAGTCTAAGAAAGGAGATGATAAGGAAATTGAGGAGGAGGATAAGCTTGCTGTAGTAGTTTTGGCGGTCGCTGAGTCCTCTTTTGGAGGTATTTCACAAGAAACAAGCAAATAAAAAACAGCCGTCAAGCTAAGCAACCAAAATGATCTGTTCATCGTTAAGATATTTCTCTTAACAACAGTGAATCAGCTCAATAGGTTGAAAAAAAGGGCGACTTTGCCACGAAAGATCGTTAAACAAAGTCGCCCTTAACTAAAGAAAACATCGGTACAAAATCGTTAAAAAGTTCAATTTGTTTAACGGTTTTTCCGATTTATAACTATTTTTGCCTTGAAAGTTTACTAATGCACTTTTTGTCTCAGGGCTCTTTACGTTGTAAAGAGCCCTGGATTTTTATAATCAACTGGCAAAATTAGTCAGCAGAACTTACAGCAAGGGAGTAGATCACCAGACCAAAACCGATCTTGTTGATGGCATCACCAATATTGTAAACAATATCCATAGACAGCCCCTCTAGTACTTTCATACCAAAAAGTCCACCTTCCGTACCAGCAATGTAGCCGATCGGGTAAATAGCCCAGCCAACCAATACAAACCAAGCGAGGATACGTACTGCTTTGGCAACTTGAGGACCAGCATTTTCTGCCAAAGTTTTCACTTCGCCAGCCATAACTAAATATAGAATGTAAAAGTAAGCAGCACCTGAGATCGCTCCCCAAACCCAGCTTACGGTAGCATCACCATATATCGCCTCACCGATATAACCGGTAAGAAGCATTACTGCGGAAGCAAAAATAAGTTTCCACAAAAGGCCCAATTTTGCACCTGCCTTTTTGGTGATCAAGTAAAATTCCACACACATCAGCGGAACCGTCAGGATCCAGTCGATATAACGAAACTCTGTAGGTGAAGTACCCGTCTCTGCCCAGAAATCACGCATGTAGTAGTAGTGAACTGCTGCAATGAAGGTAATCAGGCCGGACACCAGAATAGAAGTTCTCCACTTGCGATCTACATTCCCCATTTCGAAGAAGAAGAAAACAGCAGCGGCCATCATAGCCATAGAACCAATAAAAAAGGTAAAACCGACGTAGTCTCCCGCTTTAAGATTAGCGAGGAGGAAGTTTTGAAAGTTTAATGCACTCATAATGAAAGTGTAGTTGATGAATAAAGAAGGTTTGTTAAAAATTTATTGAAAGTTTACACTAATTCCTCAACGTTGGGAGCCTAACAAGCAATTTTTAAAATAGTTTCATCTGCTATAAAAAATTCAGTAAAAAAAAACGGAATAATACCTCAATCATCTTTAGGGTTAACAACTTTACCTTTATTCAATGGGCTTTTCAGCCAACAATCTTTGGTAAACTCGATCTAACAATAGCATGTGAGGTAGGGTAACTGCCGCTATAAACACAAACAACCAGCTCCAATACAGACTAATTTCTTCCACTGGTATCCACCACGCAACTGTGCCTAAAGCTCCCAGAGCAAGCATACTAAAAGGCAACACCGTCTTGCAGTATTTCCACAAATTGGCCCTTGTTTTTTGCTGCCACAGGAAGGTAATCTGATCAAGCGCAGAAGGTAATGCATGCCAAAGCGCAAAATAAACCGCGAAACCTAAAAACAAAGGGGTGTACCAGAACATTACCCCTAGCGCCAGTAAACTAAAGACCTCTTTAAGGAGCAGGTTACCTGTTAAACGGGGGCTCAATAACCCCAGCCAACCGATCACTATAAGCGTAAGTAACAGGACCAGTTGTTTGATTAGCACCGGAGAAAGTAACGGAAGGTCTTTGTTTAGTAAGGTGTTTAACACGGGTTGTGCTTCGCTGTAGTTCGACAAAACAGGCACTGCTATTATCCAAATACCCCAAACGATGAACAAACCTCTGGATGGCCAATCATCTCCAGACAAGTAGGTAAAATTACCTTGCCCAAAGTGGTAACAGGAAAGAAAAACAAATACCAAAAACGCTACTACTGGAAATAAATACCAGAGCAAAAAAACGAACCCCATCAGTCCTAAATAGGCTACATAAAAAAAAACCAAGGCCCTCCGGCCACGTAGATCGGTATATAATTGCTGAAAAATCTGATGGTCAGCAGCACCATGTGGGATACCCACAAGGAGGATGAGTAGCGCTGCCAATACCGTGCTTGTTGACGCGAACACCTCCCCCATGCTTAGCAGCGTAATTAACAAACTCACGCCCATTAATGCGATCCAAAGGCGAGGGTAATTTTGTATCATTTTCATCAATTTTTATCAAAAAAGAAAAACCACCGGTCTACCTTTTCATACAACTAATTGCTTACTTGGAAGGATAATGAACTACTGCTTTTGGGACAGGCTTCCATTTACTCGCCCAAAAATGCTGCATGGCAGCCTCCAGGAAATAGGCAATGGGTAAGTCTTTAAAAATTAAAGCATCCTCCCCCAGGTGGGTGTCTTGATCCAAAAACTTCATGATCCTGGCAAAAGGTTGGGAGTTAAACAATGCAGAAAAAATCCTCCGGCTTCTTTCTGGATGATGCTGTAAAATATAGAGCAACAAATCATCATACCAGTTCATACGATTGACCACAGCCTTTTCTCTGCTAATATTCCCCGTTTGTGCAAGTTGCTCCACCATTCCTTCTACTTGCTGCTGGATGCGCAGAAAAGCGTAACCGGTCGTTGGTTTTACCGCATTTCCAGCTGAACCAATAGAACGAATCCGGCGGTAGTTACGATCGGCTAAATCCAGGTTCGTCATCGGAATTTGGCCAAATTCCTTTTCCTCTATCGTGTAGTTAACACCAGGTATCGTCTGCTTCAGGTAGCTCCGCAGTTCTTTATCGTATTGCTGCTGAGACAAGATAGCAGGAGAAAAAATGGTGTACTCCACCAGTGCTTCGTGCTCAGAAAAAGGGAGGACATAGAAAAAAGCGGCAGCTTCTGCCGTCTTTTTACTGAAATCCATCAGTGTTGCCTGTTGGGGAGAGAAGACCGGAGTAGTCGTACGAATCCGCCAGCCCCGGAAATGCTGCCAAAGAAAGTATTGATTCTGCTGCCGGGCTCCGAGCGTGTTTTTATTTAGTCTGCTGTCAAATACCCAATCAGCATAAAATCGTTCGTGATCCGCATAAGCATACGCTCCCCGTTCATCCTCCCCAACGAGGCCTACATCGGCTAGCCGCCATTCCACATTGGGATAAGCGCTTAATTGCTCCTTCATGTAGCAATAATAATCCAGACCTCTAATGAACTGATAACAGTAAGGATGCACCGAGGAAGATTTCTCCCAATCTTCCCCTACAAATCGCAACTCCGACCAACGGTGTCTAACAATGCTGTCTAAACCCAGTGGCAGCTGATCCTGGGCCCAGAATGCCCACGAACGATCATTGACATTTTTGGCCTCGCGGTCAATAATGAGGATGGTTTTGTCTGGCCCAAGCTTGCGCTTTAGCTGTAGTGCCATGCTAAGTCCAGCACATCCACCACCGACAATTAGATAGTCGAAACGAGATTTCAACAGAATATTGTTTTACTAATGCACTTTTTATCGAAGTGTTATTACAAAAAATAAGCTATTGAGTTCACCAGAAAGGATAAAAAAGACGCAATAGTAGTCCTATTGCGTCCTAAAAAAGCTTAAAGTCGAAATAAAATATCTTTAGCGTACATAAAGTACTTCCGTCCATTGCTCGGTAGGCGTTATCATTTTCAATAAATACTCTCCGCCAGGCACTTGCAAAAGATTAATTCGTTTTTCAATTCCTTGCAAGCCTGCTAGCGTTTCTTCATAGAGTACTTCACCGTTTTTCGTCTGCAGGCGAATGGTAAATTCTTCCGTATTGGGGTTTTTGAAGTTAACATCCAGCTGCCGTCCTTGTAGGATCACCTCCGGATAGTAAATGACTTTCCGCTGGGTGAGTTCATATTGTATTGCGCGCTTGGTTAAGCGAACAGGTTGACGGATTTCACTGGAATTCGTTTTCAAGATGAAAACATAGTCCCCTTCTCGCAATAATTCCAAACTGTAAATTCCCTGGTAATCTCTACCAGAAATTTTCTGACTTAGTAAAATCTCTCCTTTTACTGACTTTACAGTAAAATCAGCCTGTGACTGATCCAGGCCTTCGATTTTTAGTCCAAATTGCTTTCCAAGCCCTGCATTGATAATCAGGAACCCCGGCAGGTTATTCGCTGCGACCATCAGGGGTAAACTAGCTACCACAAATAACAGGGCAAGTAGTTTACGTTTTAAAATATTAGGATTGTTCATGTTCAATTGGTTAAACAAAGATCGTGTATTTTTTACACTAACTTTATATAATAACAAAGCTACTCCAAGAAGTGTTGCGTTTCTACCAGTATTTTGACAAAAAACGATGCTTTTTTAACCAATCAGGCATTAAAAACCATCTATAAAGTCAATATAGATCTATAATAACAAACTTACACTACATTAAAGGGCATTGCTCCAAAAGATATTCCTCTTCTAGTTTGTTAAAAAAAATATAATTGGGAATTACCGTTCCCTAATTCATTTGTGCGTTGAAAGCCAAGATTCGTTATTTTTACCATCCGCAATCCAAGATACCCATGAACTATTTTATTTACCTGCTATTCCCGCTACTCTTCTGCCCTCTCCTACTCTCTGGCCAAGTTTATACGCCTTCTTCGGGGAGTATGGCTGCGGCCCACTTCCAAGATGGTCAATCGGCATTGCTCGGCAAGGATTATGCTACGGCTATCCGTCACTTTCGCAAGGCACTTCGAGAACAGGAAACCCTGACGGTTGCTCACCGAATGATTGGACAGTGCCATGTTTTACTTGGACAATACCCCGAAGCAGCAAACGAGTATATTCAGGTGTTAAAATCCGATAGCCTATTCTCTCGAATCATTTATTTCGAATTGGGAGATACCTATTATAAAATGGGAGAACCAGAGATAGCACTACGTTATTTTAAAACCTATCAAGAATTACAGCAGGAACCTATTGAAAAATTCGGATTGCACGGTGTAGAAGAATTGGCCGATGAGTTGGTTATTAGTGATCGTCTTAACAGCAATATCCGGGCCTGCCAAATGACCATCGACTCCGTGAAGTTCATCAATATTACCGAAATTCAAAACCTCGGCAAGGATATCAATAGTAGCTTTGATGATTATTTCCCTTTCCTCACCAACGACCAAAAACAGCTTTATTATACCCGACAACGAGCTGATGGTGACGAAGACCTTTATTACAGTCAATTACGAAACGGTAGCTGGCGCAATGGAGAACGGATCAAAGACTTCAATACAGAACAGCCTGAAGGGATGAGCACCTTGGTACGCAATGGGCGGCAACTATTTTTCACCGCCTGCAAGCGAGATAGTGTCGCTGGCCCTTGTGACATCTGGGAAGCCCTTATTAATGGTGCAGAAATTCAGTCGATCACGCCGCTGGGGGCGCCCATCAATTCGGTTTACTGGGAATCACAGGCCGCTGTGAGTTGCGACGGGAGTCAGCTCTTCTTTGCCAGTAACCGCCCTGGAGGAGTAGGTGGTACCGATATTTACATGACCGAAAAGCTGCCCAATGGCAATTGGAGTCTGCCCGTAAATCTGGGGGTTCCTCTAAATACACCTGGAGATGAAGAGGCCCCATTCATTTCTAACGACGGAAAAACCCTCTACTTTTCCAGTACGGGGCATCTTGGCCTTGGAGAACAGGACATTTTTATGAGTTGGTGGGACGAACGCCAAAAACGCTGGAGTATGCCCATCAACCTGGGGCCTCCAGTAAATGGACCTCATCGTGAACTAGGCTTCTACTTGTCAGCGAGTGGCAAGACAGGCTTCTTTGCCAGCAACCGCCCCGGGGGAATGGGCGGGATGGATATTTATCGTTTTGAGCTTTCTGAGCAGTTGTACGGAGAACCTATCACCTTTTTAGAGGGTATTGTTAAAGACTCGGTGTTGCTCACTCCTGTACAGGCGACGGTAACCATCAATGGCAGAAAGAGTCCTTTGAAGACTGATCAGGAGGGGCGTTTCTTCCTCTGTGCAGGTGCTGAGGAGACGCTGGATTTTCAAATTACGGCGGATGAGTACCGTCCGTACCATAATCAGTTTTTCATTCCTCCCTGGGAGAACCGCTCTTTTTTCAACCTCAACTTGTTGTTGCAACCCAAGTTTAGCTTTCTCGCCGAACTAGAGGAGGAATCTCAGTTGCAAGACGCTACCCCCAGAAGTATTCCTAAAAACATCACCCTTGAGCATCATATCCTCTTTGCCTTCGACAGCGATGATTTGAGCCAGGGTGAAATAGAGAGTTTAGAAGCCTTGGTGGAAAATCTTAAAAGCAAACACATAAAAACTGTTGAAATCGTAGGCTACTCGGATGATATTGGTGCCCAGTCTTACAATTTAGCCCTCTCGGAACAGCGCGCGAAAAAAGTGGCGGTGTTTTTATTGAGCAGAGGGATAGAGGTAGATGATATTCACATCGAAGGCAAAGGCACTATTGTAAACAATCAGACCCGGGAATTTAACCGGAGAGTGGATATTAAGATTACGCTGAATCAATAGTTGGTTGGTTTGATAGTTTGATGGTTTGTTGGTTTGTTGATGGTTGTTGGTTGATTGTTGATGGTCAGGCCTGTATATGTCTATTATGATTAAAACCAATAGCTTGAATTAAAGGGGAAATCAGAGAAATTAAAATTGATTTGTGATGGAAGAAGATCAGCTCAAAGTGGGCTTTGCTCAAATAGCACCGATATGGTTGCAACGACAAGCGACAATAGATAAAATGCTGTCCTATATTCGGCAAGCGGGAAAACAGGGGTGCCAATTATTGACCTTTGGGGAAACCCTATTGCCTGGTTATCCTTTTTGGTTAGACTTTACGGATGGGGCTCGATTCAATTCCTCTTTACAAAAAGAGCTGCACGCTCACTACCTGGAAGAAGCTATACAAATTGAAAGGGGAGATCTGGAGGCTTTCTGTCAAGCAGCCCGGGCCTACCAAATGGCACTGTTATTCGGTATCGTAGAGCGCCCTTCTGACCGGGGTGGGCATAGTGTTTACTGCTCGTTGGTCTACATTACGCCGCAAGGGGAGATTGCTAATGTGCATCGTAAGTTGCAGCCTACTTACGAAGAACGACTGAGTTGGTCACCGGGCGATGGACACGGTTTACGGACTTTCCCTCTCGGGAAATTCACTATAGGGGGACTCAATTGCTGGGAAAATTGGATGCCGCTGCCGCGAGCCGCACTGTATGGTTTGGGAGAAGACCTGCACGTTGCGATCTGGCCCGGCAATGTGCGTAACACTGATATTCTGACCCGTTTTTTAGCAAGAGAAGGACGTTCCTACGTTATTTCCGTAAGTGGATTGATGCGGGCCAGTGATATTCCTGCGGGAATCCCCCATGCTGACTTTTTAAAGGAGAAGGCTCCAGCGTGGATGGCCGATGGTGGATCTTGTATTGCGAATCCCGATGGAAGCTGGCTATTAGAACCCATTGCCAAGGAGGAATGTCTGAGGATTGCTACCATTGATCATGCCAAGGTGAGAGAAGAGCGGCAGAATTTTGATCCAGCGGGGCATTATTCACGACCAGATGTCACGCAGCTTTATGTTAATCGGGAGCGGCAAAGCACGGTCTTTTTTAAAGAACAAACATAATCCGGATACTTAAAATTACTTCCTTTTATTGAAATATAGTTTGACAAACTGGTGGTTACCGGAATTACCAAAAACTTGATGTACCTGATGTACGTTATTCCGCTGAAGGAGAGCGAAGACCTCATTGAGATTGTAATCAAACATTGGAAAAAAATACCCGCTGGCTCCCGTTAATAGTCTGCCTAAGCGAGGAAAAGTAAAAGTCAATTTTTGTATCCACTTTTCTCGGGGAGTACTGATATTGTTATAAGTCAATTGCAGAAAGGCGCTCCCTCCTGGCACGAGATGATCTAACAAATGATCCAGAATTAGCATTCCCTTATCCGTTGGGATATGCTGAAAAACAATTTCAGAATAGATGAAGTCGTATTTTTCCTTCAAAAAAGGAGGATGATCTGGGATATTTACAAACGTAACATTAGAAATATTTTTTTCCTGCTTATTCTTTTCTGCTTCAGCCAGCATTGCTTCGGAGACATCAACGCCAGTTACCCGCTCGCAATATTCACTAAGGGCTAGGCTCAACCGGCCGGTTCCACAACCGAAGTCTAAAGCATTAGCAGTTCCAAAATCTTTTTTGGGCCAATTCTTTTTTATTTTCGCTAAAGTATCTTCCACACTCAACTTTCCTGAAGCGAAGAAAGCTTCTTTGGCATCAGCATCAATTTGATCACTTCGATACTCAGGATGCGTGAGCACGCCAAAATAGGGGTCGGTTTGACCAATTTTTTTCCAAAACTGCGTGTAAATTTCAGACTTCATAAACCAAAACTAAAAATAATCCTGCTCTGATCCTTTTTTTATATGCCTAAGAAATTGACACCAAGCACAAAATTTATACGCTCATAAAATAATATGGTGAGAATAAGTGGTGAGTTTTACCTTTGTGGTTTCGTTAAAATAAGTTGTTCCATCACTTTGCTAACAGCAATACACTTCTCATCGTAGCTATAATCAATCATTATGCAACAAGCGGCCCAAACATTTGATCAGATCGTAAAAGCCCGGCGGGCCGTAAGAAAATACCAGGAAGATGCGCCTTTTGATTCCGAGGCGGTAGCGCGAAGTTTGGCCCGCGCCGTACTAGCACCCAACAGTAGTAACCTCCAAACCTGGGAATTCTATCGCATCAGATCAGCGGCTACTAAAGCCGAGGTGGCGCGCTTGTGTATGAACCAGAGCGCGGCCCGAACTGCACACGAACTGGTCGTGGTCGTATGCCGAGGTGATAAATGGAAGGAAAACAGTCAGCGGGTTTTGGAGCACATGCGCCATAGTTTTTCCGATCCGCTCACCAAAAGAGACCAACGGGCTATTGAATACTACAAGCGCAACATTCCACTGCTGTACATGAACGATCCTTTTGGTTTAATGACCCTGGTGCGCACCTTGATTGTTCAATTCAAAAGCTGGCAAGGCCCGATGGTGCGCTGGAGTGGTAGTGCCAATTCCAGAATCATCACCCATAAGAGCGCTGCACTGGCTGCCCAAACCTTCATGCTCAGTATGCAGGCCGAAGGCTACGCAACTTGCCCCATGGAAGGATTTGATGAAAAACGGCTAAAAAAACTACTGAAGCTCCCGTCTAAAGCGGAGATCAATATGGTAATTGCTACTGGCCCGGAAGAGGAAGGAGGCGTGTACAGTGATCGTTATCGATTTCCATTGGAGGAGGTGGTGAAGGAGGTTTAGATGGTTGTTTGTTGGGAGTTGATGGTTTCACATACTTCCGACTTCCGCTTTTGCCATAGGTATCTCTTCGGGGCCCAATTCCGACTTTGACAGACCACTACATCTATTCCTCTTCCTTAATGATACTCCTTTGTTCCAGTACCCGCTCAGCGATTTCTACGAAGGCTTCTACGCTGATTTGTTCGGGGCGGAGCTGGTAGCGTTCGTGTTGAATTTCTTCTGCCGAGAGGATGCCTTTGAGGGAATTGCGCAGCATTTTGCGGCGTTGTCCGAAGGATAGTTTTACCGCTTGCCTAAAGGCCGACCAAAGCTCTTCGCTAACCAAGGGTTCTTCCCTTCGTACCAAACGAATCACTGCTGACTTTACCTTAGGAGGAGGATTAAAGTTGCCTCGGCTGACCGAAAAACAGTATTCTGCGTGATAAAAAGCTTGAACGAGCACACCAATAATACCGTAGGTTTTACTTCCTGGTCCGGCGACGACACGGTCGGCTACTTCCTTTTGAAACATCCCGGCCATCTCGGGCACCTGATCGCGATACTCAATGGTCTTGATCAGGATCTGAGAGGAGATGTTGTAGGGGTAGTTGCCAATGATAGCAAAGGGTCCCGTAAAGATTTCCTCCAAGTTCAAGCGTAGGAAGTTGGCAGAAATAATGTTACCGGGATCCAGTTGTGGGTAGTGCGTATTGAGGTACGTCACCATATCAGGGTCGGCTTCTACGACTTTGAGGTCAAAATCTTTTTTGAGCAAGTACTTGGTGAGCATGCCCTGTCCGGGGCCAACCTCGATGACCTGATGGTATTGATCGGTAAGTTGCAACGCATCAGCGATCTGCTGAGCATACTGCTCATTGGTAAGAAAATGCTGGCCGTAGGATTTCTTTGCGCGCACTGGAAAAGGAATTAAAATGAAGGGGCAAAGGTAAGCTTTTATTTTACAGCACCGTATGCCCTACAAACTCAGCATCGTCATCAATGATGAGGTCATCCTGGCGGCGGATACCGATGGCGCAGGGGTGATCACAAAAGAAAACGGAAGCCTGGTAGCGGTAGCCTTCCTCGTCGATAGCAAAGCTGGCCAGATCTTGAAAAACGGGGGGCATGTTGCTGTAATCGCCATCATTTTCAGCCACCGGGCGAGCGGCGCCATCAAAAAGGGCGACATTTTCTCCGGTGCGCCCAAAAAGGGGTTTGCGGGCGTAACGCCCATCCGGGAATTCGGTGTACGAGAACGATGCTTTCAGCAATGTCGGTTCCTCGGGATGATCTTTGTAGACGTGGGGCAGTACGCCTTTGGACTGCATGATCATGGTCCAGGCAGGATTGATGATTTTGACTTTGTCCTCCATCACCAAGTCGGTGAGGATGCCCATGAGTTCGGGTTCTTCGTAGGCAAAGAATTCCCAGGGGATCATCTTGTACCAAAAATCGAATTGGATAAACCGATCGGGACCAACCTCGATGAAGATCCCATTTTCGGGGT
>Ga0102812_10001821_pt1 | contig 14570 bp, 11 predicted proteins | sample ColrivemetaGS713_FD_79334 | JGI IMG/M metagenome (GOLD analysis project Ga0102812, IMG submission 79334) | Estuarine microbial communities from the Columbia River estuary - Flood tide ETM metaG S.713 | ecosystem: Environmental > Aquatic > Marine > Intertidal zone > Estuary | place: USA... | reverse complement strand
CGCAGCTGTCGGCTGACCAATCGGCTGACCCACAACAACGGGAGTGATACTTTCAAAGCCACCTTCGGCCCCGGACAGCATTTTATCAATCTTGGTGACAACCCCCTGCATTTGATGGAGCGGTTTTACCGCTGGGAGGAAGACCGACAAGATTTTTTCCCTTATGCTATTGATAATCCAAAAGACCGATTGCTCTACGATGCCTCCCTGGGCAAAGGCCTGCACACCCTCGATAATTGCTGGGATTGTTGCCTCCTGCTGCCTCCGGACGAACGCCCTTACCGCTACCTCACCCCAGAGAACAAGGAACGGAGGTTTATTTTGAGTTCGAGGATGTAGGGATGGTTGTTGGTTGTTGGTTGTTGGTTGATGGTTGATGCAATACATTACGACGAAATCCACCAAATGTGGAGCGAACAGCGGAACACGGCGCAGCAGCAGCAGCGATAGTAGCGGTACCGACCAGCGGGAGGTGAGAGCGGATAGCGCGGTGGCCAGCCGGGAGGCGAGGCCAGCTGCCCAAAAAACAGACCTACCTTCGATTTTCCTAAAACGAAACGACCTGCATTCGGGAAAGGCCAAATGCAGGTCGTTTTGATGAACAGGCTTGTTCTGCCTAGAAGAAATCTACCAGTTCCATTTCGAAGATCAGGACGGAATTGGCGGGAATGCCCGGCAGGCTGAAGGAACCGTAGCCGAGTGCAGAAGGGATAAGCAACAGGCCACTGCCACCAACACCGAATTTAGGGATGCCGATTTTCCAACCGGTGATCAAATCATTGAGCAAAAAGGTAACGGTTTTATCGGGTGTAGTACCGTCAATATTGGTGCCGTCAAATACGAATCCATCGGTACGAAAACCTTTGTATTTTACCTTCACACTATCGGTCAAAGTAGGCTTGTCTTCGGTACCTGGAACATCAATGGTATAGAAGAGACCAGAAGGATCTTCAATCGCATCGAGGTTATTGGCGGTAATGTAGTCATTGATGATATTGCGATCAACTTCGGCCTGATTCACTATGTCCTCGCCACAAGAGAAGAAGGCAAGGGTCGCAACGCTCAGTAATAGGAAAATCTGTTTCATTTTATTTTTGGTTTGCTCGCTTGAAAAGCAGAAGTGGTTTAAAATTTCCGCAAAGAACGTCAAAAAGCTGTAATTTGTGGTACTTCACTAACAAAGTACCTCACCCATGGTTAAAGATTTTCTTGTTTTTCTTGATGCCGGACACGGCGCGCTCGATGCTGCTGGCAATTACGTTACTGCTCCCAGTAAGCAGTATAAACATAGCAAAGGGGAGTTTCATAAAGACGGCTGGTTTTACGAAGGAGTGTTCAACCGGACCCTCACCAACCTTGTCGCCCGCAAACTACGCGACCTTTCTATTCCTTACTACATGGTCAGTCATGAGTATGCTGACATTTCGCTCAACTACCGGGTGGATGTCGCGAACTGGTACGCAAAAAAAGTAAAAAACACCCTTTATGTGTCCAACCATGCCAACGCTGGCGGAGGCAGTGCCCGGGGTTTTGAGGTCTATACCAGTCCAGGAAATACGACCTCGGATAAAGTGGCCGAACTGCACTGGAATAATGTAAAGGAGGTAGTGGGTGACCGCATCTCTCGCTACCGTGCTGACACCAGTGATGGTGACCACGACAAGGAGGCTCGCTTCTTTGTGCTTACCCGTACCAGTATGCCGGCCATCCTGGTAGAACACCTGTTCTTTGACAACTACGAAGATGCCATGCTACTGATGGATGATGAGATCGTAGAGCGCTTTGCGGAGGCGCAGGTGAGGACGATCATTGAGGCACAAGGGTTGTTGTGATTAATGCCCTTGCGGTTAGGGGTTATCCTCCCTCGATCCTTTGGATCGGTCCCTCCAAAGGGACACATTTTAATGGTGCTTTAAAGACAGATTCATGAATTTGCCCTACCCATAGAAGGCCCTAAGCAAAACGGATTTTTGCGTACACACCGACGTAGGTGAAGCCAACGCCGAACGAGGGGTTGCTACACAGGTCAAATTCATGAATTTGACCTACGCACGAATTTGCCTTGGTATTTAAATACTTGCTTTTAGTCGCTTTGTCACTTGGGGTGCCAAATTCTCGTCTTGGCCAAGGCGCCTTTTGGGTGGGCGACGGATATATCGATCCACAAAAAAGATGCCTACAGCGGAGATAGCAGCCAGTACGCTGGCTAAATACCAGAGGGAAGAAAACCCATAAGCCGAAGCCCACCGCAAGCCCAAGCTAGGTGCGATGATAAAAGCCCCTGCCCAGCCGATACTTTGCAGCCCCATGTACTGTCCTCGCCGACTGCGCGGAGCAATCTCGGCGGTGTAGGTGCTCGCGAAGGGCATGCTCAGCATCTCTCCGATGGTAATCAAAACCATAAAAGCTACTGCAAAGAGGGGCAACGATACGGCTCCCTGCAACAAGAGGAAAGCCACCGCCAGGAACAGGTACCCCACTGTAATGATGCCCAGGGATCGAAAACGCTGTCCGGCTTTGTGTACCAGCGGCATTTCCATGAAAACGATCATGAGCCCGTTGAGGGTCACCAACAAACCGATCTGGGCCTCGCTGTAATTCAGCTCCTGCTGTAAATAAACCGGCAGGCTGCTGAAGAACTGCATGAAAGCCACCGCTCCCAGCATAAGGAAAAAGACAAACACCATGAAGGGAATATTGCGATAGGCAGAATCGGCAAGGATACCACTGTTGTCGGGCTCTTCCTCGCCTTTTTCCAGGCGACCAGGGGGCAGCAGCAAGCGAAAAGCCACCGCTGCAAAAAGGCAGGAAAAACCGTTGACGATAAACAACCACTGGTAGCCCAGACCAGCAATAAGTAGCCCGCCAAAAACAGGGCCAATGGAGAAACCTAAGTTCACCGCCAGCCGAAGCAGGCCGTAAGCGCGGGCCCGGTTTTTGGGATTGCTATAAAAAGCAAGGGCGGCCTGGTTGGCCGGACGGAATGCGTCCATGACGGTACTGAGGACAAATATGCCGATGCTCATGCCCCAAAAGGTGGTTTGCTGGCCCAGTGCCCAGAACAAAAAACCACTACCCACCAGGGTCCACTGCTGTACGCGGTAGAAACCGAACTTATCCGTGATCCACCCGCCGACGTAAGACCCCAATACCGAGCCAATTCCAAAACTACTCATGATCAGGCCCGCATCTTCGAAAGTGAAGCCTCGCTTGGAGGTGAGGTAAACCGTGAGGAACGGAATAACCATGGCCCCCGCCCGATTGATCAGCAGCACCAGGGACAAGTACCAGACTTCGGCCCGCAGTCCTTCGAAAGATTCCCGGTATAAGTTGATCGTACGCTGCAGCATGAGTAAATGATTTCCAGAGAAAACCATACTGCCTTACGGATAGTTCCAGAAAGCCTTAAAAAATAGCGTAACGGGTGCTGAAATTAAACGATGGACGGACGGTGTGGAAATCGAAAAAATCTTGATCATTAAACTGTCCTGCGACCCCTACATTCATCACAAAGCTCCAATTGTAAGTCACAAAATAATCCCAAGATAAGGTGGAAAGAAAAGTAAGTCGATTTTCTTTCAAACCATCTTCTAAGCCGTCCGGTATACGAGTCCCTAGTTGTCCTGCAACTTGATTGGTCCAGCTTAGGGTAGTCCGAGAAATCGGCAACCACACCAGGCGATGGCTAAAACTTGCTCCCCCTCCGTAGCGCTCTCCTGACGAAAATGGGGAATTGTTCTCCTCAAGATCAGTTTGGTAATAAGCAGACAACTCTGCGGTCCAGATACTAGAGGCGTTGTTTCCTATAATTTTGCCCGAAGTGTAGTTGACGTAAGGCCGCCCGCTGAGGGTGAATTCGTCTCCTGCGATAGGCTGAGATTCGTAGTGATAAAGTCCTCCCGCATCTACACCAAACTGCCAGCGTTTGCCTCTAGGCAGGCTCGCACGATTGGCAAATGCCCAGTTGTCATTAAGCACCGCAAAGAGCATAAATTCATTGTCAATGGCAATATTCTCTTCGGTAAACAACTGCTGTAGCTGCTGCAATTCGTAGATACGGCGGCGGCGGAAATCGAAGGTCCGATTGCCGATAATGGAAGTGATCCGCTGAGCTAATAATACTCTTTGTTCGGGAGTGGTAGTGCCGATGACTTGTTGCTCCAGCAAATCATCCATCATCCAGTTGGCCAACAGGGCATCTTCGGCAAACTCGATCCGCCCTGTTCCAAAAAACAATCCGGGTTGCAAGGAAATATCGGTAAAACGGTCGGAATTGAGTTGGAAATCGTCCTGATCCTGCGCGTTTAGCGATACGCCTCCTCGGAAACCCCAGAATTTTTTCGGCGTGGTGTAGTTGTATTGCTCGATGCTGGCGAATAAACTGGCTCCTTTTCGGGAAATATCCGTTGTCCCGGCATTTTTAAATTCCTGCCGAAAAAACTGGGCCTGCCCCGAAACACTAATATTACGGATGCGATTATCCAGACTAGACTGCTCTCGCCAATCGATGATTAGGTTACCACCACCACCGTGGTTGACAAATTGATCAAAATCACTGAAAGTTCCAGAATAATTTAGGCTAGGATTGATTTCTAAAAAAGGACGGCGCTCGTAACGAGCCCGGTACTGACTAATATCATAAGATTGGGCTTGAAGCAAGAGCGTGCCAAAAACAAAGAATAAGGTAAGGGTTAATGCTTTCATGAGTCGCGTATTTTTTTTGTTAAAATAGCAGCTAAAGAACGCGTTTCCGTTCTCCAACTAGGCGACCAAAACTAGATCATTACCTCTGCTTCTGCTTATATTTGAAAGTACAATTAACGCTATCTTAACACAAACATCTGCGTCTGCTAAACAATTCACCGGAATTAAGATTTCAGTAAGAAAAAGATGAAGTACCTATTCTGTATATCCCTCCTTTTCCTGGGTACCCTCACCTGGGGGCAATCCCTGATGCTCACGGATTTTAACCAGCAGCGGCTGAAAAAGCAACAGACGGCCATGTTGGTGTTGGGTGCCTGGGCCGTAGGTAACGTTGGCTCAGGACTGGCCTTCCGCGGCAAAAATGAAGGCACAGACCGCTATTTCCACGAGATGAATATTGGTTGGGGAGCGATCAACCTGACCCTGGCCGGTTTAGGGTATTGGAGCAGCATGAAGGCTGATCCAGGCAGTTTTGACCTGGCTTCCACCATCGCCGAGCAGCACAAAATTCAAAAAATCCTCCTGCTCAATACCGGCTTGGATGTGGGCTACGTACTGGGTGGAGCCTACCTCATCGAAAGGAGTAAAAACACCACCGATAATCCCGAAAGGCTCAAGGGCTTTGGCCGCAGTATTATCCTGCAAGGCGGCTTCTTGTTTGTTTTTGATTTAGCGACCTACCTGGTACACGCCAATCAAAACAAGGATATTCCTAAATTATTAGAAGGACTGAGTTTCACGGGAGATCGTTTGGGCTTGTACCTGACGTTTTAGCACACTAGCGCGGACGAGCGAAAACCTGGGTCCAGTAATTGTCTTTGCGGGCGGCGCCCATTTCGGTAAAATTAGCGCCCATGAGATTGCGGCAATGGCCGGAGCTACTGATCCAGGCGCGTAAAACATCGCTGGAGGAAGTAAATCCACTGGCAATATTCTCGCCGTACTGCTGCCAATTATAGCCTACGCGCTCCAATCGGGTACCGGCGTTGCTGCCGTCGGAGCCGGTATGGTTGAGCTGCCCTTCCCGGGCCATATCGGCGCTATGACTGGCCGCTGCCGCCGCCAGTTGGCTGTTCCACTGCAATAAACCTACCGGGGGCATATTTTGGTTGCCACAGCGGCAACCTTCCGTCCGCAGGGCATTGACATCGGCCAGCATTTGCTGAAAAGCCGCTGGTGCATCATTGCTCACTACGATATCTATTGTTGAAGGTTCGTCGATAAAAATCTCATCAGGTTCGCAAGCGGTAAAGAACAATAAGCCTAATAATAAGAGAGGAAATAGGCGGAGGTTGTTGGCAGTTACCGATTGCTTCAGCATAAGTTGGAGGATTTTAGTCAGAAGAATGTTCCGCTTTAAATCGTTCTACAACCTCCTCTTAGTATAAATCGCTGTTTTTTTTTGATGGCATTAACACCATGTTTTCCCAAATAAATTCAAAGTCTTTCCCTGACAAAGTGTGGCCCAGAAATAGTAGAGCGGTACCGAATTGCTTCGATACCGCTCTAAAAGTGGCGTAATGCCATTGTCATGTCTATTGCTGACTTCTCGCCTTATTTTCCTAGAATCGCACTCGTTTCAGGCTCAAGGCTTTGATCAACCAGCGTGGGAGTGGGCGATGTGGATCGCGTTTTTGGAGATCAATACTCAGGTTGAGGGGCTTGAACAGGGGAATTCTGTGTGCTTCCACAAATTCGATCAAGGTACCATCATCGTCCTCCAGGTAACCCCAGCGGCCGTTGGTATCGCCCATTTCGAAGGTTTCTTCGCTCTTTACCTGGAACGGGTAACCTTTGGCTTCACATTCATCCATTAGTGAGCCAATGTGCTTGGTGTCAAAGCAAACGTGAATGTAACCAAGATCGCCCCAGTAGCGATTCTCGAAGATCTTGACGGGCTGGCGCTCGAGGCACTGGAGCAGCGTAAGTTCACTGCTACCTAACCACTGGCTGAAGCCTCCTTGTGGCACATTGGGCATTCGGAGTTGCACTTTACGGAGATAGTGTTCATCGCCCGGCTGACCAATGACCACGTCTTCCACAACCTCCTCATAACCCAGAATATCGGAATACAAGCGTAGCGAGCGGTCAATGTCGGTAACGCCAATAGTTACCCCGCAAATCCCCCCTAGCGGACCATCCGACTTACTGAACCAATCGTCGGCAGATTTAATTGCAATGAGATTACCGTAAGGATCTTGTATCATAAAGGAGTCCTTCCCTAAAGCACTGGAAAAGTCAACTCTAAACTCGACTTGAGCTTTTTCCATTCGGGAGCGAGCAGCTGCCAAATCGTGGGACTTAACACTAATGTAGTTGATCCCAAGGTCCCCCAGCTGGATGGGTTGAGGAGGTCCGGTAGGCGTTCGGTCTTCGTATTGCCAGATTTCGTAGCCACTGCCGCCATTGGCTTGCATAGCAAAGAGTGCTCGCTTTTGACGGGGTTTACCACCCATATAACGAGCCATGTGGGTGGCTACATTTTTATCATCAAAGACCAGTAAGTCTGCTTTCAATACCTGACCATACCAGCGAAATGCTTCTTCTGCATCATGTACTCCGATCCCTACCTGCTGGATACCGTAAATAATTTTCTCTTCGCCCATGAGGGATACTTAGTATTGTAGTTGCCAATAGCCAAGTGGTTATTCTTTACCCCGTACGCAGCAACTTGCGATAAGTCTGACAAAGCCGGTCGGAAGAAACGCCACAATGAAAAAGTAAAAATACCCAAAGATTTACCAAATTCACCCGCATCCACGAATTATTGTCATATTTCCTTGCGGAGACCAAGGCATCCTTAGGGATCAGGCAATGCTGCAAGCCCTCGGCTTTGGCTCTTTTCACGAGGTCAAAATCTTCCATTAGGCGGAGGTCATTTCGGAATCCGCCAAGTCGTTCAAACGCTGCGCGGCGGATAAAAAGGGTCTGATCACCACCGCCAGCGAAGAGGCCGTCATAGCGCGTGAAAAAGCTATTGAATTTCAGTAAGGGCTTCTCCGACGCAAACTGATAACTAAAATACCCCAGGTCATGTCCCTGCTTCAGGGCCTGCTCAATATCTTTCAAAAAACTACTTGGTGGCAAGGTATCCGCATGGACAAAATAGAGGATATCCGCCTTCGTTTGGGCCGCGGCATAATTCATCTGGGGAGCACGCCCCCCCTTTGGACAATGCAGCACCTCCGCTCCGGCCTGTAGCGCCAAAGCAGCAGTGTTGTCAGCAGTATTCGGTGAATTGGCAACAAGAATGGGTGCGGAAGTATATGCCCGTAAATGATGAATGAGGTGCCCAATCTGAGCAGCCTCATTATAAGTTGGTATTATTATCGTAATATTCATAAAATAGATAATCCCTAAGTCTTACTCGTGGCTTGTCAAGTTTTGATTTTGCTGGTTTCAAAAGCTTGAGTTTTACATTTTACGCCGGGCTGGTAGTGTTCGCTAACGCTCACGGTGGTGCTCGTTCCTCGCGGCGGTGCCGACTACGTCGGCGGTAGCCGTCCCGAGGCTTCGGGACGAGCGTGAGCGAGCACCACCGTGAATCCCGAGGATCGGGATGAACACTACCGCAAATGAAATGAGCACCACCCACCAAGCGCAACGCTCAAATCACCAAGCAAAATTGACACAGCACTAGTGCACCAAGGCTATGAGCTCTGGATGTTTCGAGTTAGTAACACTAGCCTTGACCAAATGTTGGTCCGCTAGTGATTGATTCCCCATTGCGGAATAAATTCTGGCAAGTAACCGATTAACATCAATGTTGTCAGGTCGGCGTTCGTATTCTTGCTGGGCGTAAGCTAAGGCTTGTTCAGGACTTTCGTACAATTCAAGGTAGATAAAAGCGTATTCCAGGTCCATTCGGTGACCGCTATCAACATCGTCTTGCAGCATTAGCTGGATTTCCGCCAAGGTTTCTTTGAGTTTTTCCTGGTCGCCTTGTTGCTTATAAATGCTTGCTAGATCGGTGTAAAAGCTTACTTCGGGAATAATTGCGGCAGCAGCCAACAATTCTTCCTCTGCTCCTTTCAGATCGCCTTCCTCCGTTTTCAAGGTGGCCAGTTTGGCCATTGCAAAGGGATAATCCTCCCGTTCGGCAAGGGCCAGCTCATATTGTTCTTTGGCTTTAGCAGGATAATCATAGGTTTCGTAAAGTCCGCCCAAAGTGAGGCGCGCCCAACAGGTGGCTTCCTGCCCAGGGAATCCAGCCGCTACGGCCATCTTCAGTGCGTCAATGGCACCGTCAACATCTCCGTAAATTTCGCGGAGATAGGATACACGGGAATACGAACGCAAGTCTGGACGAATACTCACCATCTTATCCGCCATGGCTACCGCTTCGGTGTAATTTCCCAATTCCACGTTGGCATCAACGAGCGCTCCGTAAATTTGAGCATTGTAGGGGTTGAGCTTTACGGCTTCTTCGGCCGTGGCAAGGGCATTAGGAAAATCGTGCTGGGACAATTCTACCGAAGCCCTGGTGGAGAGCATCTGAAAGCGTAAATCAGGACTCACCAGCGGCTGTGCCAAGCCCGTCTTGATGACTTCCAGCGCCGCAGGATAATAGTGGCCAAGTTCACCGGTAATGCGGGTTTCATTGATAAAAATCTGGGAGAGTTTCAGGTAAGCTTCCGCATCCTGAGGGTCTTTGCGTAGCGCTTGTTGTTGAGTTACGTAGAGGCGCTGAATCTGGTCCCATTCCGTTCCTTGCCTTAAATCGGCGTGTCGGTCAAGGAGTTTGGGCAGGTCTATATCCTGGGTAGAGGAGGCTTGTTGGGAGTTGGACTCGCTTTGACAAGACCAGGTAAATAAAGCTAAAAGCAGAAGAGTTATTAGATTGAATTTCATGGCTGGTTTTTTAAAAAAATAAAAATGCTGACTCTTCGGGAGCGACCCTGATGAAGAGCCAGCGTGACTATTGTCCAAAACAATGATTCCCCGACAATTTTTGTGTTTTAAAGTCAGTGATTTAGCGATAAATCCTGCTCCCTTTGGTCGCGATCTTTACCGCTAAAACCCTGACCACAAAAATCATCAGGGAAGAAAAACAATCTAGTAGCCTGTCTTTTCACCAACAGGCTACTAGCTTGTCGTTTATCTGGACTTGATCATTTTGATTACTTGCAGTACTTCACCGCGTTCGTTGGCTACCCGGAGGTAGTACAAGCCCGCGGGATAGGCACTGGCGTCCCATTCACGTTGGTAGATGCCTTCTCCGGCACCGTCGCTCCATCGTTCGATCGTATGACCGGAAACGTCCATCACATCCATGGTCAGCTGGCTTGGTGTTGCCAGATCCAACTGAATAGTAGTGTTCGTACGGAAAGGATTCGGGTAGTTACCTGCCTGGCGCACTACCGTTGGCTGGAGATCCAACTGAGGAGCCTGGCTCATAGGAGCAATGTTCAACTGCATGGTATTGTCCGCTACTTCACCAGCACAAGCGTCATCACCTGCGAAGGGCAGCGCCAGGTAAGGGAAGCTCGTATTGAACGGCTTGTCATTGGCTTCTACACCAGTAGAGTAAGTCAATACCCCTAAAAGGTCATCGGTTACCGGGCTGGCACTTTCACCAGGAATGTAATCGTCGTACCACAGTCCTATAGCCGCTAATACAACGCCTGATACTGCTTGCAACTCAATCCGCGTAACATCATCCTCGAGGCGGCGTCCGTTAGGGAAACCATCCATATTTGGAATAAACTGTAGATCGGCAGTGCCAGCGTAGGTAGGATCTGTAAGTCCCAAGACCGCCGCTTGCACCAAGCCCAGTGAGCTAAAGTTCGGATCATCACGGGGCGTAGCAGGTACGGCCATGTTGAGGCGTAGCATATCGCCACCCGTAGGTAAAAAGTTATTGATAAAGGGCTTACCTGCCGCTAGTGGATTACCGTCTTTACCGGTCGCCAATTGATAAGGAGGAAAGTTAGGTACACCGGTATGGAAAATTGGCCAAAGGTCTACCGAGCGCGGCTTGCCTGGGCCAGGCAATAAGAGGGTACCAAAGATGGCATCATCCAGTGCGGTACCGGCTACGGCATCGCTTCCTTTCAATGGGAACAAACCATCTTGTCCGTTACCAAAGTCGAAAGCACCCAGAGAATTCCGTTGGATACGTAGTGGTGCGAAACCAGGTACGGCACCGCCAAACAGATCATCGTCCATGTACAAGCCCAATTCTGGGTTGTAGAAGTACTGATCCAGCAGAGTGTCTTGTAATTCCTGGTAAGGTGTAAGGCTGTTCCAGTAATCTTTCATCCCTACAGGAATCACCGCTTCGTTGGTCAGTGGCATACCCAGGCGAGAAACCTGTACCCACTCACCGCTGTGCTGTTCTCCACCAGGAGTAAGCGTACGGATAGCGCGGCGGCTGGCTGAGGCCCAAACACCAATCACGTAGTTAGGGTCTAAAATACTCGTTGGGCCCGAGGTGCCTTGTGGCAGCAGGTAACGAATAGGAATTTCCATAACAATGGCACTGGTGTTCATACAAGCCAGTCCGTCCAGGGCTTGACCATTCTGACGCGGAGCATCTCCAAGGTCAAAAATACCTGCCAGATCAACGAAGAATGGATCGTCCATAGGGCCGGCGAAAACGCGTTCTCCCGTGATAGTATTACGGCGAGCCAGATTGACCTGACGCTCATAAGTAGAGTTCATCCCAACGGCTGACTCAATCGAACGGGCACCAATATTAGGTGGAGGTACGGGGCCACCGCGCAGGATGGTCACAAAGGATGCTCCGCCATTGCGGCTACGTTCGAGGTTGTAACGGGTACGTAGGTTTTGCTGACCTAAGCGAATGTTGAAAAACGTACTGGGGTCTTCATTTTCCTTGTAAAAGGTAAAGCGATAGATGATATCGTCGCCCGTGGTACCAGGATCGTTATCGATGTGTATTTCGTAGCGAATATTTTCGCCAAACTGGTAGTAATTAGGGCCACCTTGGGGCAGCTGCATTGGTACGTAAGTAGCCACAAAAACAATGCTATTGCGGTTGGCAGGGCTACGGAAGGCGTACAAATCAACGTTGTCCGCGAGCGGATCGTCGGCGATCATGGGCGCTTCGCGGTGTGACGAAGCTTGCAAGCTGGCGCTGCTACCCCACACTAAGAGCAGGCACAACACCCAGGCCAGCTGAGTAAATTTATTGAGAAACATAATGATTATTTTATAGTTGAATAGTTCCCTTTTGGGGGCTATTGATATTGTTTGAGATTGTCGTCCGTATTTACTCTACCTCTGTTCCGGCCCAAGGGGCAGCGATGTAAGGAAAAGTAGCACTAAACGGCTTGTCGTTCTGCTCTACACCTGTGCTGTAAGTCAGTACATCTACCAAGTCCTGGGTTACCGGATTGGCACCTCCAGCGGTGTAATCGTCGTACCATAAACCAACGGCTGCGAGTACGATACCACCTACGGCTTGCAATTCAATGCGGGTAACATCATCCTCCAGGCGGCGTCCATTAGGGAAACCATCCATATTGGGGATAAACTCGAGGTCGGCAGTGGAAGCGTAAGTAGGATCAGTCAATCCAAGTACCGCTGCTTGTACCAGCCCGAGTGAACTGAAAGCGGGATCATCACGGTCGGTGACCGGTACTGCCATGTTCAGGCGTAGCATGTCACCACCATTTGGCAAGAAATTGTTGATGAAAGGCTTACCTGCTGCGAGTGGATTACCGTTTTTGCCGGTCGCTAACTGGTAGGGAGGAAAGTTAGGCGCCCCCGTATGGAAGATTGGCCAAAGGTCTACCGAACGAGGCAGGCCTGGGCCAGGCAGTAAGAGGGTGCCAAAGATGGCATCATCCAATGCGGTACCCGCTACCGCATCAGAACCTTTCAGGGCGTAAAGACCATCCTGGCCATTGCCAAAATCAAAACCTTGCAAGGAGTTGCGCTGAATGCGCAAAGCCGCAAAAGCAGGTACAGCACCGCCAAACTGGTCATCGTTCATATAGAGCGACAATTCAGGATTGTAGAAAAATCCGTCCAGCGCGGTATCCGCAAGTTCGTCGTAAGGTGTCAATCCGTTCCAGTAATCTTTCATACCGATAGGGATGACTACCTCGTTGGTAAGGGGCATTCCCAAACGGGAAACCTGAATCCAGTCGCCAGAAGTCGTGGCACTACCGTCGAAATTGAGGGTACGCACCGCCTGGCGGCTGGCAGATGCCCAAACACCGATGACGTAGTCGCCATCCAGAATATTTGCGGGCGTAGTCGCCGCTCCAGCTTTTAGTAAGAAACTGATTGGAATTTTCAAAGCCAGGGTGTGAACATTGTAACGGGCCAACCCATCACGGTTCTCACCATTCTGACGAGGAGAATTACCCAGGTCGAAAATACCGCCTAGATCTACGTAGAAAGGATCATCCACAGGGCCAGCAAATACCGTTTCGCCAGTGCTACTATCGGTGATTGCATTTTGCATCAGTTGTGCGTAAGTCGTATTCAAACCAACGCCGCTCTCGATACTGCGAGGGCCAATGTAATTGGGAGGTACGATTCCGTTGGCAACGATGGTCTGAAAAGAATCTCCACCATCTATACTCCGCTCAAGCGTGTACGTCGTTTTGAGGTTTTGTGCCTCAAGGCGAATGTTGAAGAAAGTAGTAGGATCTTCGTTCGTCCGCTGAAAGGTAAAGCGGTAAACGATTTCATCGCCAGGAATGGAGGCATCGTTGTCGATATGAATTTCGTAACGAATATTTTCTCCAAACGTGTAGTAGTTAGGGCCACCATAAGGTAATTCCGCAGGAATGTAATTAGCAATAATGGTGATAGTATTCGGATCATCGGGGCTACGGAAAGCATAGAGGTCCGTGTTGTCTGCTAGTGGATCATTCGCGATGAGCGGTGCTTCCCGATGGCTCGAGGCCAGGACCGGTTGTACTACCCACAGCATCATAAAGAGTGCACCTAAGAAAGTGCCTAATTTGGTTCTCATAATACAATTGGTTTAGATTAAAAATTTAGTTTTCTGGTCAAAGAGCTGCCAGCCCTTCATCGTTACCGATGAAGGGATATAAGGGTCAGGACAATATCAGCTTAATTTCATCCTGGCCCTTTGGGCTGGCAGATTCGAATTTTGGGAGGTTAATAGGATTCCCGTATTCTAAAAAATGTCAAACAATGTCCGTGGGATAAGACTAAAACTTGGAAAGTGTTTGTTCAGTCGATTCGTAATTACTTACGAGAGGGCGGTTGCAGGTGGATGTTTTGGGTGGATGTTTTTTTCAAAAAAGCTAAAACTCAATCTCAGCGAAGGCTACCGGGCCAATTTCAAAGGCTGCGCCAGTCAGCTATTCCTTTGTAAAAGCTTGTATTTCAACATCATAAGGAAATATTTCGCGTATAGACGGAACGCTAAATCCTCGGTTTTCAACAACAACCCATTCTAAATAAAAAGTATTTGACATTCTGCTCCTTTCCCTTATATTTGCCCGATGAAACACCGCACTGCACGCTTCACGTCGTCTTTGTTAGCCGTTTATCTATTGTTGGTGACGGTTGGCTTGCCATTGGAGCAAGTGTATTGCGCCTGTGTGGGGCAAGTGCGTGTGCAGGTCTTGGGGATGGCGACGGAATTGGATAGCTGCGCGCACGGAACGCAAGACGCAGAACCTCTGTTCGCCTGTTGTGCCAAGATGTTGGCGGAGCGAGAGGCCGCCAATGCTGCCGCAACCGTGTCCTGCCACTTCGGGGAGGTGCCCCTTACTGGCAACGCCCAAGCCAACAGTGTCAACTGCATGACATTGGAGGTGGTATACGTCCACTTCAATGCCGATTTTGTGGCAATGAATGCCTTCACTGACGAGGGCGCATCGCTACCATCGCCAGCAGAATTAGTTTCCACGCTT
>Ga0102812_10001820_pt1 | contig 14579 bp, 14 predicted proteins | sample ColrivemetaGS713_FD_79334 | JGI IMG/M metagenome (GOLD analysis project Ga0102812, IMG submission 79334) | Estuarine microbial communities from the Columbia River estuary - Flood tide ETM metaG S.713 | ecosystem: Environmental > Aquatic > Marine > Intertidal zone > Estuary | place: USA... | reverse complement strand
TGACATTATAATAAAATACCAACAGGCAGAAAAAATTGAAGGTATTATTTCTTTATGATGCCTTTAACATTCAAATTAAAAAATAAAAAATAAATTGCAGCGTTTTTAGTTAGGCATAAATGTTTTAATTTAAAGGCAAAAATTATAGTTTTATGAGGTTAAATAATGTATTTATTATTTTATGTTTTGTTGGTTTTTATAGTTTTTCTCAAACTAAAAAAACTACATTGTTTACAATAAATAATGAGCCATATTATACACAAGATTTTATAACTAATTATGAGAAAAATAATAACTTAATTCCTGATTCAACAAATAGTTTACAAGATTATTTGGAGTTATTTATTAACTATAAACTTAAAGTAAAAGAGGCAAAGGATTTAAAATTAGATACTTTTCCAAAATATATTAATGAATTAAAAGATTATAAAAGTAGATTAATTCAACCTTACTTAAAAGATATACCAATTACTGAAAAATTAGTAAAAGAGGCCTATGAGAGGCTTTTAAAGGAAGTTAACGCAAGTCATATCTTAATTTTTATTCAGCCAAATACACCACCAAAAGATACTTTGTTAGTCTATAATAAATTGATAGAAGCTCGCAGCCTAGTTTTACAAGGGAAATCATTTTCTGAAGTAGCTAAAGAGTATTCTGAAGATCCTTCTGTGGAACAAAATGGTGGGAATTTAGGCTTTTTTACAGCTTTAGAAATGGTGTATCCTTTTGAAAATGCTGCATATTCAACAAATGTAAATGATATTTCTAAGCCATTTAGAACAAAATTTGGATATCACATTTTGCAAGTTCATGAAAAAATAGCTGCTAGAGGAGAAGTGGAAGTTGCACATATTATGTTAAAAAACGAGACCAATAAAGCAAAAAAGAAAATAGATTCTATTTATAATTTGGTGATTAATGAAGATGAAAGTTTTGGAACTATTGCAACAAAAGTGTCGGAAGATAATGCAAGTGCTGTTAAAGAAGGAAAACTAAATAGATTTAGTTTCGGCCAAATGGTTGATGATTTTTCTAAAGTAGCATTTGAATTGCAAACTATTGGAGATGTTTCAACTCCTTTTCAAACTAAATATGGATGGCATATTGTGAAATTATTGAATAAATATCCAGTTGAAAGTTTTGAAAAACTTAAAGGTGAGCTTACTCAAAAAATTGAAAGAGACGAGCGTTCAAATTTAACTGGTCAAACAGTTGTTAACAAATTAGTAAAGGAATACGAAATAAAGGTTGATAAAAATGCGCTAAATCAATTTAAAACTAAAGATTGGAGAAGTAATTCAGAAATATTTAAGAGCATTTTACTTACAATAGAAAATAAAAATATAGATCAGCTAAGTTTTATAGAATTTTTAAAGAAGATTAAATACAATTCTGTTGAAGAAGCTTTTAATAATTTTATAAGACATGAGGTTTTAAATTATTATAAAGAAAATATTGAATTCACTAATAAAGAATTTGCAGCTACCTATAATGAGTTTAAAGAAGGCTTATTGCTTTTTGATTTGTTAGAAAAGAAAGTTTGGGAAAAATCTAAAGACAGCTTTGGTCTTGCAAATTATTTTAATGCTTTTAAAGAGAAAAAATATAAAGGATTAGCTCTAGAAGATATTAAAGGAACTGTAATTAGCGATTACCAAAATTATTTAGAAAACATATGGGTTGATTCTTTGCGTGAAAAGTATCAGGTTAAAATAAATAATATTGAAAAAAAGAAATTATTAAAATTAAATTAAGTTTAAATTGAAGAAATATTTTATTTATATAATAGGTATAATAATGTTGCATTCTTGCAATTATTTCACTTTTAAAGATGAAAAGCGAGAGGCTGTGGCTCGTGTAAATAATACATATTTATATAAGGATGATTTAAAAAAAATATTTAATAATGCAGTTAATGAAAACGATAGTATTTTGTTAGCTAACAATTATATTAATAACTGGATAAAACAACAACTTTTATTATCTAAGGCGCAGTTAAATTTAGAAAATAAGGTTGAAGATTTTGAGAGTTTAGTTAAAAAATACCGGGAAGATTTGTTTATTAATTCCTACAAAGAAGCTGTTGTAAAACAGTATTTAGATACCGTTGTTACCAATGAGGATGTTGATGAATTTTATTCAAAAAACAATCAAAATTTTAAATTAAATGAAGAGCTATTAAAGCTTAAATTTATTAAGATTGGAAAGGATGTTTACAATAAAAACGCATTGTTAAAGCTATTTAAATCTAATAAAAAGGTAGATCTGGATAGTCTGCAAGCAAATGAACTATCTTTAAAATCACATCATCTAAATGATTCAGTTTGGGTAAAATATAGTGACTTAATTTCAAAAGCTGCAGTTTTAAAGAATGTTGATAAAAATGAATTATTAAAAAAAGGTACTTTTATTCAAAAAGAAGATTCATTAAGCTTATATTTGGTGACCGTAAAAGAAGTGTTAAAACGTAATGAAATAGCTCCAATAAGCTATATTACACCAACTATTAATCAAATGATTTTACACCAACGGAAATTATTATTATTAAGAAAAATTGAAGAAACTCTAATTGATGATGCAAGAAAAAAACAACAAATTGAAATATATTAAAATGATGAAAAACAGTATAGTAATAGCTTTCCTTTTTATTTTTATTGGAATGAATGCTCAAGAACGAATAAAAGTGGATGGTGTTGCAGTTGTGGTTGGTAAAAATATTGTGCTAGATTCTGATATTGATAAGTTTAAAAAAGAATTACAACAGCGTATTGAAGGGAAAATAGATGTTACAGATTGTGAAATTCTTGAAGAAATTATGCTTCAAAAATTAATAGCGCATCATGCTGTTATTGATAGTATTGAAGTTTCTGAAGCTGAAGTTAATTCTGAAGTTGAACGTAATATTGCTTATTTTGGGCAACAACTTGGATCAATAGATGCAGTTATTGAATATTATGGTTTTACTGATGAAGAAGACCTTAGAGAAGAATTATACACCATACAGAATGAACAACTTTTAATACAACGCGAACGCGCAAGTATTACTGAAAAAATTGATGTTACTCCTGAAGAAGTTAGAACGTACTTTAAAAATCTTGAAAAAGATGATAATTTACCAGAATTTAGTGCAGAAATAGAATTGGCACAAATTGTAAAAACGTTAAAACCTACTGAAGAAGAAACTACACGAGTTTTTGAAAAATTAAATAGTATAAAAAAAGATATTGAAGATGGATATAGTTTCAGACTAAAAGCATTAATTAACTCTGATGATCCTGCTGTTTCTGGAAATGGGCCTGGTGCTGGAGGAAAATATACTATTACAAGAGAATCTAATTTTATCAAGGAATTTAAGGAAGTAGCTTTTAGTTTAGATGAAGGTGAAATTTCTGAACCATTTGAATCTGGTTTTGGCTTTCATATTATTCAGGTTGAGAAAATAAAAGGTCAAGAAAGAGATGTGCGTCATATTCTAATTCAACCACAAATTTCACAAGAAGAAATGGATGCTTCTTTAGCAGATTTAGCTAAAGTTCGTGAACAAGTTCTAAAGGGTGAAATTAGTTTTGAAGAAGCTGTACTTAAACATTCGGATGATATTGAAACCAGAAGTAATCAAGGATTAATTTTAAATCCACAAACTAATGATACCCGTTTCGATTTAACACGAATGGATCCTAATTTATATAGTAAAGTTAGTAGCTTAAAGGCTGGTGAAATAACTGAGCCTTTCTTTGATGAGATTAGAGGGGGTGCAAAAATGCATAAAATTATTTTGTTAAAAAGTAAAAATGAAACTCATACTGCCAATTTTACTCAAGATTACGAAAAAATTCAACAATTAACATTACAGAAAAAACAAGAGGAAACAGTTGATAAGTGGGCAAAAAATAAAATTGAGGATACTTATATAAAAATTAATAAGGATTTTAAAAAATGTGAGTTTAAAAATAATTGGAAAAAGGAATAATATGTCTGATGTTGATACTTTAAAAGAATTAGTTCTAAAACATAAAGCTTTAAAAAAGGAAATTGGAAAAGTAATTGTTGGTCAAAATGAAGCAATAGACCATATTTTACTTTCAATTTTAAGTGGTGGACATTCTCTTTTAATAGGTGTACCAGGATTGGCAAAAACGTTAATTGTACACACAATAGCCGAAACTTTAGGATTAGACTTTAAACGTATTCAATTTACTCCAGATTTAATGCCTTCTGATATTTTAGGAAGTGAGATATTAGATGAAACCAGTCATTTTAAATTTATAAAAGGCCCAATTTTCAGCAATATTATTTTAGCTGACGAGATAAACAGAACACCACCAAAAACGCAGGCAGCGCTATTAGAAGCTATGCAAGAACGTTCTGTAACTGTTGCTGGTCATCATCATATTTTAGCTGAGCCATTTTTTGTGTTGGCAACTCAAAACCCAATTGAACAGGAGGGAACTTATCCACTTCCAGAAGCACAATTGGATAGATTTATGTTTTCCATTCAATTAGATTACCCAAGTTTTGATGAAGAAGTTGAAGTAGTTAAAAGCACAACAAATGATGAAAAAACTAAAATCAATTCTATATTAACTTCCCAAGAAATTATTAACTTTCAACATTTGGTAAGAAGAATTCCTGTAGCAGATAATGTTATTGAGTATGCGGTTAAATTAGTTTCTAAAACAAGACCAAATTCGGCATATTCGCCAGAAATTGTAAACAGTTATATAGATTGGGGTGCTGGCCCTAGAGCTTCACAAAACTTAATTTTAGGAGCAAAAGCAAATGCAGCAGTTAATGGTAAATATTCTCCAGATATTGAAGATGTTCAAGCGGTTGCTTATTCTATTTTAAAGCATAGAATTGTTAAAAATTATAAAGCCGAAGCTGAAGGTATTTCAGAAAAACAAATAATAAAATCTTTATTCTAATGCTGCTTTCGAGTTTTCAAAGAAACTAAACATATTTCCACCATATTTTTTTTGATAACTTACCTTTTTATGAGTATCTAAATTAGTGTGTTTTGAATGTTCAACAATTAACAATCCATTTTCGTTAAGCAATTGTTTTTCAAAAACTAAGTCAACAATTTTTTCAAACTTTCCTAACTCAAAATCATAAGGAGGATCTGCAAAAATCACATCAAATTTTATTGTTGAATTTTCTAAATATTTAAACACATCATTTTTAATTGTTTTTATGTTTGCCTCTAATGCTATAGATGTTTCATTTATAAATTTTATACAACCATAATTAGCATCAACAGATGTAATATTAGATGATCCTCTTGAAGCAAACTCATAACTTATATTTCCTGTACCAGAAAATAAGTCTAAAACGGCTAATTCATCAAAATAATATAAGTTATTTATAATATTGAATAGCGCTTCTTTTGCCATATCTGTTGTTGGCCTTACGGGTAATTTTTTCGGAGCCTGAATCCGTTTACTTTTAAATTTTCCAGATATGATACGCATTAAATTTGATTTAAAAGTGTAAAGTATGAATGCAAAGAAACGCCTTCAATTGTATAACTTTGATTCTCTAAATTGTAAAATTTTATATTTCTAATGTATTGGTATAGTATACCATACAATTCAGATTCTTTTTCAATATCTCCCATAAGAACAAGGTTAAATTCTTCAGGATTTAAGTTCAGTTGCTCGGCTGTAAAAAGAATATAGTAAATAAAATCTTCTTTAGTTTTAAATGAAAAACAATTAAATAATGCTAATTTTTTATCTTTTAGAACAACTATTTCAAAATTAAAATTAGTAACATTTACAAAACAAAAATCACTATCCAAATTTTTATATTTGTTTAATAGAGTTTCAATAAGTACTGTAGACGAATGTTTAAAAATAAAAGTTCCGTAAATATCAATTAAAAAATTATTGATATTTACAAAGGGAATATAAACATTAATTATTTCAGAATTGTTTAATTTATCATATGTAATATAGTCATTTTCAAGTACTTTTATAGTGTTCTGTAAATAATCGCTTAAATTATTTTTATTAAAGAATGGTTGTGGTACTTGCGTAACTAAATTATTAAAATGTGTAACGTTTACAGTTTTGTAATTTAATTTTAAATTAGCTTCTTGAAGATATATTTGTTTAATAAATTCTAAATGTTCAAATGGATTTGATGGAGTTTTTTCAAACTCATAGTGAGCAAAAACTGCTATGGCATTGTAAACTTTGTTATATATACAAAAAGAAAATCCATCCAAACTGAGTTGGATGGATAAATGGTTTTCTTCTAGATTTTTAAAATCTAGCTTTCTATTCGTTATCTTTTTTATCTCCTTTATCATAGAATGGAGGCCAGTTTCCGTCTTCACTTACTTCACCTAAAGAACCAATTCTTACAAACTCTCCTCTAATTTCTTCACCACCAATTGCTTCTTTTTCTTGTTTTATTAAATTCATATCCATTCCCTTCAATATTAAAGCTTTGTCAACTTTAACTTCAAAAACTGGAGCTTTTAATCCTGCGATTTTTTCAACAACACCAACTTCAATTTTAAACTTTTCATCGGTTCCAGGAATTTGTAACATATTTTTATAATTCTTTCCAATAAATTGTGTTTTTACATCTTCATAACCAATTGTATCAACAACTCTTTCTTCTATTTCTTTGGTAATTCCACCACCAATATCAATTGTTTTTGGAACGTTTCTTGTTTGAGTTAAAGCAAATTTGGCAGTATCAATAAATTGAATTAAACTTTCACCATTAGCAGTGTATTTACCTGTTACCTTTTTGTGAGCAACTTCGGCATCACGTATAAGTTTAAGATTATTTATAACCTTGCTATATCGTGCTTTTTTCTCTTTATTAAATTTTATTGGTTTTCTAATTTCAAAATTAATTTTATAAACTAAAAAAGCTGCAAGAGCAATTAAAACTATTGAAACTATCCAATGCAATTTTCTTGGAATAAAATTTACAATAGCATAAGCTAAAAGAGCTGTAGCTAAAATACCAGCTGCGATAATCAAAAATGTCATAATTTTTATTTTTGTTTTGTGAATGTACGCAAATCTACAAATTTTTTTTAATGCGTAAAACTTTTATGAAGAAATCAATTGTATATTTGAGGTTTATTTTATAGATGACAAAAACTGCACCAGAATTTTATAAGGAATTGGTTGAAAAATTTCCATTTGAACCTACTATTTTACAAAGCTTATTATTAGAAAATTTATCAGATTTTATTTTTAATAGTAGTAATAATTCCTTGTTTTTAATAAAGGGCTATGCGGGTACTGGAAAAACAACCACAATTAGCACTGTTGTTAACAATTTATGGCGGGTAGGTAAAAAAGCAGTTTTATTAGCGCCAACCGGAAGAGCTGCAAAAGTAATTTCAGGATATGCCAAAAGGCAAGCATTTACAATTCATAAAAAAATATACTTTCCTAAAAAGAATAAATCTGGTGGAGTAGACTTTACGTTGCAAACAAACAAGCATACAAATACCATTTTTATTATTGATGAGGCTTCTATGATTCCAGATAGCCCAAGTAATGCTAAATTGTTTGAAAATGGATCGTTATTAGATGATTTAATTTCTTATGTATACGCTGGTGTACATTGTAAAATTATTTTCATTGGCGATACAGCCCAATTACCACCAGTTAAATTAAATATTAGTCCAGCTTTAGATGCTCAAAAATTAGCTTTAAACTATAACAAGGAGGTTATTGAAATAGAGTTAAACGAAGTTATGCGTCAGCATGAAGATTCCGGTATTTTAAATAATGCAACTATATTGCGCCAGATTTTATCGAATAATGGATTTGATACTTTTAAATTTAAATTAGGTTTTCCAGATTTAATTAGATTAATAGATGGTTACGAAATAGAAGATGCAATTAATTGGGCTTATGATAATATTGGAGTAGAGGATACTGCTTTAATTGTACGCTCAAATAAACGTGCAAATCAATACAATCAACAAATTAGAAGTAAAATTAGAGGGCAAGAAAACGAAATTTCAACAGGAGATTTCGTAATGGTAGTTAAAAATAATTATTTCTGGCTAAAAGAATCGAGTGACGCCGGTTTTATTGCAAATGGTGATATTTGCGAAATTCTTCAAATATTTAATATTAAAGAATTATACGGATTTAGGTTTGCTGAAGTAAAGGTTAGAATGATTGATTATTCTAATGAAAAACCTTTTGAAACTGTTTTATTGTTAGATACTTTAACTTCAGAATCACCTTCGTTATCATATGAAGAATCAAACAGATTGTATCAAGAGGTTCGAAAAGATTTTTTACATGAAAAATCTAAATACAAGCAATTATTAGGTGTTAAAAAGAGTAAATATTTTAATGCTTTACAAGTGAAGTTTTCTTACGCAGTTACGTGTCATAAATCGCAAGGAGGACAGTGGAAAACAGTTTTTATAGAACAGCCTTATTTGCCTGATGGGCAAAGTATAGAGTATTTAAGATGGTTGTACACAGCGGTTACAAGAGCACAAGAAAAAGTATATTTAATTGGCTTTAAAGATGATTCTTTTATTGAGTAGACTATCTAAATAAATCCATTCCAGGAATATTTGGCATTCCATCTTTTGCTGCGGCTGCAAGTTCAGTTTCACTAATTTCATTTGCCTTTTTTAAAGCACTATTTAATGCAATAATTAAATAATCTTCAATTTCTTCTTTGTCGATTAAATCTTCAGAAATTGAAATGCTTTTAACCTGTCTATTTGCAGTTACAGTAACTTTAATTTTACCATTATTTGCTTCACCATCAATTAAAATAGTATTTAATCTTTTCTTTGTGGCTTCAATTTTTTGCTGGGCTTCTTTTAGTTTTCCCATCATTCCAGATAAATCTCCAAACATTTTATTGTTATTTTAACATGTTACAAAGGCAAATATAGTACTTTTGCGAACTAGTTATAAAATGAAAATGACAGAAAATACAATTACCGCTCCAATTGCTGAAAAGATTGAAAAGAAATTGGAGATTCACGGGGATGTTAGAATTGATAATTATTATTGGCTGAACGATAAAGAAAATCCTAAAGTTATAAATTATTTAACTGCTGAAAATGCATATTATGATGCAAAAACAGCCCATACAAAACAATTTCAGGATGAATTATTTCTAGAAATGAAGGCAAGAATTAAGGAAGATGATGAGTCTGTACCTTATAAAAAGAATAATTATTTCTATATAACTCGTTATAAATTAGGAAATCAATATCCTATTTATACACGTAAAAAAGAAACTTTAGAGGCTGTTGAAGAAATTTTGTTTGATGTTAACATTTTAGCTAAAGATTATAAATATTATAAACTAACTGGTTTGTCTGTAAGTCCAAATAATAAATTTGTTGCATTTGGAATAGATACTATTGGTAGAAGAGTGTACACTTTACAATTTAAAAATCTAGAAACGAACCAAACTTTTCCAGAGAAAATAGAAAACACTACTGGCAGTGCGGCTTGGGCATCGGATAATAAAACTGTATTTTATACCCAACAAAACCCTAAAACCTTAAGAAGTGAAAAAATATTTCGACATGTTTTGGGAACAGATCCTTCTTTTGATGAAGAAGTTTATTGTGAAAAAGAAGAAGCTTTTAGTACTTATGTATACCGGACAAAATCTGATAAATACATTATTATTGGTTCTCAAAGTACAGTTTCAACAGAATACAGAATTTTAAAAGCTGATAATCCATCAGGGGATTTTAAATTATTCCAGCCTAGAGAGCGTGATTTAGAATATAATATAGCACATTATAATGGCTTTTTTTATATACTTACAAATAAAGATAAAGCAACTAATTTTAAGTTAATGAAAACTTCTAGTAAGAAAACATTAAAAGAAAATTGGGTTGATGTTATTCCTCATAGAGCTGATGTTTTGTTAGAGGATATTTCAATTTTTAAAGAATTTTTAGTTATTGAAGAACGAAATAATGGATTAAATAAAATAAGAATTTTACGATGGGATAATTCTGAAGATTTTTACCTTCCTTTTGAAGAGGAAGCATATGCTGCTGGAGTTTATTACAATCCTGAATTTGATACAAATGTGATTCGTTATGGGTACAATTCTTTAACGACTCCAAGTTCAGTAATTGATTTTAATGTTGTTGATAAAACTAAAGAGGTAAAAAAAGAACAAGAAGTTTTAGGAGGGAAATTTGATAAAAACAACTATAAAAGTGAACGTTTGTGGGCAACCTCAAAAGATGGAACCAAAATTGCCATATCGTTAGTATATAAAAAGAGTACTAAAATTTCAAAAAACACGCCATTGCTTTTATATGGGTATGGATCATATGGAATTACTATTGATGCAGGTTTTAGCTCAACGCGACTTAGCTTATTGGACAGAGGTTTTGTTTTTGCAATAGCACATGTAAGAGGGAGTGAATATTTAGGCCGAAATTGGTATGAAAATGGTAAGTTGTTAAAAAAGATAAACTCTTTTACCGATTTTATAGATTGTTCTAAATATTTAATAGAAAATGGATATACTTCTGAAAAGCATTTGTATGCAAGTGGTGGTTCTGCTGGAGGTTTATTAATGGGTGCAATTATTAATATGAATCCTGAATTATATAATGGTATAATTTCTGCTGTTCCGTTTGTTGATATTGTAACTACAATGTTAGACGATAGCATTCCACTTACCACAGGTGAATATGATGAATGGGGGAATCCAAATGAAAAAAAATATTATGAATATATGAAGTCATATTCCCCTTATGATAATGTTAAAAAACAAGATTATCCTAATATGCTGGTAACAACTGGACTTCATGACTCCCAAGTGCAATATTTTGAGCCAGCTAAATGGATAGCCAAATTACGCGATCTAAAAACGGATAACAATATTTTATTAATGCATACAAATATGGAAGCTGGTCATGGTGGTGCTTCCGGACGGTTTGATGCCTTAAAGGAGATTGCACGTGACTATAGTTTTATTTTAGATTTGGAAGTTACATAAAGGTTTAAAAAAAAATATTAAATTTGCACGTTAGGATAATATTAATAGTTCAAATATTTTATATCAAATACTTGAATTAAACTCTAAAAAATGGAACAGCATACTGGAATAAGTAAAAATATTTTAGACCATATTGGTAATACTCCTTTAATTCAATTAAACAAAATCACAAAAAATATTCCTGGAAATTTCTATGCAAAGTATGAGGGATTTAACCCTGGTCATTCTATGAAGGATAGAATTGCCTTGCATATTATTGAAGAAGGAGAACGACAAGGGATTCTAAAAAAAGGGGCTACAATTATTGAAACAACATCAGGTAATACGGGCTTTAGCATTGCGTTAGTCAGTATTATTAAAGGTTATAAATGTATTTTAGCTGTAAGCTCAAAAGCTTCTAACGGTAAAATTAATATGCTAAAAGCCATGGGGGCTAAAGTGTATGTTTGCCCAGCTCATGTAAGTGCAGACGATCCTCGTTCCTATTATCAAGTGGCAAAAAGATTACACCAAGAAACAGCGAACTCAGTTTATATAAACCAGTATTTTAATCAGTTAAATGCAGATGCGCATTACAACTCTACGGGACCTGAAATTTGGAGACAAACAAATGGTGAAATAACACATTTAATTGCAGCAAGTGGTACCGGAGGAACAATTTCTGGAGTATCAAAATATTTAAAAGAGCAAAACCCAGAAATACAAGTTTTAGGAGTTGATGCTTTTGGATCAATTTTAAAAAAATTCCATGAAACTGGTGAATTCGATAAAGATGAAATATATCCTTATAGAATAGAAGGTTTAGGAAAAAATTTAATACCTACTGTAACAAATTTTGATGTTATTGATGTTTTTGAAAAAGTATCAGATGAAGATGCTGCACACAGAGCTAGAGAATTAGCTGTAATGGAAGGTTTATTTACGGGATATACAAGTGGAGCAATAATTCAAGCGACTTTACAATATGGTGAAAAAGGTTTTTTTGATAAAAACTCAAAAGTTGTGTTGATTTTGCCAGACCATGGCTCACGTTATATGGAAAAAATTTATTGTGATAAATGGATGAAAGAACAAGGTTTTTTTGATTCAGAAAAACAAGCGCATAAAGAAGTTGAATTTATCAAGTAAAAGATTCTAAAAAAAACAAAAAGAGGCTAATGATTTATTTTTAGCCTCTTTTTTTGTAATATTAACATTTGAATAGCACAAAAAAAAAACCGTACTTTGTACCTAGAAAATATAATTATAGTATTATAATTTTTGCAAATTATTATTTATGAAAGATTTATTTGAAAGAATAGTTAAAGATAAAGGTCCGTTAGGGAAATGGGCAGAACAAGCTGAAGGTTATTATGTATTTCCAAAGTTAGAAGGTGAAATTTCAAACAGAATGTTGTTTAATGGAAAAGAGGTAATTACCTGGAGTATTAATGATTATTTGGGGTTAGCAAACCATCCAGAAGTTAGAAAGGCTGATGCCGAAGCAGCTGCTGAATATGGAATGGCATACCCGATGGGGGCTAGAATGATGTCTGGGCACACTAAATATCACGAACAATTAGAAAGGGAATGTGCTGAATTTGTTGAAAAAGAATCTGCGTATTTGGTAAACTTTGGTTATCAGGGAATGGTATCAGCTATTGATGCTTTAGTAACTAAACATGATGTAATTGTTTATGATATTGATTCTCATGCGTGTATAATAGATGGTGTTAGATTGCACCACGGAAAACGTTTTACATATCAACATAATGATATTGAAAGTCTTGAAAAAAACTTGAAGCGTGCTGTTAAAATTGCCGAAGAAAACAATGGAGGGATTTTAGTTATTTCAGAAGGTGTTTTTGGAATGCGTGGAGAGCAAGGTAAATTAAAAGAAATTGTTGCTCTTAAAGAAAAATATAATTTCAGGTTTCTTGTTGATGATGCACATGGTTTTGGAACTTTAGGTAAAGATGGAAAAGGAGCTGGTTTTGAACAAGGAGTGCAAGATGGAATTGATGTTTACTTTGCAACATTTGCAAAATCTATGGCTGGTATTGGAGCTTTTTTTGCAGCTGATAAAGATATAATTCAGTATTTACAATATAATATGCGTTCTCAAATGTTTGCTAAATCATTACCTATGCCTATGGTAAAAGGTGCACTTAAACGTTTGGATATGTTGCGAACAATGCCAGAATTAAAGGCAAAATTATGGGAAAATGTAGATGCTCTTCAAAATGGATTAAAAGAAAACGGATTTAACATTGGAAAAACAAATACCTGTGTAACACCAGTATTTTTAGAAGGCGATATTCCAGAAGCTATGGCTATGGTTAATGACCTAAGAGAAAATTATGGAATATTTTGTTCAATTGTTGTGTATCCAGTAATTCCAAAAGGGTTAATAATTTTAAGATTAATTCCTACAACTACTCATACTTTAGAAGATGTAAGAATTACTATTGATTCCTTTTCTGCAATTCGTGAAAAACTTGAAAAAGGTATTTACAAGCGAATTGCTGCTTCTATGCAATAAGAATTAAAAAAATAACTTTAAAAAGCCTTTTTGATACTAAACAAAAAGGCTTTTTTTGTAATGCTATTTTAAAACCTATTGAAATATTTTACCAATTAAGTTTCAATAATGAATTTAAATATTGCTTTTTTTATAAATTCAAAGATATTTGATTTACTGAAACCTGAAGCAAGGTGAATTCTAGATGCGGGGGCTAAACAATTATTGAAGTTGTTGGAATTATTGAATTCGAACGTTAGAATCTATAGGGATTCTGCGTTGCAAAATCCAAATTTATTTTTAAAATGCAGAACATTAAATTTGTGTTGTGAACATAACTTCATTATTTATAATTTAATGCTTTACAATTAAAAACCAGAATTGTATTAGATTTTTAAAATGCAATCAAAACAAATAAATATATTCTATTGGGATAATTCACACACCATTAAAACATATAAAAAGAATATTTATTGAACCCATTGTGGCTAAGGTTTTCAAGAATCTGCTGAGTTCTTTTCAGATTATATTATGGGGTTAATAGATTTGGTGGTTTATTTTACATTTTTTACGATTAAATCACTTCAATAAAATATAAAGACTACAACTTATTGGAAAAAACTTTTATGGATACAAAAAAACATGGGATATTTGTAAACAAATCATCCAAACGACTAAATGCAATAGGATTATTTACGATGTCACTTTTAGGAATTAAAAAAATATTATAATTCATATTGAAATGGTTGATATGTTTTACGGGATAACACTAATTGATGTAAAACCTTTTTTGCAAAGTTTGATAATAGCGTATACACTAAATCTAGATGGTTATATAATCAACTAAATTTTTCTATTAATAAACTTCGTTAAGATGAATGTTTTAAAAAATAATACTTATGACAAATAATATACTTATTGAAGATCAATATAAAAGAACAAGTTTGTTTGAAAAAGAAAATGTGAATTATTTAGTTCGCGTTTTAAAAAGATTTAATACAGTACCTAAAATAAATAACATAAATATTATTACATCAACTAGTAAGCCTACTATTTTTAAAATTGTACCCAACAAATCTATTATTATTGG